>Ga0209831_1001155_pt1 | contig 24894 bp, 20 predicted proteins | sample Maine_Asex4_meta_FD_187451 | JGI IMG/M metagenome (GOLD analysis project Ga0209831, IMG submission 187451) | Marine algal microbial communities from Maine, USA - Maine_Asex4_metaG (SPAdes) (version 2) | ecosystem: Host-associated > Algae > Red algae > Unclassified | place: Maine, USA | collected... | reverse complement strand
CGTGAAAAGCTTGTACCGCATGGAACCCGGAATGTCCGTTTCCAGAGGGCGCGGCGGCCGACGGCCGACCCCACCTTCGTTCACCGCTGCATCTGCAGAACAGGAGACAGTATGAAGTCAACGCCTTGTCCTTGGGCTTTCTCGGTCGCGCCGGCAACACCGCCGTGCCGTAGTGCGTGGCGAACTCCTGATAGGTGGCATTGACCACCGGCTCGTAGCGGCAGGCCTTCGTGCTGGCCGCCTTCAGGTTATCGGGAACGAGCAACTCCGGCACCCCACCGAAGTACTCCAGCATCCGCCGGTTCGATCCGATCCAATCGGGGAGCGTCTGCGTCCAGGTGGCTTCCACAAACGTGTAGCACGAGGCGCCGAACACGGCGACGAAGATCTGCGCGGCGCGCACCTCACCGGTGCGTCGATCGATGATTGGCACGGTCGGTCCGGCGTGGTCGATGAACACCTTCTCGCCGGCCCGATGGTACTGGCGCATGCTGCGCTTCTGCGCTTGTCGCCAGTTGCGATACCGCTGGGCGAACTGGCTGTAGCGATGAGCACGCTCACCGACCGCGTCCGCATGCTCGGCCCAGAGCCGCTGCAGCGTCACCCCCTTCTTCTTGAGCTCCTGATGGACGTCGAACCAGTCCGGCTCGACAAAGCGCGACGGGGTCGCCTTGGGCTCGGGGAACAGGCGCCGATCCAGTGCGCTCTGGTCGGTCCCGTCAGGCAGCGGCCAGGCGTTGATGCCCGCCGCGGTGGCCAGGCTGACGTACTTGCCCACCGCCCCCTTGGAGAGCCCGAGCGCACGGGCGATCTGTTCGTGGCTGAGCTGCGAGTCGTACTTGAGGCGCAGCACCTCGACAATCTTCGACATGGATATCCTCGATGGCGGCATCAGGACGGGCTCCGTGGTGGGAGCGCGGCATGATGGACGCGGCAAAAGTGGAAGAAATCCAGTGTCTTGGCGGTGATTCCGATCGAACGTGACCGCCAGTTCCGGGATCGTGACCGGGGATTCCGGCCCGGAGGCCAGAATCGGTCATCATCAATCGGAACAGGCGGTCACGATGGACCGGAACGAGCGGTCACGAACGATCGGAATGGACGGTCACGATGCGCCGGAATACGCACCGGGTATGCCGCTGATGTCGGCGCATCGGGTCGAGGTTTGTACGTCGTGTTCCGGTTCGGTGATGAGCTGGACAAGCGGCCGCTCCGCCACTCGGTCCGCCACGCCCACCCACGTAATACCCGGACCATGGAGCAGTTGATCGACCAGGATCTGCCGGACGGGCTGTTTGTACGAGTCTTCGATGTCGCGCTCCGGGCTGTCGACCCGCCGCCGGAGAGCACCAAGGGGTGAGGCCTGGTACTCGATCAACGGTGCTCAGGGTTCAAGTGGTCTCGGAACGTCGACCGCGGTTCCCGGCCTAGGGCTTCTCTCCGAACCGACGCGATGCGACGATAGCGATGACGTAAGCCGCTGTGTGACAGGCCGTGCAGCTCGCAGAAGGCGCGCTGAGTCAGGTCGGTCGAGGCGTTGTAGAGCGCGAAGGACGCGTCCCACTCGGCGGTGGTACGGGAGGCGTGTCGGGGACTGGGCATGGGCAAGGAGAGCGTCGTGGACGGGGGGGGCCACGATCGCGGCCCCGTCAATCTCTATCAACATGGACAGGGTCGATCGCTTGCCTTGCAAGTAAGCCGCTTAGCCTCGCTCGTCGGGAATCGCCGGATCGCGGTCGACTGTTAGATCCAATCACCGTGGCTGCCGGGTGAGGGGCACGAGCTGCCGCACGAAGATCGTCTTCAACGTCGCAGGCGTTGCCTTGAACTCGCTGTCGCGACTGGCATGTTCAAGACCTATCTCAAGGCCGTACTCGTGCGCGAAATCGCATATCTCGGACTCCGTGAACGATGTCAGCCCAACGCCAGATTGACTCTTGAAGTCGAGGATCTTCAGTAACGCCGACATGAGTTCGGCAACGCCAGGATCCTCTTCTCCCTCTTGGGGGTCGGTACCTATGGCTGCCTGAACGAGTAACAGATGGAGCCACTCATCCGACAGATTGCAAGGTAGGCAGGCCTCTGCCCCCTGCGACAGTACTTCGCTTCTGAATCGATAGAGCTGTTCGGACATGCGATCTCCAAGGTAGTCATCCCCACGACGACCGCCGACGTTGACGCCCCAACGAGTGTATCTCAAAAAGGGATCCATAGTCCGTGGAATTATAGGCGGTCTCTCAGGATAGTTCTACCCTTTGGGGAACGGACTCACCGTGAGCGACGAAAGGGTCATCGGCTTCGGCCGACGGATCCGGATGATCCGCAAGTCCAAGAGTCTCTCGCAGGAGGGACTCGCAGCGCTCGCAGAGCTGGATCGCAGCTACATGGGGCATGTCGAGCGCGGGGAGAAGAACGTCACCATCCGGAACGTCTTCAAGATCGCCGACGCTCTCGATGTTCATCCGGGAAAGCTGTTCGAGTAGCGCCGGCGTCCCCAGACCCCAACTGTTCCGAACCCTTGCCACCTACTGTTCTCCATTGAGCCTTCGCTTGTCCAGCGGCGGTGAATGGCTCGAGACGGGGCTGCCGCTGCACCGCGTTGGCCGATCATCGTGGCGCAGGCCTGAGCGGGGGTAGCTCCATCACCTCGATCACAGGGTGGACTCGATACGCCGATCCGGTGATGGCTCCACTACACCGATCACGCAGTGGTTCCGACAGGGCGGTCACTGACACTTCGGGATCCCCAAGAAGCGCTATCGCAGGCCGGCACATCGTCAGTAGCTGTACGTGAGAGCTGTCGCTGATGTTCTCGAGCTGACCACTAAGCCACCGCCCTTCGGATCCCGTGTGGTCGCGTATAGTGCGCAGCCTAAGGTTTTCCTGCGCCCCCTACTACGAGCTGAGAGCGCCATCTAAATGGCGATTGTGCGGTACACGAAGAAGGCCTCGCTGAACGGTCGCGAGATCGCACGGTTCCCGCTGATCTTGAAAGACAACGGCATCGTCCACTGGTGGGCGTTGGACTACTTCCTCGATCTTCGCCGGCAGGGATCAGCTGTCAGTTCCATCGCAACGTACGCATCGCATCTTGGAGATTTTATTGCTCAGCTAGAAATTGATGGTCGGCAGGCACACGAAATCGATGACTCATGGTTGGAGGCCTACCGCGATTCGATTCTCGATAGGGGAGCCCGTGCCAGCGGAAAGAACACAATGAACTATACCGGACAAGTTGTGCGCTCGGTCATTGCGTATCTTTACTGGTTAGAGACCAACGAATACGTTAGCGGTTTAATAGGCAATGGCAAAGAGTTTCCGATTCGTATTGCTATCGGTCGACATGGAATCAAGCATTGGCTGGTAAAAAGCTCGCGTTTCACCGATCGCCCAGTTGTCGCTCCCCGGGCAAGTTGGATTGCAGCGATTAAACCGTACGGTCCCAAACGAGATGACCTTTCCGAACGTTTCGAGCTGATGATTGATTGGGGCTCCTCAGCAGGATTGAGGGCGATGGAAATCTGCTACTTATGCGTATCGCAGCTACCTGACGAGCAATCGACTCAAAGAGCACTTGAGGACGAAGAATTGCTCTACGTTCGAATTCTCGTAAGCAAAGGTGCGCGCGAGAGTACCATCCCTGTAAGCCCTCTCTTGGTTAAAAAGACCTGGCAGTACGTAAACACATCAAGGCAGGAAGTTGTCAATCGACACTGTGTACGTGCGAAAGAAAAATACGAAACGTACGTCGACCCAGACTTCCTGTTTTTGTCGGACGGTACTGGTACGCGAATGGATCCGGGCGCATTGTCAAACTCGGTTCGATCAGCCTACAAAGCTGCAGTCAATGCAGGAGATCTAACTGAGGAACAGCGAGTATGGCTCCATGGCTTGCGCCATAACTTCGCGACCACTCTATTAAGAAAGCTGGACAAGGAAGGCGTTAAACGTCCAGAGGCTGTCGCCCGACAAGCGACGAGACATGGTTCTGAGGAAGCTATGGATCCCTACTTAAGCGAACGCTTCAACGAGGCTTTTGATGGAGAAACGTAGAGTCGTACGTAAGAAGCTTTCTGTCACCAATAAAGTTGATGTGATTCATATAGCGCCACGTAAAGATATGGCTGTCGACTTGGGACCTGCAGGGATCATGGATGCGAGCTGGTTCGCTTCCGTGAACCAATCGGAAGAGCTTGTCGCCGAGCTGAGCATTTACATGCGTGGAAAGCGACGTCCAAGAAATACAGTGAACCTAATATTTAGGTACTTCAGGTTTGTACTTGAGGCCGATAAAAATATAAACATGGCATCGATGCGTCAGTTCCGGGATTTTCTTGATAGAGACGAAGCTACTTCTCCGAATACAAAATCGCAGTTATTCGGAGCTGTAACTGCCTTCCTGCGATCAGCAATGGTGTCAGGCGTGCTTCCCGTAGAGGAACTCCCAAAAAATTTTAGAGGAACGGTCAAAACTCCAAAGAAGAGTTTCTCGGATGCATGCAGAGTAGAGATTCCTTCCTTGTTCGGACCAGCTGATGCATCAGTGGCAGCCGCTATTCGTGACTACAGCATTGATGAAGATGCGGCACGCTCCTTGATCTTCTCGAAAAAATGTATGAATGAAGTTCGGAGTGCTTCTGAGACGGTGGTCTTGCGGACTATCGGCGACTGGAAATTAGCGAAAAAACACTTTGATTCGTTTGGTGAGGCAGATCTCAATAAAATGCGAGAGATCAACTTTCGTGAAGTTGACAACAAGACAATAAAGCTTGCTTTCGGAATTCTCTATGCAAATTTCGGATGCGGATTGCCTGCTGCAAAACATTGGCCTCCAGGTATTTCGGACTGGTGCAAGGGGCAGGCTGGTTGGCCGATCAGTCGTGTATGTGGTGCCTTTTTCCCAACATTGAAAACTCTTGACGCATTCCTTGTCCTTCTTCTTGCTGATGAAGAGCTCGCGCTGAATGTTGATTCGGCAGCTATGTATTCGTATTTGGACTCATGCTCAGCGTCCGATAAGGATAGTCTTTTCGATGTTACGTTCGGGAAACATAGGGGGAAGGCAGTTGTAAAGTGTTTACGGTCTGACAACCCAGTCGTCATAGCGATGACAGCTTTGTCCGAGAAAATTAAATTTGCTCTTCAGTCTTTGCCGTGCGGTCCTGAGCTTTTGAGAACCGAGCAGGTGCCATTGATGTTGCATTGGACGTCGGCTGGAGCCGCTCTAACCAAAGGTTCTGATAAATTAGGGCCGCGTCCGATCAGCCCAGAAATGACATCGTATATGGTGCGCCGGTTCTTGAAAAATAACGCTAAAGGGGAGCCATTTTTGACGGCTCTTGTGGGGAAAGTGACTGGGGAGCAATTTCGTCCTACACATGCGTTGATCAAGAGCTTGAGCGGTCAGTCGGTAGATAAGATTAGACGAGATCTAAATCACTCAAACTTGTCGACAACTAGAAGTTATGTTGATCGGGTCGAAACGGAAGCCTTGTTGAAAACAAAGCATCTTAGTTTTCAAAAATTCTTGATTGATGCTGTAGTAGAAAGTAGACGAACTGGCTCGGGATATGTGTGCTCAAATCCAGCGGAAGACGGTTGCGTTCGACATGCCGAGTGCCACACATGTGATGCGAAGAGAATTGTTTTGAAAAGCCCAGAAATCGTAGCTGAGTGGATGGCTATGCAGCAACATATTGTCTCTCACAGAGCCGTTCTAGAAGCAGACAATCCGGAGCGTTGGGAAGGGTATTGGCAGCCTCGATTGGTTGAGTATGATGCCTTGATAGAATTATGCGGCGCTAAGGCTAGGAAAGAGGCTGAAGATCTCGTGCACAACGTCCCACTGCCATGGCTAAGTTAAGTACAAAGCACGTATCGTCACGAGCAGTTGCGAAAGTTGATCTACATGAGAAACTTTCACTGCTGGATCGGCCAATATGGTTAACAAGTGATCCGCAAGGACGTCCATCTGAGCTGACGGACAATATTTGGTTTCTTGGTGACCATCTTCCTGGGAGCGACAATGCTACTGGAACCGTGAACTGGGAATATGGCTCTCAGCTCACATTGCGACCAGAGCGGAGCAAATATTGGAATAATTTTGCAAAAATAGTTGCTTATTATTGCATGGAATCGGATCGAGTTGCATTCTCTCGAACTACTACATTGGCTATTTTTGCACGCGAACTTCGCGGACTTTGCGCGTGGATACATGTAGAGCGGAAAAGAAATTCAGTCAGTTCGGTTGAGCAGTCCGATATTGATGCGTACGAAGAATTCGTACGTGGCCGTGGTGTTTCTAGGAGTCACGCCGAAACTAAGTTAATGGCTTTTAAGTACCTTGCACTTTTTGCAGATGAGGTTGGAGAAAGTATTCTTTTTGTTCCCTACTTGCAGGCCGGATCGTTAAGAAAAGCTTCTAAAAGAGTAGGGGTGGCTGACGGCCATACTCCTACGCTTGAGCCGCGGATACTATTCGCCCTGCTTGATACTGCAGTGCGTATTGTTGAAAAAGGCGAAGAAACTATTCATTCTTTAGAAAAATACTTATCAATAGTTAGCGGTAATGGTCACGTTGCATTCGCTCGACCATCTCGCGAATTTTATAACGTCACCGGCGGGTCGTCAAATGATATGTTCGACGCTGTGCGGCTTCTCTATGGAGCTTCACTTGTGTTGATACTGGCGCTCTTAGGGGATCGAAAACACCAGATCAGTGCTTTGAAGCTTTCAGATGTGGAGGTGCTTTTGCGAGATGATGCGCAAGATTTGCCAGGTACAGTTCGAAAATCTTCGCCATCGGTTGCTGGGACACGAACTTCAAAATCGGTTAGCAAGCATGTAAAGTTGGCTTTGAGTCATATCGTTTCTATTACGCGAGCAACGCGAGATGATTACGACGGTGATATGTTGCTGGTTAGGCCACCGATAAAAAATACCGCAAATACCAACCCCCAAGTCGAGCTTGGTACTACACGAATATATCGGCTGTTGGATCTTGTCGCTGTGGAGGCTGATATTTCAATTGGACTGCGCCCACACATGTTTCGTCGCTCCTTTGCAATGCTGTGGACGTGGCGGTTTGAGCTTGGCGATCTGTATTGGTTGTCGCGTTTGCTACATCACAGTGATCCTGCTTACACGCTGCGATATACCGAAGACGAAGATGTGTGGAAATTTCTTCCGGAAGAGCAGCGGAAATACGCTTACGAGGTAATGGAGCGAGTATTGATCGGAGCGGTGCCAATGAAAGGTGGCGTATCGAAATCGCTTCGCAGGTACGGAAGGTTGCTACACTCAAAGGTCTCAGTGCTCACTCCGAAAAAAGTGCACCCGTTTGTGGAAAAACTAGTGACACGACACGAATACAGTATTGTCCCTCAAGCGGACGGCTACTGTATAATGTCGATTAAGCGTGGGGCAAGGGCGAAGTGCTCGTCTGATGGAAAAAATCCGAACTACTCTAGACGCGAAGATCGTCATTGCGTCGATTGCGCGAACTACGGAGTTCAGACAAGTAATCGCGCTCATTGGCAGGCGCGTCTGGAAGTGCATACCAAAGTGTTCGCCTCGACGACCATTCCTATTTTGCGCAACGCCTCTCAGGAATCGATCAAGCGAGCGCAGAAAGTACTTGGGTGGATTGATGACTTAGATGGTTCGGACGGCAATGAGGACCGATAAATTCCGAGCCGCTATTCTTGATTCCTTGGGTCGCTTGATTGAAGGGGGTGATCGAATCACTAAATCGGCGGTGGTCGACTCCGCACGGTTCGCAAACGGAAAGTCCGTTGGAAAGTCTACTTTGTATTCCAAGAGAAACGGAGTTCTTGTTCATCCGGAGCTACATCAAAAGATCGACGAAGCCATTCATAATAGCCAGCGTCGTAGCGGAGCACCAACCACTCGCGAGTCTGTTGCCGGACTCAAGCGTGAACTGAAAAAAGTTCGTGAACAGAACGATCAATTGATTGATCAGATCGTGTCACAAGAGTCACGATATCAAGAGGTTGTTCGCCGGGCTAGGACTGATAGTACCGCGAAGACCACATATGAGGGCGACGTGTATTTGTTAGCAAAGATAGTTGATGCGCTGACCTCTGGTGTGCTTGAGGAGTTCAGTCGCACGGTCCGTCGCTTCGAGACTCGTGAAGCCGGTACGCCTGTCTTGCGGGATCTTGAAGAGGAAGTTGAGCAGGCCATGACCCGGATCCGAGACTCGAAAGTCGTCTCGATCCGTGAGAGTACTGTGGATAAATCCGGTATACTAAAGTGAAAGTAGAAAAAGGATCTTCTCCATGTTCGTAAGTGTCTGTTTTTACTCGAAAAAAATGGAAGGTATAGCATGAGGGGGGTGAATAAAGTCATCCTGGTCGGCAACCTGGGAAATGATCCCGAGACCCGCCAGATGCCGAACGGGGGGGCGGTCACCAACCTGAGCATCGCCACCACCGAGCAGTGGACCGACAAGTCGTCGGGCCAGAAGCAGGAACGCACCGAGTGGCACCGGGTCACGATGTTCAACCGCCTGGCCGAGGTGGCGGCGGAGTACCTGCGCAAGGGCGGGCAGGTCTACATCGAGGGTTCGCTGCGCACCGACAAGTACCAGGACAAGCAGACCGGGCAGGACCGCTGGTCCACCTCGATCATCGCCCAGAACATGCAGCTGCTCGGGGGGCGCGGCGATGGCGCCGGCGGCAACGGCACCGCGGGTGGCGATCACGCATCGGGTGATCAGCGCGGCCAGGGTGCCCCTGCCGCCGCTGGCGAGCCGTCCTCGCGGCCAGCGGCTCCCGACTGGGACGACGAGGTCCCGTTCTGACACGGTGCTTCGGTGAAATCCGGGCACCGCACGGTTCATCGAGAATCGTGCGGTGCCCGGATCGATACCTGGTCCACTCCGACGCTGCCCGATGCCGGCGGTGACCGGACGCGGGGCGCCCTGACACCTACCCGCGCGGCGGTATCTCCAGCCCGCGCACCGAGGCCGGCCGCGCCGCGCAACGCTCCACCCAGGCCATGACGCTCGGCACCGTGTCCATCTCCATCGCCTCCTCGGCCTCGTAGAACACCTTCGCGCCGCGGATCCACGGGAACAGGGCGATGTCGGCGATGGTGTACTCCTCGCCCATCAGCCACTGCCGACCGTCGTCCAGGCGCTGCTCCAGCACCTTCAGCAGGCGTACCGACTCGCTGCGGTAGCGCTCGCGCGGCAACGGGTCCTCCACCTTGGAGCCTGCGAACTTCGAGAAGAACCCGAACTGGCCGAACATCGGCCCGACGCCGCCCATCTGGAACATCACCCACTGGAGGGTCTCGTAGCGTGCCACCGGATCGGCGGGCAGCAGCCGGCCGCTCTTCTCGGCCAGGTAGATCAGGATCGCACCGGACTCGAACAGGGCCAGGGTGCGCCCGTCCGGCCCGTCCGGGTCGATGATCGCCGGTATCTTGCCGTTGGGGTTCAGCGCCAGGAAGGCATCGGACTTCACGTCGCTGTCGGCGAGCTTGACGGTGTGCGCCTCGTAGGGCAGGCCGATCTCCTCCAGCGCGATCGAGACCTTGACGCCGTTCGGGGTCGGGAACGAGTACAGCTGCAGGATCGACGGGTCGGCAGCCGGCCAGCGGGCATCGATCGGGTGGTCGAGAGTGGCGCTCATGGGCGATCCGGTGCGAGGTGAGGCGGCAGTGTACGAAGCGGGCGCCACGCGCTCGTGCACCGTTGCCGAATCGCGTGTTCCATTGGCCGGGATCAGCCGGGATGTCGCCCGAACGCACCGTGGTGGTACCGGCGGCACGTGCCGTGCAGGATCCGGTGGTCCTGAACGGAAGTCCTGCGTGGTGAGACTCGCCATCATTCCCGCCCGCGGCGGCTCGCGCCGCATCCCGGGCAAGAACATCAAGCCCTTCGCCGGCAAGCCGATGATCGCCTGGTCGATCGAGGCCGCATTCGCCAGCGAGCTGTTCGACCGGGTCATCGTGTCCACCGACGACGAGCGCATCGCCGCCACCGCTCGCGAGCACGGGGCCCAGACCCCGTTCCTGCGCCCGGCCGGGTTGTCCGGCGATCGCACCGCGACGGTGCCGGTGGTCGCGCACGCGATCGAGTGGCTCGCGGCGCACGGAACGCGTGCCGAGGAGGTGTGCTGCATCTACGCCACCGCCCCGTTCATCCGGGTCGATGACCTGCGCGACGCGGCCGCCCGGCTGCGCGACACCGGCGCGGACTACGCCTTTCCGATCACCAGCTTCGCCTTTCCGGTCCAGCGCGGGGTCGCGGTGACGCCCGAGGGGCGCCTGCGCATGTTCCAGCCCGAGCACGCGCTGACCCGCAGCCAGGACCTGGAGGAGGCCTATCACGATGCCGGGCAGTTCTACTGGGGCCTGGCCGATGCCTGGTCGCGGGGCACGCCGCTCATGGGTCCGGCGAGCGCCCCGGTGGTGATTCCCCGCTACCGGGTCCAGGACATCGACACCCCCGAGGACTGGGCGCGGGCGGAGACGATGTTCGAGGTGCTGCGGGTGCACGGTACGGGAACATAAGGATATCCTTATGTGCTTATGTCGCCGGTGTACACTCGTCGGCTACCTGGGAGGGCACGAACCACATGGCACAGGATTACATCTTCACGTCCGAGTCCGTCTCGGAAGGGCATCCGGACAAGATGGCCGACCAGATATCGGATGCGGTGCTGGACGCCCTGCTGGCCAAGGATCCGGGGGCGCGCGTGGCCTGCGAGACGCTGGTCAAGACCGGACTGGTGATCATCGCCGGCGAGATCTCCACCACCGCCTACGTGGACCTGGAGGACCTGGTGCGCAGCACCGTCAAGGGCATCGGCTACGACAGCTCCGAGGTCGGGTTCGATGCGGACACCTGCGCCGTGCTCAACGGCATCGGCAAGCAGTCGCCGGACATCGCCCAGGGCGTGGACCGCTCGGCGCCCGAGGAGCAGGGCGCAGGGGACCAGGGCCTGATGTTCGGCTACGCCACGAACGAGACCGAGGTGCTGATGCCCGCACCGATCACCTACGCCCACCGGCTGGTGGAGCAGCAGGCCGCCCAGCGCAAGAGCGGCAGCCTGCCGTGGCTGCGCCCGGATGCGAAGAGCCAGGTCACGCTGCGCTACCGGGACGGCCGCCCGGTCGGGCTGGACGCGGTGGTGCTGTCCACCCAGCACGATCCGGACATCAGCCTGTCGGACCTGCGCGAGGCTGTCATGGAGAACATCCTCAAGCCCGTGCTGCCGGCCGGCTGGCTGGAGAACTGCCCGGGCGACAACATCCACATCAACCCGACCGGCAACTTCGTGATCGGCGGCCCGGTCGGTGACTGCGGCCTGACCGGGCGCAAGATCATCGTCGACACCTACGGCGGCATGGCCCGCCACGGTGGCGGTGCGTTCTCCGGCAAGGACCCCTCCAAGGTCGACCGCTCGGCCGCCTACGCCGGGCGCTACGTGGCCAAGAACATCGTCGCCGCGGGGCTTGCCGCACGCTGCGAGATCCAGGTCAGCTACGCGATCGGCGTGGCCCGGCCGACCTCCATCAGCGTCGAGACCTTCGGCACCGGCACCATCGACGACCGGCGCATCGAGCAGATCGTCGCCGAGGTGTTCGACCTGCGCCCCCACGGCATCGTCACCATGCTCGACCTGATCCGGCCGATCTACCAGGCGACCGCCGCCTACGGCCACTTCGGGCGCGAGCTGGACGACTTCACCTGGGAGAGGACCGACCGGGTCGATGCGCTGAAGCAGGCCGCCGGCACCGTCTGAGCGGCCGCGGCCCGCGATCGGCCCGTCGGGCCGGACACGTCCACCGCCGCCCCCGCACCCGTATTCATTCCCGTACCCATCCCCGTACCCGTCAAAGACCGACTTCGAGCAGACATTCCATGAACGCAGCAGCAGACACCCTCCAGGGCGACTACAAGGTCGCCGACATCTCGCTGGCCGACTACGGCCGCAAGGAGATCCGCATGGCCGAGCACGAGATGCCCGGCCTGATGGCGCTGCGCGAGGAGTTCGGCGACAGCCAGCCGCTGGCCGGTGCGCGCATCGCCGGCTGCCTGCACATGACCATCCAGACCGCGGTGCTGATCGAGACGCTGGCGTTCCTGGGCGCCGAGCTGCGCTGGTCGAGCTGCAACATCTTCTCCACCCAGGACCACGCCGCGGCCGCCATCGCCGCCGCCGGCATCCCGGTGTTCGCCTGGAAGGGCGAGACCGAGGACGAGGGCGAGTGGTGCATCCACCAGACCATCAAGGGCCCGGGCGGCTGGGTGCCGAACCTGATCCTGGACGACGGCGGCGACCTGACCGTGATGATGCACGAGGACTACCCCGAGCTGATGGCCGGTGTGAAGGGCCTGTCCGAGGAGACCACCACCGGCGTGCACCGCCTGGTGGACATGGCCCGGAAGGGCACGCTCAAGGTGCCGGCCATCAACGTCAACGACTCGGTCACCAAGTCCAAGTTCGACAACCTGTACGGCTGCCGCGAATCCCTGCTGGACGGCATCAAGCGCGCCACCGACGTGATGATCGCCGGCAAGGTCGCGATCGTGCTCGGCTACGGCGATGTGGGCAAGGGCTGCGCCCAGGCGTTCCGCGGCATGGGTGCCACGGTGTGGGTCACCGAGATCGATCCGATCAACGCGCTGCAGGCGGCGATGGAGGGGTTCCGGGTGGTGCGCATGGACGAGGTCGCCGACCAGGTCGACATCGTGGTCACCGCCTCGGGCAACGTGAACGTGGTCACCCACGATCACATGGAGAAGATGAAGAACGAGGCCATCGTGTGCAACATCGGCCACTTCGACAACGAGATCGATGTGGCGGGCCTGCGCCAGTACACGTGGGAGAACGTCAAGCCGCAGGTCGATCAGGTGATCTTCCCGGACGGCAAGCGCATCACGCTGCTGGCCGAGGGCCGGCTGGTGAACCTGGGCTGCGGCACCGGGCACCCCAGCTTCGTGATGAGCGCCTCGTTCACCAACCAGGTGCTCGCCCAGCTGGAGCTGTGGGAGCGCGGCGAGAACTACAGCGTGGACGTGCACGTGCTGCCCAAGGCACTCGATGAGAAGGTCGCCCGCCTGCACCTGAAGCGGATCGGTGCGCAGCTGACCGAGTTGAGCGGCGAGCAGGGCGACTACCTCGGTCTGGATGTGGCCGGTCCGTACAAGCCGGAGCACTACCGCTACTGATCGTTGCACGCCGGTAATCTTTCAAGTACATGATATTGCTGAAAATAATCACCTCTGATCGCTTCGTGCCTCGACATCGAGGTGCGAGGCCGGAAATCTTTCTGCTAGGGTAGTGGCAGTTCGATGGCGATCCGCACGCTCCGACGGTGTGCGTGGATGACCTGACAGCAGGCGCGGCCCGATCGTTCCCGATCGGTGCCCCGCGGCCCGGCGCTACCGGTCCGTGCCCCTGCGGAGCCCGATTCACCGACCTCACGAGGAAGTAGATGAGCTTTCAGCGAACAAGCGTTTCACTCGCCCTGTCACGAACCCTGGCCCTGTGCACCCTCGGTGCCGCGGCGATGCTCGTGCAGCCCGCCCACGCCCAGGAGGAGTGCGGCGACGTGACGATCGCGAGCATGAACTGGGCATCCGCCGAGGTCATCGCCGAGATCGACAAGATGATCCTGTCCGAAGGCTACGGCTGCAACGCCACGCTGGTGGCCGGTGACACCATGCCCACGTTCACGTCGATGAACGAGAAGGGCCAGCCGGACCTGGCCCCCGAGCTGTGGGTCAACGCAGTGCGCGTGCCGCTGGATGCCGCGGTCGCGGAAGGTGAGCTGATCATCGCTGCCGAGATCCTGGCCGAGGGTGGCCAGGAAGGCTGGTGGATTCCGAAGTACCTGGCCGACGCCAACCCGGACATCAAGACACCGGCCGACGCGCTGGCACGCCCGGACCTGTTCCCGGCACCCGAGGACGACTCCATGGGTGCGGTGCACAACTGTCCGTCGGGCTGGAACTGCCAGATCACCACCGGCAACATCTTCCGCGCCAACGATGGCGAGTCGAAGGGGTTCGAGCTGGTCGATACCGGTTCGGCGGCAGGCTTGGCGGGTTCCATCGCCAAGGCCTACGAGCGTCAGGAAGGCTGGCTGGGCTACTACTGGGGCCCCACCATCGATCTGGCCCGCTATCCGATGGTCAAGCTGGACATGGGCGAGCACGACAAGGAAGAGTGGGACAGCTGCACAGCGGTGCTCGATTGTGCCGATCCGAAGCCGAACGGCTGGGCGCCCAGCGAGGTGTTCAGTGTCGTGACCGACGAGTTCGCCGACAAGGCCGGCGTGGCGATGGACTACATCGGCAAGCGCCAGTGGGACGACGCCACGGTGCTGGAGCTGCTGGCATGGATGACCGAGGAGCAGGCGACCGGCGAGGACGCCGCCTTCCATTTCCTCGAGACCTATGAAGACCTGTGGACGAGCTGGGTGGAGCCCGATGTCGCCGAGAAGGTGAAGGCGTCGCTCTAGGCCTTCCCGAGGTGGCGTGCGCGCCACCGGTGCATCGTTGAAGGAGGCGGCTACGGCCGCCTTTTTTTCGCGCGGCTGCAAGGTCTTCGGAAGTCTGGATCCGCGCGCACCCGTCCACGGACCGAGAATCGAACATGGCTGACTGGCTGAAAGAATTTCCGGCGATGGAGCGCACCGAGCTGCGCGACATCAAGAACTTCATCGACAAGGGTTTCAGGAACTGGACGCGCGAGCACGGCGACGTCATCGAGTCGCTGTTCGACCCGCTCAAGGCGATGCTGATCTGGTCGGAGAAGCTGCTGCTGACCACGCCCTGGCCGATCATCCTGGCAGCCATCGTCGGCATCGCCTGGCTGGGCAGTCGCAGCGTGAAGATCACCGTGATGACGCTGGTGACGCTGCTGCTGATCGGCTACTTCGACATGTGGGAGGACACCATGCGCACCATCTCGATCATGACGGTGTGCACGATCGTCTCGATCGTGATCGGCATCCCGATCGGCATCGCCATGGCGAAGTCGAACTTCGTGCAACGGATGATCACGCCGGTGCTGGACGTGATGCAGACCATGCCCGGGTTCGTCTACCTGATTCCGGTGGTCATGCTGCTGGGCATCGGCAAGGTGCCGGGCTTGCTGGCGGTGGTGGTCTACGCCATCCCGCCGATCATCCGGCTGACCAACCTCGGTATCCGCATGGTCGACAAGGAGGTGCTGGAGGCGGCCGACGCGTTCGGGTCATCCGGCTGGCAACGGCTGAAGAACGTGCAGATTCCGCTCGCCATGCCGACCATCATGGCCGGCATCAACCAGACCATCATGATGGCGCTGGCGCTGGTGGTCATCGCCTCGATGATCGGCGTGCAGGGGCTGGGCCAGCCGGTGCTCAAGGCCATCGCCAACCAGCAGTTCACGCTCGGCGTGTTCAACGGGCTGGCCATCGTCGGCATCGCGATCATCTTCGACCGGGTCAGCCAGGCTTACGGCAAGCGTCTGCAGTCGCACTCGGAGGTGGTCCATGGCAACTGATACCGTGACCACCGGCGGGGTCGACATCGAGATCCGCGGGCTCTACAAGATCTTCGGACCGCGCGGGCAGGACCATGTCGAGGCGGTCAAGGCCGGCATGTCCAAGCAGGAACTGCTGGAGAGGCATGGCCACGTGCTGGGCCTGAAGGACATCGACCTGTCCACCCCGGCAGGCTCGATCCAGGTGGTGATGGGCCTGTCCGGATCGGGCAAGTCGACGCTGATCCGACACATCAACCGGCTGATCGATCCGACCGTGGGCGAGGTGCTGGTCGGCGGCGACGATGTCTGCGCCATGAACCGCGCCGCGCTGCGCGAGTTCCGCCGCAACCGCACCGCGATGGTGTTCCAGAAGTTCGCGCTGCTGCCGCACCGCACCGTGATCGACAACGTGGTGTACGGGCTCGAGCTGCAGGGCGTGGACAAGGCCACGCGCGACAAGGCCGCGCACCGCTGGATCGAGCGGGTGGGCCTGGCGGGGTTCGAGGACAACTACCCCAACCAGCTGTCGGGCGGCATGCAGCAGCGGGTCGGGCTTGCACGGGCGCTGGCCAACGACTCGCCGTTGCTGCTGATGGACGAGGCCTTCTCCGCACTCGATCCGCTGATCCGCATGGACATGCAGAGCGTGCTGCTGGACCTGCAGCGCGAGCTGAAGAAGACGATCGTGTTCATCACCCACGACCTGGACGAGGCGTTGCGGCTCGGCGACCGGGTGGCGATCCTGCGCGACGGCGAGGTCATCCAGGAGGGGACCGGGCAGGAGATCGTGCTGAACCCTGCCGACGAGTACATCCAGAACTTCGTCAAGGAGGTCAATCGTGGCCGCGTCATCCTGGTGGAGAGCGTCATGCGGCCCGGCGCGATTGCGGCTGCCAGCACCGTGATCGGGCAGGGCATGCACCTGGAGTCGGCCGCGCGCGCCATGTCGACCGAGGGTACGGACGTGGCCAATGTCACCGGGGCAAACGGCGAGATCGTCGGGCATGTGATGATGGGTGCGACGGTGGCCGCCATGGTCGAGCAGGACAACCGTCACACGCCGATGGCCTGAACGGGCGGCGCGTGCGGTCCGTGCGAGCAGGAAGGTGTGAACAGGAGACGCTGTACTAAAGTCGGGCGATACGGCGTCGCTAGTTCCAGCGTGCCCCAGGGATCTCGAGGGGCGCGTACCGTCGTGAACGTCCCGGAGAGGGCGCCGTTGCCGTTCGCACCGGCCACGAGGGTGTCGTGATGGGGTACGACCGGTCTTGCTGCAAGTCGTCGACTGCCTGACGCTGTACCACGACCTGCCGCTGGTGGGACTGGCCGCGCTGATCTGCGTGATGGGTTGCCTGTCCACCACGATGGTGGCGAGCCGTGGCCTGGCGACGCGACGCGCCGGACCCTGGTCGGTGCTGATCGGCCTGAGTTTCGGGGCGACGGCCTGGTCGACGCATTTCGTGGCCATGCTGGCCTATCGGCTCGGCGTGCCGATCGCCTATGCGGCCTGGCCGACCGTGCTGTCGCTGCTGGTCGGGCTCGTTATCGTGGTGACCGGTTTCGGGTGCGCATTGCACCTGCGCCGACACCTGGCCGGACGGTTGCTCGGGGGGGCGGCCGTGGGCGCCGGCGTGCTGTCGCTGCACTACATCGGCATGAGCGGCATCCGCTTTCCCGGTGTCCTGACCTACGCCACCGATCTGGTGGTGCTGTCGGTGGTGTGCGGGCTCGGTTTCGGCATGGCGGCGATCGGGGTGATGTTCGCACCCGGCGCCCGAGCCCGGCAACCAGGGCGCGGCGCGGCGCTGCTGCTGCTGATGGTCGTGTCGTTGCACTTCATCGGCATGGGAGCCGCCGAGATCTCGTTCGGCCGCGTCGGCCCGGACGCGACGCAGGGCTGGCCGCGGGCTGCCCTCGTCACCGGGGTGGTGGTGGTGCAGTTGCTGGTGCTGGCGATCGGCGTGGGGGCGGCACTGCTGGATCGGCGCATCACCTCGCACCTGGTCCGGCTGGCCCGGCACGACGTGCTGACCGGACTGCCCAATCGGCGCTACTTCGGCGAGCTGTTCGAGCAGACCATCGCCCGGGCGCGGCGTCACGATCGTGCCTTCGCGGTGCTCATCGTCGACCTGGACGATTTCAAGTCGATCAACGACATGTACGGGCACGCCGAGGGCGATGTCTGCATCCGTACCGTGACGCACCGCATCGGCGCATTGTTGCGCGAGGGCGACGTCCTGGCACGGCTCGGCGGCGACGAGTTCGCGCTGATCCAGCGCGACATCGATCAGGCTGCCGGCACGACCCGGCAGTTGTGCGCCGATATCCACGACGCCCTAGCCATGCCGGTGTCGCTCGGTGGTGCGCAGGTCGATACCGGCGTATCGATCGGCATGGCACGCTACCCGCGCGACGGGCAGGGCATGGAGCGGTTGATGCGCGATGCCGAGGTCGCCCTGCACCGGGCCAAGATCGGTGGCAAGGGCATGAGCGTCTTCTTCGAGCCGTCGATGAACGCCGCCCTCGACGCGCGCCGGCGGCTGGAGGCACGCCTGCGCCTGGCCACGAACAACGGCTCGTTCGAGGTCCACTACCAGCCGCTGGTCGCCAGCGGCAACCGCCGAACGGTCTGCTGCGAGGCGCTGCTGCGCTGGGAGGACGAGGAGCTGGGACGCGTCAGCCCCGAGGAGTTCGTGCCGGTCGCCGAGAGCACCGGGTTGATCGTCCCCATCGGCGATTTCGTGCTCGATCGGGCCTGTCGGGACGCGATGAGCTGGCCGGGGGAGTTGCGGGTCGCCGTCAACCTGTCGGTGGTGCAGTTCACCCGTGACGGGCTGGTCGACTCGGTGCGCGGGGCGCTGGCGCGCAGCGGCCTGCCGGGCCGCCGGCTGGAGCTGGAGATCACCGAGTCGTTGCTGATCGACGACCGGACGCGCGTACTCGGCCTCCTGCAGGAGCTTCGCACGCTCGGTGTGGAGATCGCCATGGACGATTTCGGCACCGGCTATTCCTCGTTGAGCTACCTGCAGCTGTTCGACTTCAGCAAGCTCAAGATCGACCGCTCGTTCGTGTCCGGCATCCGCGACGGGGGTCGCGATGCCGCCATCGTGCGCGCCGCCATCGCCATGGGTCGGAGCCTGGGCATGCGGGTGGTCGCCGAAGGGGTGGAGACCGACATGCAGGCCGACCTGCTGGCCGGGCTGCGGTGCGACGAACTGCAGGGCTACCTGATCGCCAGGCCGATGACGTCCGCGAAGATGATGGTCTTCCTCGCCGGCGAGGGCGGCGGCGCGGACGGTGGCATGGACGATCCGCTCGATCGAGCAGCCTGACCCGTCCGGTGCGCCCGACGGCGTGCGCTGACGATGGTGGGTCAAAAGCGCGTGCGACCACGAACAGCCGATACCGTCTGGCATGCTCGCACGATGCATTACTCACTGATCGTACCCGCCTGGAACGAAGAGGCCCTGCTGGGCGCGACGCTTGCGAACCTGCAGGCGGTGCGCGACGAGCTGCGTGCCGAGGGCCGGCACGGCGAGCTGATCGTGGTGGACAACAACTCCACCGACCGCACCGCCGAGGTGGCCCGCGAGGCGGGCGCCACCGTGGTGTTCGAACCGGTCAACCAGATCGCCCGTGCGCGCAACGCCGGAGCGGCAGCCGCGACCGGCGAGGCGCTGGTGTTCATCGATGCCGACACGACGCTGTCGGCCACGCTGGTGCGCACCGCCCTGGACCGGCTGGACAGCGGTCGGGTGGTCGGCGGTGGCTCCACCATCGCCCCCGACCGCAAGGTATCGCGTGGCGCGCAGTTCGGTCTCGATGGCTGGAACCGGCTCAGCCGCACGGTGCGCTACGCCGCCGGTTGCTTCGTGTGGTGCCGCCGCGATGCCTTCGAGGCGATCGGCGGCTTCTCCGTCAAGGTCTACGCCGGCGAGGAGATCTACCTGTCGCGTGCGCTCAAGCGCTGGGGCCGTGCGCGCGGCATGCGCTTCGAGATCCTCGACATCGCCCCGGTGCTCACCTCGGCGCGCAAGCTCGACTGGTACGGACCGTTTGCGCTCGCCCGTCAGGCGGCCACGGTGTTCATTCCGGGGGCGCTGTCGAGCCGGCGCCTGATGAAGACCTGGTACGACGATCGCGGCCGGGCCGAGGAGCGGGACCGGTCAGGATGAGCTCCCGGTACGGCCGAGCGTCCGGAGCGATCATCCGCCGGCTCCGCTCCGGATCCGGAAGGCTCCCGCGGAGTGTGCCCGGCGTGCGGTGCGGATGACCAGCCGGGTGATGCGCGGTGCCCTCGGCACCCCTGTCGCCTGCCCATCGCGCCGTTCGTTCGCCGCGGTGCCCGCCCGTTCGACCGCCCCGATCATCCCGTCCACGTCGGTGAGCGCGAAGCGCTCGAGCTGTTGCCGGTTGCACGCGGCGGCATGACGGCGTGTCGGCAGCAGGCGTTGCAGCAACGAGCGGGGGGAGAAGCCGTCGACCGGCACGAACTGCAGCGCGCCGTCGTCAAGCGCCCGCACGCACAGGTTGCCCGGTGTGATGTCGCGCAGCTGGAGTGGCTGCGTCATCGCCCACTCGCGAAACTCGGCCAGCGCGGCCGTCCACGCCGGGCGGTGCCGGCGCATCGCCTCCAGACAGTCGCCCAGCAACGGCGCCGGCGTGCCATCGGCGTTCACGACCCGCTGCTGGACCCAGCCGGGCCCCTGATCGGTGAGAACCCGGCCCAGGTAGCGAGGCACCCGCGAGACGTCGGCGCTCGGGTAGCGGCGTGCCACGCGCGCGATGTAGCGCGCCTCGCGACGGCAGACCTTCAGACCCTGGACGCATCGCGGTACCTTGATGCACAGCGCCGGATCGTCAGGGTGCACGAAGCAGTCGCGCATGGTGCCCGCGGCGATCGGTTCGAGGGGGGGCTGGAGTGCCGCCGTACCGTGATCGGACATCGTGCTGGGCCGGGTAGGGACGCATCGCCGTGCACGCGACGCAGACATTCGATTGTCCACGATCCGATCCGTGCGCCCGTACCGTGCTGCAGGAATTTCCCGGTCGGTGCGCGCGACACCGGAACCGGTACGCGAAGCCGTTCGGCTCCGCGCACCGGCCGGCCGATCAGTCGGTACCCGGCGCCGACTCCAGCATGCCGGCCCGGCGCAGTTCGGCGACGATCCGCTCGGCCGCCTGCTCCGCACTCATCGCCGAGGTGTCCACCAGGATCTCGGGCGACTCGGGTGCCTCGTACGGCGAGTCGATGCCGGTGAAGTTCTTCAGATCGCCCTTGCGCGCCTTCTTGTACAGGCCCTTCGGGTCGCGTTCCTCGGCGATGGCGAGCGGGGTCTCCACGAAGGTCTCGATGAACTCCCCGTCACCGACCAGCGAGCGTGCCAGGCCGCGCTCGGAGCGGAACGGCGAGATGAAGGCGGTCAGCACGATCAGCCCGGCATCCACCATCAGGGCCGCCACCTCGCCGATGCGGCGGATGTTCTCCACCCGGTCGGCATCGGTGAAGCCCAGGTCCTGGTTCAGGCCGTGTCGCACGTTGTCGCCATCGAGCAGGTAGGTGTGGTGGCCCAGCGCCGCAAGCTTCACCTCCACCAGGTTGGCGATGGTCGACTTGCCCGCGCCCGACAGGCCGGTGAACCAGACCACGCAGGGCTTCTGGCCCTTCAGTTCGGCGCGGCGCGGCTTGTCGACGTCGGTCGCCTGGTGGTGGATGTTGTCGGCGCGGCGCAGCGCGAAGTGCACCATGCCGGCACCGACCGTGGCGTTGGTGAGGCGATCGATCAGGATGAAGCCGCCCAGGTCCTTGTTGTCGGTGTAGGCGTCGAACGGCAGCTCCCGATCGGTCTTGATGTGGCACACCCCGATCGAGTTCAGTTCCAGCTGGCGCGCCGCGCTGTGCTCCAGCGTGTTGACGTTGACCTCGTGGCGGATGGAGGTGATCGTCGCCGTCACCGTGCGGGTGCCGAGCTTCAACAGGTAGGGGCGCCCGGCCAGCATCGGTTCCCCGTGCATCCACACGATCGTGGTCTCGAACTGGTCGGCGGCGCCGGCGGGGTTGTCGCCGGTGGAGATCACGTCCCCGCGCGAGGCGTCGATCTCGTCGGCCAGCGTCAGCGTCACCGACTGTCCGGCCACCGCCTCGTCCAGATCGCCGTCCATGGTGACGATGCGCGCCACGGTGCTGGTGTGCCCGGAGGGCTGCATCCGTATCGCGTCCCCGGGACGGACCTTGCCCGAGGCCAGCGTGCCGGCATAGCCCCGGAAGTCCAGGTTGGGGCGGTTCACCCATTGCACCGGCATGCGGAACGGGCCGCTGGCCAGGACGTCGGCATCCACCCGCACGGTCTCCAGCCAGGACAGCAGCGTGGTGCCGTGGTACCAGGGCATCTTCGCCGAGGGGGAGGTGACGTTCTCGCCCTCCAGCGCCGACATCGGGATCGCGGTGATGTTCTCGATGCCCAACGGTTCGGCGAACGCCCGGTACTCCTCGACCAGCGCGTCGTACACGCCCTCGTCGTAGCGCATCAGGTCCATCTTGTTGACCGCCAGCACCACGTTGCGGATCCCCAGCAGGGAGACCAGGTAGCTGTGCCGGCGGGTCTGGGTCAGGATGCCGGCGCGCGCATCGCACAGGATCACCGCGGCATCGGCGGTGGAGGCGCCGGTGACCATGTTGCGGGTGTACTGCTCGTGCCCGGGGGTGTCGGCGACGATGAACTTGCGTCGATCGGTGGAGAAGAAGCGATAGGCGACATCGATGGTGATGCCCTGCTCGCGCTCGGCGGCCAGCCCGTCCACCAGCAGCGCGAAGTCGATCGCGCCGCCCTGGGTGCCGAAGCGCTTGCTCTCGGCCTCCAGCCCGTCCAGCTGGTCCTCGAACAGGACCTTGGACTCGTAGAGCAGGCGGCCGATCAGCGTGCTCTTGCCGTCATCCACGCTGCCGCAGGTGATGAAGCGCAGCAGGCTCTTGTTCTCGTGCTGGGCGAGGTAGGCATCGATGTCGGAGGCGATCAGGCGCTCGCTCTCGTCCTGCATCGCCCCGGAGACGAAGGCGGTGGTGTTGCGGTCCTTCGGGTTCGAAACGCTCATCAGAAATATCCTTCCTGCTTCTTCTTCTCCATGGAGGCGGCGCTGTCGTGGTCGATCAGACGCCCCTGTCGCTCGCTGGTCTTGGCCAGCAGCATCTCCTGGATGATGTCGGTGAGGCTACTCGCCTCGGAATCCACCGCGCCGCTCAGCGGGTAGCAGCCCAGGGTGCGGAAACGCACGCTGCGCATCTCGGGCACCTCGCCCGGGTTGAGCGGCATGCGATCGTCGTCGACCATGATCATGGTGCCGTCGCGGTGCACCACCGGGCGCTTGGCGGCGTAGTACAGCGGCACGATCGGGATGTTCTCGCGGTGGATGTACTGCCAGATGTCCAGCTCGGTCCAGTTGGAGATCGGGAACACCCGGATGCTCTCCTTGGGACGCTTGCGGGTGTTGTAGAGCCGCCACAGTTCGGGGCGCTGGTTCTTCGGGTCCCAGCGGTGGTCGCTGGTGCGGAACGAGAACACCCGCTCCTTGGCACGCGACTTCTCCTCGTCGCGGCGTGCACCGCCGAAGGCGATGTCGAAGCCGTGCTTGTCCAGCGCCTGCTTCAGGCCCTCGGTCTTCATGATGTCGGTGTGCAGGGCGGAGCCGTGCGTGAACGGGTTGACGCCCTGGGCCACGCCCTCCTCGTTCACGTGCCGGATCAGCTCCAGGCCGTACTCCTTGACGATGTTCTCGCGGAACTCGTACATCGCCTGGAACTTCCAGGTGGTGTCGACGTGCAGCAGCGGGAACGGCGGCGGAGCCGGGTAGAACGCCTTGCGGGCCAGGTGCAGCATCACCGCGCTGTCCTTGCCGATCGAGTACATCATCACCGGGCGCTCGGCCTCGGCGACCACCTCGCGCATGATCTGGATGCTCTCGGCCTCCAGACGGGCCAGGTGGGTCATGCCGCGCAGCGTGACCCCGGCACGGGCCGGTTCGCGCATCGCGCCCTCGCCGTCGGGTGCCGGGGCGGCGTCCCGCGTGCCGCGCGGTCGGCCGCGCGGACCGACCGGTACCGCCTCCCAGCCGCCATCACGGTAGGCCTTGTGCGCCGCGGTCACGGTGGGGGCGCTCAGACCGGTCGCGGCTGCGGTCGCCTTGACGGTTTCCCCCGCCAGGCGCAGTTCCACCGCCTGCCGGCGGGCGCTGTTGAGTTCGTCGACGGACTGGGACATGCGTTGGGCCTCTGGAAGGAATAAAAGTTTTATACCACGGCGATTCTGCAACGTCGCGTCGCAGGCCACGAATAAAACTTTATCTTGACGGCTGCGAAGCGACTCTCGACCTGTTCTCAACGGCAGAAAAGGTTTTCTTGGTGCGGTGCGTGGTGCGATATTCGTGCCGGCGTGATCTGGCAGGTTCGTGGTCGATCCGGACCGGGGCGGCCACGCGAGCGGGCACGACCCGATGGGACGGGCGGGCGGTGTGCACCGGTACGCCGGTGTACCCTGCGGGGTATCGGCCGCACGCGGCCCGGCATTGAGACGTTCCGATCAGCGAAATGACCCGCAAGGTATTCATCAAGACCCACGGTTGCCAGATGAACGAGTACGACTCGGCGAAGATGCTCGACGTGCTCGCCGAGGACGGCCCGGTCGAACCCGTCGACGATCCGGCGCAGGCCGACATCCTGCTGCTCAACACCTGCTCGATCCGCGAGAAGGCGCAGGAGAAGGTGTTCTCCGAACTCGGTCGCTGGCGCGAGCTCAAGCAGATGCGCGCGGCGAACGGGCAGCGCACGCTGATCGGCGTGGGCGGTTGCGTGGCCAGCCAGGAGGGCGAGGCGATCCAGACGCGTGCCCCGTTCGTGGACGTGGTGTTCGGTCCGCAGACGCTGCACCGCCTGCCGGCGCTGGTCGATGAGGCCACCCGCGAGCGGCGTCCGGTGGTCGACATCAGCTTTCCGGCGATCGAGAAGTTCGACAACCTGCCCGAACCGAGCGCCGATGGCCCCAGCGCCTTCGTCTCCATCATCGAGGGCTGCAGCAAGTACTGCAGCTTCTGCGTGGTGCCCTACACCCGCGGCGAGGAGCTCAGTCGCCCGCTCGACGACGTGCTGGTCGAGTGCTTCGCCCTGGCGGCCCAGGGCGTGCGCGAGATCCACCTGCTGGGCCAGAACGTCAACGCCTACCGCGGCGAGGCCGGCCCCGGTGAACCGCTGGCCGATCTCGCCACGCTGATCCGCTGCGTGGCCGGCATCGACGGCATCGAGCGGATCCGCTACACCACCTCGCACCCGGTGGAGTTCGGCGACAGCCTGATCGAGGCGCACCGCGACGTGCCGGAACTGGTGAGCTTCCTG
>Ga0209831_1001153_pt1 | contig 24907 bp, 19 predicted proteins | sample Maine_Asex4_meta_FD_187451 | JGI IMG/M metagenome (GOLD analysis project Ga0209831, IMG submission 187451) | Marine algal microbial communities from Maine, USA - Maine_Asex4_metaG (SPAdes) (version 2) | ecosystem: Host-associated > Algae > Red algae > Unclassified | place: Maine, USA | collected... | reverse complement strand
TTTTGTTCGAGGTCAGAAGAGATTTCTCTTACGCGGAATTTTTTTCTTTTCAGACTCTGGGTAATCTCGCGGACCATTCTTTTTGTAGAAGAGAAAATCAGAATACTTTTATAATTTTCTTTTCCGCTGATGAGGTGTTCCAGTAAAGGTACCTTTTGATTATCGTAAGTCAGGTAAGCACCCTGAAGAACACCTTCGGCTGGTTTAGAAATAGCGATACTGATCAGATCCGGATTAACGAGTAATTTTTTGGAAAGATCGCGAATACGGGGAGGCATGGTTGCAGAGAACAATAAAGTTTGACGTTTTGGTGGGAGTTTGTTAACGATGGTCATAATGTCTTCAAAAAATCCCATATCGAGCATTCGATCCGCTTCGTCCAGAATGAGGTGTTGTACTTTATCCAGTTTGACGTAACCGAGATTAAGGTGCGAAATAAATCTCCCTGGTGTAGCGATAATAATATCTGCTCCCTTGGTCAACGCTTTCTTCTGTTGATCCCAACTATTACTCGTTCCACCACCATATACGGGTAGTGAACCTACACCGGTAAAATAGGCGAAACCTTCTACCTGCTGATCGATTTGCAGCGCAAGTTCACGCGTTGGCGCAATGACCAGGGTATTTATTTCGAAAGGACGATCGGGATTGGCAGCTAGTTTATTTAAAATAGGCAATAGAAAAGCAGCTGTTTTTCCCGTACCCGTTTGAGCACAGGCGATCAGGTCTTTACCAGCTAATATTTTAGGAATGGCTTGTTGTTGAATAGGGGTGGGAGATTCAAATCCCATGGCGTCCAGTGCTTCTCCGATGGAGGGTTCAAAATTAAAATCGGAAAAGGTGATTTCTGGTGCGCTATTTTCAGGCGTTTCTGGTGTATCAGATGTAACTTTCAAGGATTGATAATTTTTGTAAAATTACCACAAAAGTTCCAGGTAATTTTAAGATGACTAATATACAAAAATACACAATTTAACCTTAATTAATATATTAAGGATCGTTTAGGGAACAACGATCTAATAGATTCAGAATTATGACTAATATTTTTTGTGCCTAACTTCGTTTGAAATACGCGCCATAGCTACGGCTATGTCTGTGTTTTTCACCTCGTTATACACAAAAACTACCTATTCAAAATTTTTTAATCTATTTAATCCTCGTTCCTTAACGACGCCTAACCAATTATTTCCTGATGGAATGAGGCACCAATTTGCTAAAAATTATCCTTCATCATCTGAATGGCAATCGCCAGAAGGATGATTCCAAAAACCTTTCGCAACGTAGTAGATACTTGTGGAGAAATCTTATTTGAAATCCAGGTAAGTGATTTTAATATAATAAAAACGAAAACCAGGTTAATGACAATGCCCGCCAGAATACTGTAATTGTCAAACTCTGCTTTTAAGGAAATAATGGTGGTCAACGTTCCCGCTCCGGCTACCAACGGAAAAGCAATCGGAATAATACTTCCTTCCCCTCCATCGTCGTGGTGATCGCGAAAAATTCTAATTCCCAGGATCATTTCTAATCCGATAAAAAAGATAATCAGCGCTCCTGCCAATGCGAAAGACGATACGCTGATGCCAAATAAACCCAGTAAGGTCGCACCAAAAAACAGGAATAATAGCATAATTGAAGCCGCTGAGAGGGTTGCGACGCTCGCGCTGATTTTGAGACCATCGCGTTTCATATTAATTAAAATCGGTAAAGAACCAATGATGTCAATGACCGAAAACAAGATGAGGGTGACTGATAAAATTGCTGTAACATTCATGAGATAATTTTTAAAACTTTATAAAGAAGTTTATTTTTTATTATTAACACAAATAACGTACGAATCGTGCTAAAATGTAAGTAGAATTGACTTACAGCGTCAATATTGACTTATTTTGCCTATTTTTGAGTCAATAATTTATTTTTTAATGTTATTTTTTATGGATAAAAATCAATTAGACCCATTTGACATCAGATTGCTAAACGAATTGACAGCGGATGCCCGGATTCCACTGATTCAATTGTCGAAAAAGCTGAAAGTTTCCAACACTTTGATTCACCAACGGATGCGGAAATTGAAGGAAGCGGGTATTATCAACAAGGCGACTTATGATCTGGACCCCTGGAAATTGGGTTTTCAAACTTGTGCTTACACCCAAATTATGCTTTCAGACAGCAAGTATCACCGGGAGGTAGAAGCTAAACTGGAACAAATACCGGAGATTGTAGAATGTGTCAATATTGCAGGGCGTTACGCGGTGCTGGTGAAAATTTACGCAAAGGACAATCGACATCTGCGAGATATTATTTATGAAAAGATTTTAAAAATTGAGGCGGTAGAAGGAACGAACTCAACGATTAGTTTTGAAACGGCTTTTAGAAGAAATGTGGCTTTGGTTTCAACCGGAGAGTAGAGAAAAGGCATTTTTGCCTATAATCTCGTTAAAACTCAATATTTAAACATCAAATCATCTCAAGGTAAAGTGTAACTTTGCAAGTCAAACCGAGTGGTATCGATAGCAGTTATTATTCTCAACCAAATGGTGGTTAAATTCGTTGAAGTAATTCAATGGGTAGGGAATCTGGCAATGGGCACCGAATAAAATACAGAATGGATAGATTAATAAAACAAGGGCAAACTGCTTTGCCTACTTCTTGGGGAAATTTTACCATGATAGCTTACGCCGTAAATGCGAAGGAAACGATGCCGCATTTGGCGATGGTGCACGAAGATTTTAATGCGGACTCACCCGTATACCTGCGGATTCATAGCGAATGTCTGACGGGCGATCTTTTTCATAGTCACCGCTGTGATTGTGGCGAGCAACTGGACCGGGCGATGCAGGTGGCCGCCGAAAAAGGGGGCGTGGTTTTATACCTTCGACAGGAAGGACGGGGAATCGGATTGATCAACAAGATCAAGGCATATAATCTTCAGGATCAGGGGCTGAATACGGCAGAGGCGAATAGTCACTTGGGATTAGAGGTAGACGCACGGCATTACGATATTGCACTGCAAATGATGGCGGATCTGAAAATTGATAAAATACATTTATTGACCAATAATCCGCTAAAGGTAGCGGCGGTCGAAAGTTCCAGTGTGACAGTAATGAGTCGAATTCCATTGGTGATTGCTTCCCGTGCGGAGAACTTTAATTATCTGAAGACGAAGAAGGATTTGATGGGGCATTTTTTGGAGGAGGGTAGTGAATGATATCGCTTTTAGTGGAGGTAAGGAAAGCACCCCGTAAATACATTTATGAATTGTATTTACGGGGTGCTTTTGTTACGGAGGAGAGGGACTTGTTCAAAGTATAAGTCATCTTGGTTTTTAATGATCCCGACGCACGATGGTTTTTAGCCATTCGTCGGATTTTTTATAAAGTTTATCTGAAAAAGTAATTAGATATTTGTCTAAATACCTAACTTAGCACTATGAAAGATGTTTTTAAAGCTTTAAACGATCCAACGCGGCGGGAGATTTTAGAATTGTTGCGGGATCGGGATTTGACAGCCGGGGAAATTGCCGAGGCTTTTTCAATTTCTAAACCCAGTATTTCGCATCACCTGGATTTACTGAAAAGAGCAGATTTGGTAGGTAGTGAAAAGCGAGGACAGTATGTGCATTACCATCTCAATACCACGATTTTAGAAGATGTGATGCAATGGATGATGGACTTGAAAAAACCGAGGAAAAAATAGGATGTTGAAACACTACGTTTGTTGAGGCACTTTGCTTGTTAAAATATTATTTTTTAATTTTTTAAAATAGAGTATGAAAAATTTAATAAAAAAAGAAAGTTTAAATTTAGTAATGGTGGCATTGCCCTTTATTTACCTGGGGTATTTGTACAGTGGATTACCCGCAGAGGTGCCGATGCAATGGAATGCGAGCGGAGAGATAAAACGGATGGGAAGTAAGTCAGAATTGTGGATGGTTCCGTTTTTACTACCGTTGTTAATGTATGTTATTATGTCGGTGATACCAATGATAGATCCCAAAAGAAAAATAGAAAAAATGGGAGGTAAGTTTCCGTCGCTAAAAATGATGTTGGTTGGCTTCTTCTCTGTATTGGCGCTCTACATCATTTATGTGGCAGCTCATCCAGAGGCAATGCGGTTATCGGTTGTGGCAGTGTTGCTTGGTTTATTATTTATGGGACTGGGCAACTTTTTTAAGACGATTCAACCAAATTATTTTTTAGGAATCCGTACGCCGTGGACGCTGGAAAATGAAGTAGTCTGGAAAAGTACTCATCAAATGGCAGGAGTTCTATGGTTAGCTGGTGGATTAATTATGATAATTGCAGGTTTACTGTTGAGTGGTCCGGCAATGATTATTCTAGTGATAACTGTGGCGGTGGCGGCAGCGTTGGTTCCGGTTGGGTATAGCTGGGTTGCTTTTAAGAAGCTGGGATAATTTTTGAATTTTCGCTTTTGCAACTCTTCAATATTTGGATCCGTGTTTAGATATCCTTGTTTTAGCACAAGTCCGGCGTCCGATTTTAATTGCCAATCGTTGTTTTGGAGCAAGTATTTTCTTTCTATTTTTTTTGGCCATTATCTATCGTTTTATTTGATGCAATCTAATTCAAAGTTTATACATCTGATATCAAAAGGTGTTCGTTTGTGATCGTAAAAGCAACTACTTCCCAAACTCCTTGTCTTTAAATTGGAACCAAATAAAGACTAAGACGTTAAGTAGTGAAGCACAAATAAGTTAACCCAGTGCCCCAAGCACTAGTTGGATCAAGTTATTTATAGCGCTCAATTTTAAAGCGTAACAAGTCTATTTTCATTCTCTAGACCAGAATACCACTTTAAACACCTTCCAAAAATATCATGCGACTTCTAATTTTACTTTTTTTACTGGCGAGTTATCCTAACCTTATAGCACAGGAAACGACGACTGATTTACCACCTAAAAAAAACTACGCGACCAAAATGATCGCAGGCACTCCACCACCGGATATCGATGGACAACTTGACGATCCAGCCTGGGAGACCGTAGAATGGGGCGGTGATTTTATTCTCCGTCAACCAGAATATGGTCTGGCGCCCAAAGCAAAAACTTCCTTTAAAATACTTTACGACGCCAAGAGTCTGTACATTGCTTTTCGCTGTTTTGACAATGAGCCCGATAAGATCGAAAAGCGGATGGGGCGACGCGACGGCTTTGAAGGTGATTGGATAGAAATTAACATTGATAGTTACCACGATCTACGGACGGCTTTCTCTTTTACCACTACTGCTGCCGGTGTCAAAGGGGATGAATTAATTTCTAATAATGGAGACAATTGGGATGGAAACTGGAATCCAATCTGGTATACCAAGTCGAAAATTGATGCCCAAGGATGGACTGTTGAAACCCGTATTCCGTTGAGTCAATTGCGTTTTCGGAGTGCAGATATTCAAACCTGGGGCATCCAAATGACGCGTCGGGATTTTCGAAACGCCGAACGTTCCGTCTGGCAACCCATTCCACAGAATGTCGGTGTCTGGGTTAGTGCTTTTGGAGAATTGACGAATGTGAAAGGTCTGACGCAACAAAAATTAATTGAGATACAACCTTATGTACTGGGGCAGGCAGATGTCTACCAGGCAGAAGAAGGCAATCCTTTTGCGGATGGTTTTGATACCAAAGCGACCATTGGACTCGATGGAAAAATCGGGGTGACCAATGACTTGACGCTCGACTTTACGATCAATCCTGATTTTGGACAGGTGGAGGCAGACCCTTCAGCGGTCAACCTCAATGGCTTCCGAATTTTCTTTAATGAACAACGGCCTTTCTTTATCGAAAATCGAAATATTTTTGATTTTCAATTGACTGAATCAGCGGCGGGGGGAAACTACGATGCGGATCAATTGTTTTATTCCCGACGGATCGGCGGGCAACCACGTGGAAACGTAATTACAGGCGACAGTATCTACACGGATTTTCCACAGGCAGCCCGGATTTTGGGTGCCGCCAAGTTTAGTGGTAAAACCCAGAAGGGTTTGTCCATCGGAATAATGGAGGGAATCACTGCTCAGGAATCTGCGGTACAGGAGATAAAAGGCGAGCGTAGCGAAACAGTGGTAGAACCTTTTACCAGTTATTTTGTCGGAAGATTACAACAGGATTTTAATGGAGGTAATACGGTTGTTGGAGGAATTTTTACTGCCACCAATCGAAAGCTGGAAGAAACGGGCCTGGATGATATAGTGACTGCTGCGTATTCTAGCGGGGTCGATTTTATTCATAAATGGGACAACCAACGGTGGCAGGTTTCGGGAAAAGCCATGTTTAGTAATTTACAAGGTTCCCGCGAATCGATTACGAACGTACAGCAAAGCTTTGAGCATTATTTTCAGCGACCGGATGCGAATCATCTTTCCGTGGATACCTCGGCAACCAGCATGACCGGAACGGGCGCGACGGTAAAGATTGCCAAGTTTGGTGGACAATGGAAATTTGAAACAGGGTTGACATATCGCTCACCGGATCTGGAATTAAATGATATCGGATTTTTGGTAAACGCTGATGAAATCAATCATTTTTTATGGGGTGGTTATCGGACAGAAAAGCCGGTTTCGATTTTTAGATCGGCTGGTGTAAATGTGAGTCTGTGGAATCGCTGGGATTTTGGTGGCAACTATTTACACAACTCCGCAAACGTCAACTTCTTCGTACAGTTTAAAAATTTCTGGCGATTTAACTCCGGGATTAATAAAGAATTTCGGGATATTAATAACAATGCTTTGTTTGGTGGTCCGGCATTGCGTCGTCCGGTAGGTCTCGCGCATTTTATTGGATTGGGATCAGATGAACGGAAAAAATTGTCGATCAATTTGAATATGACCAACGTTTGGTCGAACAATGACAATGTACAAGTAAGCAGTTACAGAATGTTTGTTCGGTATCAACCCGTCAATGTTTTTAATATTAGTATTAATCCGGCTTTTAATCACTTTCAGCGAAAATCGCAGTACGTTAGTCTAGAACAATTTGGTGGCGAAGATCGCTACGTGGTGGCAAGTATTGACCAAAAAACAATCAGCGCTTCGATCCGGTTTAATTACTCGATTACGCCCAATTTATCTTTTCAATATTATGGACAACCTTTTGTTTTTCAGGTAAATTATAGCGATTTTAAATACATTGACGATCCGCTTGGAAAGACACTGGATGATCGGACAAATTCGTTGGTAGGTGATCAGATTCGGTTTGATAATGAGAACGATCAGTTTCTGGTAGACGAAAATCTGGATGGTCAGCGGGATTATGATTTTGGAAAACCTGATTTTGCGGTCATTGAATTTCGGTCCAATTTTGTGATGCGTTGGGAGTATCGGCCGGGTTCAGAATTGTTTCTCGTATGGGCGCAAGGAAAAGGTAATCTTGGTGATCCGGAAAATCCGGCTTGGGAAAATCTAACGGATAATTTATTTGGTAATAAAGGAAATAATACTTTTTTGGTGAAGTATACGTATCGGTTCTTGCGTTAGCCAAAACCCTATAATGTTCGGTTAAAACTATTTCAAAAAAAATCAAAGGGTACCTCCAAAAAAAGCGAAAGCCAGTGCGGGGAAATTAATAAAAACAAAAAGCCTGATCCACAGAAATGTGAATCAGGCTTTTTCGGCTCTAAGTGTTACTTGCTTGGGGCACTAGTGCCTTCGGCACTAAGTTGTTGATTAGTTAATCGGTGGATCAGTCACATAGTACGCAATGCGAACGTAACCATCCTGGTTGCGCTCTTACATCAAGATTACCTAATATTTGACCGACTACTGATTAACCAATAAACGGATTAACAATTATTTACAAATATTAAGCGCCCTTCACTTCCGGCATCTGACAATCTTCCTCCGGCTTTTTTCCACAAACCGTACAATCCCCAATTTTGTTCTTTAACATTGGATTATTGGTCGCACACGTGCCGCGAAATTCATTTCCAGTAACGATATGTCGAATATTGATCAACATAAAACAAACACCAAATACGAGAAAAATCACCCCGGCCATCTGTAAAAATTCCATATTATATTATTTTTATTTCTTTTAAATCAATTAAAATTTGACTACAAATGTAACAAGAATTCGAAAGATATGTTCTTTCTAATTGCATGAATTCAGATATAAAGCAATCAGAAATAGCTTTCCCACCACTTCAAAAACCGCTATCTTTGTCCAAAAAAATGGACCATAAACTCAAAGCCTTCGGTCGCCTCCTTACCATCATGGACGAACTGCGCGAGCAATGCCCCTGGGATCGCAAACAAACTTTTCTGACCCTCCGCAATCTGACCATCGAGGAGACCTACGAACTGGCCGACGCCCTCCTCAACGAAGACCACCAGGAGATCAAGGAAGAGATCGGCGATATCTTGTTACACATGGTTTTTTACGCAAAAATTGGAGAAGAAAAAGGTGCTTTTGATATTGCCGATGCGTTGAATGGGGTTTGTGATAAACTGATCAAACGGCATCCGCACATCTACGGCGACCTTAAAGTAGCCGACGAAGCCGAGGTCAAACGAAACTGGGAACGACTCAAATTAGCCGAAGGAAAAAAATCGGTTTTGGAGGGGGTACCTAATTCCTTGCCCGCCATGGTCAAGGCTTATCGGATGCAGGAAAAAACCAAACAAGTTGGATTTGAGTGGGAAAATAAAGATCAGGTCTGGGACAAAGTCGTGGAAGAAATGCACGAATTTAAAGAAACCCTCGATGAGGATTTGTCCGATGAACGCAAAGAAGAAGAATTCGGAGATATATTGTTTTCGTTGGTGAATTATGCGCGCTTCCAGGGCATTGATCCCGAGACAGCGCTCGAACGTATCAATCGAAAATTTAAAAAACGGTTCGAATATATCGAAGCAAACGCCGATCGGGATTTGACGGAAATGAGTCTGGAGGAGATGGATAAATTGTGGAATGAGGCGAAAGGGAAGTAGGTCAAAGTTTTGAGGTGCGGGCAGCCAAAGATATCGTAAAATGAACACCTTTAATTAGGCGTTATATATATTATTTTAATCTACTTTTTTACTTAAAATATCGTATATTTGCGCCGCTATAACTGATATATTAATTACGGTATTATTTAAACTAGCACCATCGAAGAACCAAAGCCAGGAACTCCAATGGATAATACCCATCACTAATGGTAAAAATTAACTTTTAAAATGGCAGTTTACAAATCAGTCGAAAAAGTAGCTGAAATCTTCGCCGAGCACGGCGGTTCCGCTAAAAACACTGGATCTACCGAAGGGCAGATCGCATTATTTACTTTCCGTATCCAGGAATTATCCAATCACTTACGTGAAAACAAAAAAGATAACTCTTGCCGACGTACTTTACTTACTTTAGTAGGTAAGCGACGAAGGCTCCTGCGTTACCTGGCATCAAAAGACATTACCAAGTATCGGGCAATTATCGAAAAGCTCGGTATTCGTAAATAAGATTTTTAAAAAGTGTTGCGACTTCGGTCGTAGCACTTTTGTTGTTTTTGGATATAAATAAATGCTTAAGGAATGGCGATTAAAAAGAGGAAGCTATAGTGTCTTAATTTATTTTATCAACATTCCTGATAATCATCTATGTCCTTTCTTTTAAGCTTTTGTACTCAAACAAAAAGCAACCAAAACGGCGAAACACTAAACGTTACGCCTTCGTAAACCACCTGTAGCTCTCCCGCATCCGAAAGAATGCGGATGAGCCGATTTAAGACCCGCCTCACGATCCATTAAATATATCGGCTGGTTTGTCAAAAAAAGCGATGCGATCTTTCATTTATCAATAGATCCATCTACAGTTCACCCTTCGGGGTATTCCATCTTTCCTTTTACCAAGAATATTGTAAAATACAATACGCTTTTTATTCACCCAACGGGCCAACGGGGTCCGTTTCAAATTCCTAATTAAATATGGGAAAGCAAACTCCTATAAGCATCTCCTTTACTTTACCAAATGGTCGCGAAGTGACCATTGAAACAGGTAAACTAGCTGCTCAGGCCGATGGATCGGTCGTTGTAAAAATGGGTAAAACCATGTTATTGGCTACTGCGGTTTCTGCACACGAACCGCGTGCCGGCCAAAGCTTCTTTCCACTTTCTGTGGATTATCAAGAAAAATTTGCCGCTGCGGGACGTATCCCTGGTAACTTTTTCCGTAGAGAAGCAAGACTCTCTGATTACGAAATTCTTACTTCCCGTTTGGTGGATCGTGCAATTCGTCCACTTTTCCCGAATGGTTATATGAATGACACGCAGATCATCATCAACTTGATCTCTTCTGATAAAGATGTAATGCCTGATGCCATGGTTGCCCTGGCAGCTTCTGCTGCATTGAGTGTTTCTGATATTCCTTTCGCAGGACCTATTTCAGAAGTACGGGTTGCTCGTATTGATGGTAAATATGTGATTAATCCTGATCGTTCGGTTTTGAAAGAATCGTCTGACATGGATCTAATCGTTGCCGCTACCATAGATAACGTAATGATGGTAGAAGGAGAAGCGAAAGAATGTTCTGAAAAAGATATCGTCGCAGCTATCCGTGTGGCACACGATGCCATTAAAGTACAGTGTCAGGCACAGTTGGACCTCGCTCAAAAGGTGGGAGAAAAAGCAACTGTCAAGCGGGTCATTGAGCCAGCAGCGGTAAAACCTGAGATTGATAAAATGGTCAAAGAATACGCTGAAGCGCGTATCTTGACTGTTGCGCAGGGTAAACTTGAAAAATTCGCTCGTAAGGAACAATTTGGTGCGATTCGCTCCGAAATGAAAGCCGCTTTTGCGGAAAAGCACGGCGAAGAATGGATGACCGAAAACTACGGTTACGCAAAAGAATATTACTATAAATTACAAAAAGAAACCATCCGTGAAATGGTGATGGCAACGGGCGTTCGTCTGGACGGTCGTACTGGTAAAGATGTTCGGCACATCTGGACGGAAGTTGATTATCTGCCTTCTACCCACGGATCAGCGGTATTTACCAGAGGAGAAACGCAGGCGTTGACTTCTTTGACATTAGGTACTAAGCTGGATAAACTAATGGCGGACACTGCGTTGGACCAGCATTTTAGCGATTTTATTTTACACTATAATTTCCCTGCTTACTCAGTAGGAGAGACCAAGCCAATGCGTGGTCCTGGTCGTAGAGAGGTTGGACACGCTAATCTGGCACACCGCTCGCTGCGGCAAGTTTTACCGGAAGAGCAGCCGTACACACTACGGATTGTTTCTGATATTCTGGAATCCAACGGTTCTTCTTCTATGGCAACTGTTTGTGCTGGTTCGTTAGCACTGATGGACGCAGGTATCAATATCAAAGCACCCGTTTCTGGTATTGCCATGGGATTGATTTCTGATGGAACACGTAATGTTGTTTTATCGGATATTCTTGGTGACGAGGATGCGATTGGTGATATGGATTTTAAAATTACCGGTACCAGAGATGGTATTTGTGCTTGTCAGATGGATATCAAAATCGAAGGTCTTTCTTACGAACTACTCGAAGAAGCGTTGCTACAGGCTCGTGCAGGTCGTCTGCATATTCTTGATAAAATGGACGAATCATTGACTGCTCCACGCGAAGATCTAAAGGATCACGCGCCACGGATTGTTGAACTCGTTATTGACAAGAGTTATATTGGTGCCGTTATCGGACCAGGTGGAAGTATCATTCAGGAATTACAAGCAACTACTAATACCGTTATCAACATCGAAGAGGTGGACGATAAAGGAGTGGTGAATATTTCCAGTAATGATAAAGCGTCGATCGACGCAGCACTCGCGCGGATCAAAGCAATTACTTTTACACCAGAAGTAGGAGATGAATTTGACGCCAAAGTGGTAACCATCATGCCTTACGGCGCGTTCGTTGATTTTGCTGGCAAGAGTGGATTATTGCACATTTCTGAAATGTCGCATTCCCGTCTTGACAAAGTAGAAGATGCGTTTCAGTTAGGAGATGCAGTACGCGTAAAGATCATTGGTATCGACAAACGAACAGGTAAATTAAGACTGTCCCGGAAAGCCTTATTGGAAGGTGGCCCACAAGGAGGCGGTGATAATGGCCGTAGAAACGATCGTCGTGATGACCGTGGTCCCCGTAGATAATAATTAATTTTATAAAAGTCAATACGTTAGGATAATCTTTATATTTGGTTAAGTATTTGATTTTCAATGTTTTAGACTTATTAAAATAAAAATTATTGCCCGATTTCAACTTTCAGTTGATTTCGGGCATTTTTTTTGAACATAGAGAAGTATTGTCAATAAGAACGTAATAGTGGGTCACAATATCGTTCAGATTACAATTTATTTGCCTGTTCCTATCCTTACCCTCCTCTTTGGTTTGATGTATTAATCAAATCATTTTGCAAATTTTAATAATAAAAAACTACCGATGCTGCATCCATAAATGGAGCAGAAAAGTAGTGCACCGTTGTGATAAACAAGGAGTCTCTATAATGTTAAAGTCTCTGGTTTTTTTCTTTTTAACAAAAAAGTCAAGTTATTTTTTATATTTTTAGTCAACATATTTGAATAATTTCCGTAATAAAAGTTATTCATCAACATGACCATTAAAATAAAAACATAAACCAAAGCTTATATAAGAAAGAACTTTCACCGCAACGATTGAGTAGATAATAAACCATAATAATTTCATAATCATCCCTCAATTCAAACATCCATGACATGCGTCAACTAAAAATCACGAACAAAATTACGGCCCGCGAATCACTCGCGTTAGACAAGTATCTTAACGATATTGGCAAAATCAGTATGCTGAATGCAGACGAAGAAGCTGTGATGGCACGTCGAATTCGAGAAGGTGATACCGAAGCACTTAATATAATGACGAGAGCCAATCTGCGTTTCGTCGTATCGGTTGCCAAACAATACCAAAATCAGGGATTGTCACTTAGTGATTTAATCAACGAAGGTAATGTTGGATTGATGAAAGCGGCGAAGCGTTTTGACGAAACCAAAGGATTCAAATTTATCTCTTACGCGGTTTGGTGGATTAGACAAGCGATTTTGCAATCTATTGTCGAATACTCGAGAATCGTTCGACTTCCACTTAACAAGGTAGGTTCTTATAATAAGGTTAACGAAGCGTTTATTTCGTTCGTTCAGGAATTTGAAAGAGAACCAACCAACGAAGAATTGGGTGAAATCCTTAGCATCACGCCACGGGAAATTAACAATATGCTGAGAGGTAATGGTCGTCATCTTTCTTTTGATGCGCCGATGAGTGGAGAAGAAGGAGATTCTACCATGTTGGATGTGATCGTTGGTAGTGGAGGAGCAGAAAGTCCCGACAACAATTTGATGGAACAATCGCTAAAAGAAGAAGTGCAACAAGGCTTGTCCATTTTGTCTCCTCGGGAGGTAGAGGTGCTGAGTTCTTATTATGGCTTGAATGGTTACAAAAGTCTGACGCTAGAAGAAATCGGTGATTTGTACGGTTTAACGCGTGAAAGAGTGCGTCAAATAAAAGAAAGAGCCATTCGACGATTGAGAAAATCATATAATCGTAATAATCTAAAATCTTATTTAGGATAGAAAAAAGTTACTTAAAAAATTACATAGTTTTCATAAAAAAATCTGTTTCCATTTACTGGGAACAGATTTTTTTTGCTCTGGTTTCAAACAGTTCTAAAAACAGGAAAATGATCTAACCCAAATAGGGTATTTTGTTCTTTAGAGGACCATTAATCTGTACTTTACCTGGTTATTTCACTATAATTGAAGCAATGTTCTTAATAATTATTTAAATTTATGAAATAATAATTACTGGGCCCCTCATTTCACAAATCCTTTGTGTATTTGCAAGAAGCGATAATATATTTATCTTCTATCATCTGAATTATAGCTTCTGGATTTATAAAATTAAATTAGAATGGAAAAGGGAAAAATCCTTGTAACTGGAGGTGCAGGCTTCATCGGTAGTCACGTCGTGTGCAAAATGCTCAGAGCAGGTTATTATGTAAATATTCTTGATAATTTTTCTACGGGTAAAAAAAGGAATATTCCGGTTGACGAACGAGTTAAGTTATTCAAAGGAGATATCCGTGATCCATTAGTGGTAGATCTGGCCGCTCAGGGATGTGCGGTTATTGTACATCTGGCGGCAATTGTTGGAGTAGAAGAAGTAATTGCTCAGCCATTGGAAACGGTGGAAGTGGAAACGATTGGAACCCATAATGTTGTCCGTGCCGCACGAAAAAATGGTATAAAAAAGGTGCTCTACGCTTCTTCCAGCGCGGTCTACAAAGCAGTGGAAAATACGAGCAGTCTCGAATCGGACGAGCTGGGACTGGTCAGTAATTACGCCATTGCCAAACGATTAAATGAACGTTATCTTTCTGCATTAATCAAGACCGATAATATCTCCGTTAATTGTCTCCGCTTTTTCAACATCTACGGAGAACGACAGGATACCAGAATGGTTATTCCCCGATTTTTTGAGCAAGCACTCAACGGTTTACCTATAGAAATTTTTGGTAGTGGCGAACAAACCCGGGATTTTACTTTCGTAGAAGATGTCAGCGAGTCAATTTTCAGAATGATTCAACTTCCTGAATTAAACGGTACCTTTAATATTTCCCGTGGAGAAGAAACGACTATCAAAGAACTGGCCGAATTGATCAAAGCAATAACCAACTCAACATCTGAGATTACTTGCCTAGAACATCCCGCCGCCCGGGAAACTTTTAAGGTCAACCGCAGGATTGGTAACAATGGTAAATTATTTGCCGCTACTGGTTTTAGACCGGCTACTCGACTAAGGGAAGGATTGAGCATTTGTTTGGAAAAAAAACAAGCGGTTGATCTTATCAATATTACTTCGTGACTTGGTGCCGAAAAAAATTATATTCTACATTTTGTCCTGGATAGCGCTAAAAAAAACACTATGTCTGAAGAAATAATTGACTACTCTGGTCGGATCAGTCGTAATTGGTTTCGCAACAAATGGAAAGGGCTCAACAATCACTACTATCGTTTAAAGCGGGATTACCTATGGGAAATTCACCGGCGGATTCATAATATTGATCTCGATTATTCAAAGATTCCAGCGGGAACGATGCCAGTGATGATTAATAATTTTAATCGGCTCGACCTGCTTGTAAAACAAGTTGACTGGTTGTTAAGGCTAGAAGATCCCGTTGCCATTATTATTGTAGATAATAAATCAACCCTGCCACCTTTACTGGAGTACTACGAACATTTGGATCATCCGCTCGTACAAGTCGTTAAGCTAAATTATAACTCGTGGAGAAATGGCGTAAAATATCTTGGCGAACATAGATTATCTGGTTTTGATAAATTTGTGATTACTGACGTAGATTTGCTCCCGTATTCTGATACACCAAAAGATTTGATTCGCCATTTATCAGGTCTACTGGATCGTTACCCTGATTACAATCATGTAGGTACATCTCTGGAGATTAATGATTTACCAGATCACAATCCTATGAAAAAAATGGTCCTTAAATTTGAAAATAATTTCTGGCCACCGCTGGCGGAAGCGTTGGATGGGAATGTTTTTGTCGGAGCGATTGACACGACCTTTGCGATGTATCGTAACAGTTCAGATATTTTAAGTGTGTATGGTGCGTTGCGGACTGATCGACCTTACACGTTAAAACACGTAGACTGGTATTTAGATCCCGAAAAATTTTCACCGGAATACCAATATTATTTAGCCTCTTGTAAGCCTTGCGCAACCTGGGCGCAACAATTAAAAAAGGAAAATAAACTTGAGCAGTTGGCTGGTCAGGTTTAGTCAAAAAAGAAATATTGGAATGACCAAAAAGTTAAACCTCCCACCTCGTACACCTAGTTACCAATCCTTGCTTCGCATCCAAAGATTCATGAAAAATCCGATTCCTTTTATGAATCGAAATCTTAAAAAATACGGAGATACATACTGCTTTAGCCTGCGTTATAGCAAAATCAATATCATCACAATTGATCCAGATATCATTCAACACTTTCTTAGAAAAAATGAAGACAACTATAAAAAACCGGTAGCGGACAATGAGGTGCTGGGGCACTTTGTCGGTAAAGGGTTATTGCTCGCTACGGGCGAACGTCACGCCGCACACCGTAAATTAATGGCACCTGGTTTTCGGCCCAAAAGTATTGATAAACTAATTGGGCTGATGGACGAGCAGATTGATCGTTATTTTTTAGAAATGGATAAGCGGATAGAAAAAAATCCAACCTTGATTATTGACCACGAGTTTAGTGATCTGACCTTTCGGGTAATGACACGGGCGATTTATGGAGATGATATGAATCAGGATGAAATTTCTGCTTTTTCAGATAGGTTTCAGAATCTGCAAAAGATGATGATCAAGCTGGTGCGAATTCCCCGGTTACTAAAATTCTACCAGATGACCGGACAAACAAAGTTTTACGAGCAAGTAGCAAGAGACAACAATGCTTACCTAAATCAATTGATTGCTGCTCGTCGTAAACAACAGCCTAAAGAAGATTTATTAGGAATGTTATTAACCTGTCGGTACGAAGATTCGGACGAAGGAATGAGCGATGATCAGCTGCGCGAAGAAACCCTGACGCTCTTCGTTGCCGGACACGAAACGGCAGCCAACTGCCTGTCCTGGATTATCTACATTCTGGGAAAACATCCGGAAGTTATTAAAAAAATATTAGCAGAGCGCGATGAAATTATTGGAGATCAGGTTCCTGAATTTTCCAGGCTGCTACAAATGGATTACCTCAATCGCGTATTTGACGAATGCTTACGAATTTATCCACCATCCTGGATCACCAATCGGATTGCGATGGAAGACGACCATGTGAATGGATTTGATATTCCGAAAGGTGCAAGGGTAATTCCTTTTATTTATGGTTTACATCATTCTGAAAAACTTTGGCCGGATGCGGAAAATTTTGATCCGGATCGCTTTACGAAAGAGGGAAGAAAGGATCGGCACAACTTTGCCCACATGCCATTTGGTGCGGGTCCACGAATGTGTATTGGTCGGCATTTCGCTACCTTGGAAATGAAAATGATTATTTTAAAAATGCTGCAAAAATACCAATTTACGTTGGTAGAAGATCATAAAGTTGAGCTGCTCCCTTCGGTAACATTAAAACCTGCGAATGGAATCAAGATTCGGTTTGGGTAAGCGTATCAAACGATCCAAAAGAAAGGGGTAAGGTGCGTAAGTGATCGATAATCGGAGCAAAATCATTATTGGTCGCTTCGTGATCGTGTAGTAATAAAATCTCATCAGAATTACTCGACAACCATCTGTTTTCCAGTGCTAAAAATCCCCGGCAGTCCTGGGGATTTTTAGTAGCCAATCGCTGAAAAACTTTATCTATATTATGTAATTGTTGTAAAGGTTTATCCATCTCCATGGCCCATTCCATAATATCAAATGTCCAGGCCCAATCTGCGTCCTCCCAAAGTTTTGCCCGTTGCATATAGCGGTAGGTGACCCCATCAAATCGAGGTTGTTCATAACCTAAGTCTCTAAGCATATCCTGAATCGCCGCGCCTCGCTTTGGATCACCTCTTCTAAAAATAGAAAAGACCTTTCCGTTGCGTAAGTCTCCTTTATCGCCGTAAGGAAATCTAAACCACTTGGCTGGACGTGCCACCCCGGCAGACTGATAAATTTCCTCAATAATTTGATCCGTCTTCGTAATTTCTACCTTCGCCTGTTTCAGTGATATTTTTGAAAAAGCCGGATGTGTATAACTGTGATTGGCAATGATATATCCCTTGTGAATACTGTCAATTACGGCTTCCGGATATTTTTTAATCAATTGTCCAATACAAAAAAATACGGCGGGAATATTATACTTTACTAGTAAATTTACTTTTTCCGTAAACTGTGTTCCGGGAGAATCATCAATGGTGAGATATACTTTTTTCAAGTGTTTTTCTATTTTATCAACATTCCAAACGGTGCCATCAGTGGATCAATTTCCAACAATTCACTAACCACCTATTCAAACAACCTAATCTCAATCGCCTCCACTTTCTCCCGGTACATCTTCCAATCCTCCGAAAAAAACTTGTTCACCATCCTGGTTACCTCCGTCATCTTTCGTTCCGCTTTTCGGATGGCACCCATTCCATTTTCACTCACCTCGTCATCCAGTCCACGAAAATATCCCATACCCTGAAAAATAACAGAAGTAAGTTTATCTGATGAACGTTGAATACCTTTCGTGTCGGGAGGGTACATATACAAGGCCATCAGTTGAGCAATACTATCGGTCATGGATTTCCCCATTTCTTTAAACATTTTTTTAGTACTATCGGGCGCGTGTACCATTGCTTCGTTGACCAATTTAATGGTTTTTTTAGCTGCTTTCAAGCGATTAAAATCTTTAGTCGCTGTTTCGATTTTATCATTATACTTTTTACGTTGTGCATACTTTCTTTTCAGGCCATCCATCGTAACCGTACGGTGTGGATTGGCGTGTACCGTGATAGTCGTCGAATCCTTTGCCTCGCCGTGGGTTACGACTACTTTATAATCACCCGGTAAAACATCCAGTCCTCCCGGTGGATCAGCGTCTGGTTTAGGATCACGATTAGAAGGAAAACGGATCCCGTTTTCATTCAGATTCCAGGATACCCGGTTGAGTCCCGGCTTTAATTTTTTGGTAAAATTCCGAACGGTATCTCCTTGCATATCATAGATGACAATGGCCGTTTTATCTGACTTTTTCTTTTTATCTTTCTCTGTTTCATCTGCTGCTTTCTCCGCAATTTTTGTTTGCTGCTTATCTTTTTTCTTTACCGCTGACTTATCCTTCGGGTCCGTTTCTTCCTGCGCTTTCATCCAGATAGAAAACATCCCGTTTGGACTTCGGTTTGGTCCGCGAAATTCTGCATTGGCAATAAACCGTACGCCGTCAACCGAGCGATAACTACCATGGTAAGCATCCGGTGGTGTAAAAATGGCGATGTCTTGTTTGAGTACTTTTTTTCCAGTACGCGCAATTTCCCGTAAGGGTCGAATATCATCCATAATCCAGATGGCTCGACCAAAAGTACCGATGATCAAATCATGATCCCGGGAATGAATTTTCAGATCACGGGTAGGAACACTTGGAAAATCCTTTTTCCACTGCTGCCATTTTTGTCCGCCGTCCAACGAAAAATACAAACCATAATCCGTTCCCATAAATAACAATTCTGGCACAACCGGATCTTGTACAATACACATTGTATAACCAGAGACACTGCGTTCGTCCGCAATTCTTTTCCAGGTCGCTCCGTAGTTGCTGGTATGATAAGCGTAAGGTTTGAAATCATTCCGTCGATAATTATTTGCGACCACAAAAGCTTCCCCCGCATTTTTATTAGAGACCTCAATCTGCGCAAACCAGCTTCCGGCCGGAAGACCCGGTAGGCGGCCAGACATCTCCGACCAGTTTTTGCCACCATCTCTAGTCAGGTGTAATTTACCATCATCCGATCCGGCCCAGACGAGTTCTAGATCTACGGGGCTTGGCGCAATCGTGGTAAGAGTGGTAAAGTTTTCGGCGTTGGTAACGTCTTTCGTTAGACCACCAGTGACCGCAGATTCTTTTTGTTTAATCGTATCATTAGTGGTTAAATCAGGAGAAATAATTTTCCAGGTCTTTCCGCAATCGGTTGTTTTATGAACATATTGACTACCAAAATATACCTCGCAATTTTCGAAGGGACCTTGCGCCAATGGCGCGTTCCAGTTATACCGGAGTTCTTCTCCGTCGGGATGCGCCGGTTTGATAAATTCATTTTGTCCCGTTTCGTAATCAAAATATACAAGATTGCCACCCTGAGACATGGCCATTCCGTGACGACTGTTATCAGGTTGGAAAAGCATATCGAAACCATCACCAAAAAGTACTTCCCGCCAATCGGCATTTCGGGTACCTCCTGATTTCCAGATACTTGATGGACCAACCCAGGTTCCGTTGTCCTGCATACCACCACCGATTCGGTAGGGAATAGACATATCATAATTAATGTGGTAAAATTGTCCTACGGGCAAATTTTCTACAAAGCGCCAGTTTTTCCCGCCGTCACGAGAAATATTCATTCCACCATCATTGCCATTAATCAAATAATCAGGATCGTCCGGTGAAAGCCAGAAGGCGTGGTGATCGGGATGAATATTTGTTCCGTAGTCCATAATGGTTTTAAAAGTACGGCCACCATCTTCACTTTTTGAAACATAAGACCATAGATTCCAGATCCGGTTTTCGTTGTGTGGATCGACGTAAATTTCTGCATAATAAAAAGGACGGTTACCAATATCCTTGTCCGCAATTTTTTTCCATTTATGTCCACCGTCTTCTGATTTATAAAGCGCGTTAACTTTTGCTTCTACGAGTGCATAAATAATATTGGGTTTGCTGGGCGCAACGGCCAGCCCAATCCGTCCCAGTGGACCATCGGGTAGTCCACTTTTTTTGTCCTTGGCAGTAATTTTTTCCCAGGTAGCGCCCGCATCGTAGCTGATATGGATACCTGATCCTGGTCCACCGGAATTAAATTTCCAGGGCGTTCGACCAAATTCCCAGGTAGCAGCGATAAGCTTATTTGGATTTTGGGGATCTGTTACCAAATCGGCAATTCCCGTTTGATTACCAATGAACAAGACTTTATTCCAGGTAGTGCCACCATCAGTTGTTTTGTAAACACCCCGATCGGTAGAAGGACCCCATGCGGAGCCTAGCGCACCGACAATCACGGTATTTGGATCGTCGCGGTGAATAATGATTCGGTGGATCAGGGTGGTATTTTCTAAACCCATTAATTTCCAGGTACGGCCACCGTCCAGCGTCCGGTAAATTCCTTTTCCACTATTGTGGGAGTTTCGGGGGTTTCCTTCTCCGGTTCCGACCCAGATATCGTCTGGATTTTTTTGGTTGATTTTGATTGAGCCTATAGATTGAACAGGAGCATCGTCAAAGATGGGATCCCAGGCGATTCCGCCACTCTCGGATTTCCAGACACCGCCAGAAGCAGTTCCAACGTAAATATGGTTTGGGTGTTGGCGGTTTACATCAATGGCCGTTACGCGGCCACTCATTCCAGCAGGACCAATATTACGGATTTTTAGTTCGGAGAATTTCTCCAAATCTAAAAATACAGGACTGTCTTGACTAAATAACAGGACCGGGAGCAAAAAAATGAATAAAAGGAAGGTTAGTTGACGCATCTTAGTATTAAGTTTGTGTTAAGTTTATGCTATTTTAAAATCCTCAAGTTAATAATTTTCTCTTTGATGACACCCGATTTTTTAAAAAATGGGAGGAAATATTTGGTTGGATTACAGGTATGGAATATACTTAATCTATAGTGCAGCTGAATTCGATATTATTGAAGCCGTTAAAGTAGAAAAAGAAAATTTTCATGCTCAACTATTTTATAAATACAGCTAGTACAAATGAGCTATTTTATCAATTAAGTGTTAAGAAAAGGAAATTTTACTTGTCTCGTATAATATATCTCTCTATATTTGTGTTAGAAACAAAAGCTAAAATATCAATTTATTTATGCACAGTTTCTGATAGAGATTAAAAAAATTACCTAATGGTGCAGCATTATTGCCTTTGAATGCATTATATAGGTAACGGTCTATATTTAGTTTTAAAATCAAATGAAAAAATTATGAAAAAGATCCCTCTTGCTTTTCTGTTGTACTGCACCGTCACTTTATTATCTTTTACTGCTTGTTCTCCCGGTTATGGTTGCGCGTACGCTGCTGCTGAAACCATGCGTGAACAATCAGAATCGTCGGCCGTGAACGCAGCAGTTGATTGTGCAAACGCTCCCTTTCGGGAACTCATTTCTTTGCCTTAAAAATTAAAATTTTATTTAAAATCATATTGATCCTTAATAAAATTATTACCATTATCTCTTGATAAGGATAGGGTAGTACAAACTAAAATATAATTACAAATTATCCAATTTTATTGTTGTAATTGTCAAAACAATAATTAAAACCTATCCTACATGAAAAATCTAATTAACTTAACACTGCTTACCATAGCCCTGTTTTTATTTACGGCTCAATCGAGTGATGCTCAAAACTATGGCCATCAGGAAGATATGAGTTTTAAAGCTGGACAAGTAGAACTGCAGGCTGGAATTGGTCTTTTATCTACTTTTGTTTCGGTCAATGCAAAGACGATAACGCCTCCTGTTAGCTTGGCGGTAAATTACCGGGTCAAAGACTTTCTAAGCGTAGGTGCCTATTTTGGATATTCTTCTACTGGTTATAGTGACAACGTCAAGGATGTGCACGGTAACGTAACCAAAGAAGGTCAGCTTAAACTGCAAAATGATTTCTATCTGACTGGATTAAGAATCCAGGGACATTATAGTCAGGGACAAGTAGATTTTTATGGTGGTGCCATGTTGGGCTATAACTTTTCTCGAATTGATACCAATATCACCGATTTAGAGAATCGACCTGAAGGTGTGATAATCGAAGAAGGAAACCTGATTACTTACTCAGGCTATATTGGACTAAAATATATTACTCCTTCCAAATTAGGATTTTTTGGAGAAATCGGATATGGTGCCTCTTTGGTTACTATTGGTCTGAGTTACCGATTATAAAAAAAACAAGCGACCTGACAGGTTGCTATATGATTTAGTTATTTCCTCTTTTTAAAGGCCCCCGTTATTTGCGGGGGTTTCTTATTTTATGACCAAATGATCCTTACCTTGACTTTATTTTAAAAAAAAGCCTTTATCTTCTTTTTATTAGAATATTTATATATTTTTACGTCTCGTTATACAATATAAGTACTTGTTTTTAAATATTGAATAACCACACCACACATTTTTAGGTCTAACCGGACCTGTAATTCTATTGGAATTGAGAACTTTACCCACAATTTATACGGTTTGACCTGAATGGTCAAACTATGAAATCATTAATAAATCAAAAACCGATATTGAGCGATAGTTGCTTTACAACACTATCTCATCTGGGAAATTTCTAATCCGAAGTTTCTTTACCACACACTGATTTATTTTTGGAAACCCTTTTGTTCGTAAAAATGCTTACGGACATGGTCTTGCTATTTTAGACTTACCTCGCAATGGGATTGGAAATCTATATACCTAAACCAAATATTTTATTATTTAAAATTAACAGGTTGTAAATTTCATTTCTGTTCTGAGTAAAGACAAAGACCATTGAAATAATATTTTTTATTCTTTAGAGTCTACCGGGAGAAAGCATCAATTCAGCGTTGTTGTTATAACCGACGGTGCTCTGAAAGAATACATAAAATCAGTTGCTAACACCAGAATTTATTACGCAAATAATTAAATTCTAAAAACAACAACCGCTTATGTTTGTATCATCTACCAGATGGACTTTTCTGTTATTATTTTTAATCGCAGGGAATGTCCTTGCTGATACAAATTATAATTCCCTTTTGAACATACAACAACCGATAGTCTGCTCTGCCAGTACTACCCGGCATTTTATTTCGCTCGATCAAGGTACTGCCCTGATTCGTCTGGAAGACTTGATTCCTGAAATGAATTACCATTTATTCGTATTACCCGCTCGGCCCGATGGAAGCTGTCTGTCAGTTGTTAATACAATTGTATTAAATGACCATTTAAAACTAATAGAGCCTGGTGTCTACTTTTTCAAAGCGATTGATACTTCCCTGGAAGTAGAAATTACCGGAGCAACTTGTGATCTCGACCAGTTACTTTCTTTGAGTATTGGTGAAATAGAAGATTCACAAAATACTTTTTCTGCTACTACACAAGGAATTGAAATTAGTCTCGACGCCTACACGGTCGAAGAACTCATCGAAACCGTATTTATCGGTGGTGATTGTTTTCAGGTGGAGCCGGGCAGTATTCAATACGAAGGAGACGAGGAAAGTATTGGCTTTTTTTCCAGTGGAATCAATGCGCTCAATATGGAAGAGGGAATTATTCTTTCTACTGGTAAAGTAGAGAAAGCCGCTGGCCCGAATGTGAAATATAATACGGGTAACTGGGTGGATGGTTCTGCTAACGATCCGGATTTGGAACAACTGCTGGCTGATGATTATAAGCTTCGTGACCGTGCTTCTCTGGAGTTTGATTTTACACCTACCAGCGAAATGATCTCTTTTGAATTTGTATTCGCTTCCGAAGAATATTGTGAATACGTAAATTCAAATTTTAATGATGTATTCGGTTTCTTTATCAGTGGTCCCGGTATCAATGGACCGTTTTCCGACAATGGAAAAAATATCGCTTTTGTCCCCGGATCTAACGATTACATCTCCATTAATTCTATTAATCACTTTCAAAATCAGCTTTATTTTAATAATAATATTCCATTAAACCAACACGATAATTTACCCTTGACCTTGTCTTGTCCCGAACTGGAAGATGATCCTGGCGTTGCTTCCGCTTTCATGGAATATGATGGGTTTACAAATATAATGACGGCCATGGCGCAGGTAATCCCCTGCGAAACTTACCACATTAGATTGGTTATTTCGGACGTTCAGGATGCTTACTTTGATTCGGCTGTTTTTTTGAAAGCCAATAGTTTTAGTGCGGGAAATACAGCGCAGATCAGTGTTGATGTACCTGGGTTTGAAGGCGACGAATTGACGGAAGACTGCACCGGGGGATACTTTCGTTTTGATCGTACCAACGAGGACCTGTCGGAGGATGTCGTGATCCGCTATACAGTTTCGGATTTAAGCACTGCTACTTCTGGAGTAGACTATGAAACATTACCTGATTCGATTGTTATTCCTGCTGGAGCATCGTTTTATAATTTACCTGTTCTTGCTTATAATGATGATCTAGTGGAAGGTACTGAAAATATTTTGCTGGAAATGGAAGTACCTTGTTCTTGCGAAAATCCATACTCCATTATCTACCTGAGAGATGGAA
>Ga0209831_1001151_pt1 | contig 24917 bp, 13 predicted proteins | sample Maine_Asex4_meta_FD_187451 | JGI IMG/M metagenome (GOLD analysis project Ga0209831, IMG submission 187451) | Marine algal microbial communities from Maine, USA - Maine_Asex4_metaG (SPAdes) (version 2) | ecosystem: Host-associated > Algae > Red algae > Unclassified | place: Maine, USA | collected... | reverse complement strand
ACTACTAAACCGGTATCAACTGGATTGCAGCTTTCTAAATTTGTAAATAACGTATCGCTTGGTAGCAAGCTCGTCGTTTGGAAAATAACGGAATCGCAACCGAATTGGTTGTTTAATTGGAAGACTACTAATCCGGTGTCAACTGGATTGCAGCTTTCTAAATTTGTAAATAACGTGTCGCTTGGTAGCAAACTTGTCGTTTGGAAAATGACGGAATCGCAGCCAAATTGATTATTTAACTGGAAGACTACTAAACCGGTATCAACTGGATTGCAGCTTTCTAAATTTGTAAATAACGTATCGCTTGGCAGCAAACTTGTCGTTTGGAATATGACGGAATCGCAGCCGAATTGGTTAGCTAATTGAAAAACTACTAATCCGGTATCGACTGGATTACAGCTTTCTAAATTTGTAAATAACGTATCACTTGGTAGTAAACTTGTCGTTTGGAATATGACAGAATCGCAACCAAATTGATTATTTAACTGGAAGACTACTAATCCGGTGTCAACTGGATTGCAGCTTTCTAAATTTGTAAATAACGTATCGCTTGGTAGCAAGCTTGTCGTTTGGAAAATGACGGAATCGCAGCCAAATTGGTTGTTTAACTGGAAGACTACTAATCCGGTGTCAACTGGATTGCAGCTTTCTAAATTTGTAAATAACGTATCACTTGGTAGCAAACTCGTCGTTTGGAATATGACGGAATCGCAGCCAAATTGGTTGTTTAACTGGAAGACTACTAATCCGGTGTCAACTGGATTGCAGCTTTCTAAATTTGTAAATAACGTATCACTTGGTAGCAAACTCGTCGTTTGGAATATGACGGAATCGCAGCCAAATTGGTTGTTTAACTGGAAGACTACTAATCCGGTGTCAACTGGATTGCAGCTTTCTAAATTTGTAAATAACGTATCACTTGGTAGCAAACTCGTCGTTTGGAATATGACGGAATCGCAGCCAAATTGGTTATTTAATTGAAAGACTACTAATCCCGTGTCGACTGGATTGCAGCTTTCTAAATTTGTAAATAACGTATCGCTTGGTAGTAAACTGGTGACTGTAATAACCGTGCTATCACAATTATAAAAACTAGCATAAATGTTCTCTACCCTACCGGTGTCTACCGGATTACAACTCGTCAACAGAATCATCGTTAACGGAAGCGGTGCAACAAAAAGATCAATTATTAGCAGACTGTCACATCCGTAAAAGCTGACCAACGAATCGGTGTAAGTTCCTGTATTTTTAACAAATACACTATTAATTTCTAAACTGTCTCCTTGACAAATGGTCGCATTTTGAGGAACAGAATATATTGGATTAACCGTTACCATTACACTGTTTCCAGTATTGGTACAGGTGGGAGTTGCGTCATCGTCAATTGAGACAACTGAGTAAGTGGTGGTCGTAACTGGTCTGACCATCACTGCGTGCCCATTGTTAATTCCATTCAATGTATTGGACGAATTGCCATCATCGTATATTACATCAAAGGGACCGTTTCCCTGCATATTGAAAATGAGAATAGCTGTTTCGCCTGCACAAATAGTCGTGTCATTTGCCAGGGTGATTGTTGGTACTGGAAGAACGGTGAGGTTGAAATTATCTTCGGATGAGCAGCCTTCGCTGTCCGTAACCGTTACAGAATAAAAAGCCGTTGTATCTACCGTAATAGTTTGAGTTGTTTCGCCTGTAGACCATAAATAAACCGCTCCAGGCGTACCTGCATCCAGTGTGTGCGAAGCATCACTACAGATAGTTTGGTCCGATCCTAAATCAACAACTGGTAATGGATTCACGGTTACATTAATGGCATCGGTAGAAGTACAACCACTACTGTTGGTGACCGTTACTTCGTAAAGACCAGAAACCGTTGCCATTACCGTTTGACTGGCAGCAGCGGGTGACCAATTGAAAGTGGCTCCCGTATTTTCGGCATCTAGTAACACTGAATTTCCGGTACAGATAGCGGTATCATTTCCGAGCGCTACGATTGGAAGTACTTCAGTAAAAACCGTGATACTATCCGAAATGACACAGCCATTAACACTAGTTACCGTGACGGTGTAAGTTGTTTCCTGATTGGGGATGACCGTTCGAATCGCGTTGGTAGATCCATCACTCCATTCGTAAGCACATCCTAAAAAAGAAGTGGCATCAATCGTTACAGGTTGTCCCATACAGGTGGTAGTATCCCGGAGTGCCAGATGGTAATCACAAGTAAGTTTTACAAACCAATTATCAAAAGACCAGGCAGGACCACTGTTGTTTTCTGATTTATCTCCGCTTATATTGGAATTAGAGTTTCCCGCTAACAAGATGCCATCATCTGAAGTATAAATAGCACTGTACATATCATCAAGCGCCCCCCCTCCGTAAGCATCGTCATAAAAAACAGTACCTACATCACTTAAGAACACCAGGTAGAAATCCTGTTGACCATTAGAACCAACGGTTTTGGTACCACTGACCGACGACCCCGAAAGACCTCCCAACATATAAGTACCTTTTGAATTTTGTTGAACTACTTGTAGTTGATCTTTGTCTACCCCACCCAGTGTTCTATCCCAAATTTTATTTCCGGCATTGTCAATTTGAACTACCCAATAATCAAAATTTCCAATATTGTCTTCACTTTTTTCAGGACTACTATCAGAATCAGAATATCCCCCTAGCAAAAATCCTCCTCCGATGGACTCTACCACTTCGTGGATTTGGTCATTACCGTTACCACCAAATGATTTTTGCCAAATAATATTTCCAGAAGGATCTATTTTTAAGGTCCAAAAATCATTACTTCCCTGAGATGTAGTTGTTTTGTTCCCCGTAGCTCCTGATCCAGAATGACCAGATATCAAATAATTACCATCGGCAGTAGCCAGCACATCAAAGCACCAATCTTCGCCATCACCTCCGTATCGTTTTTCCCATTCTAAAACTCCGACTACACTAAGTTTAACAATCCAAAAATCAGAACCTCCGTAACTGGTCTCAGAGATATTTCCGCTCATGTTAGAAAAAGTATTTCCCGCCAGCAGGTAACCGCCATCATGGGCCAGTTCTAAATCCCAGAAAAATTCGTTATCCAGGCCACCTACCACACGGTCCCACTCTTTTACTCCAGCGGCATCCACTTTGATTACCCAATAATCATAACTAAACGGGAAGATATTTGCCTCTGATTTATCGCCACTAATGGTAGACCTTGAATATCCACCCAGGATGTATCCGCCGTCCGTAGTTGGTTTAACAGCCTGTAATTGATCAACATTATCTCCTCCATAATTTATTTCCCAAAGCAAATTACCATCCGCATCCAGTTTACCTAACCAGTAATCACTAAAACCATTATTATTTTGAGAAATATCTCCATTTGCGTTAGAAGAAGTAGATGCTCCATAAATAAAACCGCCATCCGCAGTCTCAAAAACTGCTCTAAAGTCTTCAAAATTATTTCCACCAATAGTAGTTTCCCACTGAATAGCACTCTGCGCAAAAACGGTATGATTAGATATAGATATAACGAAACACAACAAGCAGAACGCTAGTTGTAAAAATTTGGGAGGCAGCACAAAGTGGTGTAGTGCTACGAGTTTCATCTTAATGTGTGCGATAAATTTCTGGACAGCAAAGGAGGGAGACTGCTATCTTTTTTAAAATCGAGGGATTTTATAAACGTGTGCTGCAAAGTTAAGGGTAACTAGAGAGAGAAGCAATATACCTTTTTAGGGTATTTATTGCATATTTTAAAACAACATATGACAGAATCGTGTCACAGTTTTTGACATAATAGAGCTGTATTTTAGCATTCTTGGCAAAATAACAGGAAAAAAGCGGTCCTATTTTTCCAATTTTGTAAAATCAAGATAAGGAATAATCCGGTCAATGAACGCTGGCTTTAGTGCCAACATCTTTTCCAAATCCGCTCTGGATTCAAATGGTCCGTGTTGTTTTCGATAATTATAAATGGCATTGGCCTCTTTCCAGGTAATGTAGGGATGTATCGCCATTTCCTTGGTTGAGGCAGTATTTATTTTGAGTTTTCTAAATATATCAGATGGACGAAGTGAAGGCAGGATTGCCTGCTTAATGGAGTCTGGTAGTCCGTTGGTTTCAAGGATTTGCTCTACGGAAATAAATCCACCTAATTTCTCTCTATATCCCATTATTTTGTCAGCATAATAAGATCCAATACCTGATATTTTTTGCCAATCTTCAAAGTTTGCCTGATTAATATCCGTAATTGGATTTTCTTTCTTTTTGAATATTTTCTTACTGATATTTATCTTCTCGGGCGCAACTTTCTCTTGTTTTTTTATCTCTATCCAGGGAAGTAACTTATCGACCCATTCCTCTTTCATACCGTAGACCATACCTATATCTTCTGGTTCAAAGAATTTCCCCCCTTTACTACGAAACTTAATCATCCGATCTATAATTTTTTCGGGTAATCCAAAGGATAAAAGCTCTATCTTCAAGATAGTGTTCGGGTCAAATTTTTCAGTTGGTACCTGGATGATCACCGGTTTAGTTACTGCTGCTGACTGACTGACCACGACCGCCTTTACTTTGGTTTTGTACTCCTTTTTGGAAACGGGCGTAAGAACGATGTAAGGCTCAATCTTCTTATAGTCAGATTCAGTCATTCCGTATATCTTTTTTAGACTTTCAGCTGTATAGAATTTTCCTCCTTTATTACGATAATTTAAAATTGTGTTGACCAGTTTGGGAGAAAGCCCCAAATTTAAGAACGCCTGTTTATCCGCAAGGTTGGGATCCATAGGTTGAGGATTTAATGAAGTCGTAATGCCCTCCTCTTCTGGCAAGACTTCTTTTATGTTTTCTGGATCAAAAGTAGCAGCCATTAACTGTTCCAGTTCCTGAAATTCGTATTTTTCTACGGTACGGAATTTTCGAAAAATTGCCGGTGTCGCTAAAAATAACAACGCTAACCCAACCAATAGTATTAGCCCGTTTCGTTCTCTTTTTGTAAAATAAAAATAATCGTTTATCAGATTTTTCATGTGTTAAATTTTTGAGTACGTGACAATTAGGAGAATAAGGTTTGCTGGTTAGCCAGTTGGCTATTGGCTTGTTGGCTTCCCTCGTACGTAAAATTACGTTAGAAGGGAACCAACTGATTTCAAACCAACCTATTCGATGCAGGAACCTCCCTATATTTTATTATAAACACTGATAAAATAAAAACTATTCAACTGATAAAATAAATGCACCCACTGTTTTCATGTCAATCAATTCATAATCTCCTTCTGTCGCCTCAGTTTTCCATTGATCTATTTTCCAAAACGAATTATTAGCTGAAACAATAAACTTCCTTGTTTTGAAATACTCGGTCAGTTCAGCTAATTTAACGGGTGCACTATTTTCCAACAAAATATAATCAACCGTTGGCGGTGATACGAATCGTGGTATATTAGGACCATCAATAATTTGGATTTTAATATTTTTAAATTGAATAAGGCCACCGTGATAGAAAAATTCCGGACTCCTTTTTTGCTCCGATTTTGTCATGCTATTCACTGTTTGCACCCCTGATTTCATTCGGTAATTTTTAGCTAAAAAACCAACATCTTCATCCGATAAATTTTCACTTTGAATAGACCAGGAAACAGAACGATCAATAACGTCAATGAGGGTTTTATTTTTATTCGTATAATAAACAACCAGCTCGCTTTTTTGGTGGGCCTTTATTCCGTGGTAAACAAAATTTAATGAAAATAACAAAAGCAGAGCAGTGGAGACCTTTAACCATTTAAACTGTTTACTCTGGATGGCGACAACGATCGCAAGAATCACTAGATATAGTAATAACAAACCCAAAGGACTGATCCAAACTCCAGTGATAACGGCACCCGGTAATTTACTGATTGAGAAAATCAGAATGTTCGTTACATATAACACTCCGTAGAGTACCGCCCCCGGTATAAAAGCAATTTCAGGAATTACGACACTGGCAAAAAACAAAACAACTGCAACTCCCATAATCACCACTGCCGCTGGAATCACCACTAATCCTGACAGCCAAAAGTAAACTGGAAACTGATGAAAATAATATAAACTAATGGGCAGTGTCACCAACTGCGCAGCAATGGATACTGAAGTCAATTTCCAGACATAATCCCCTACCCTATTCGCAACATATAACCTTGCGTAAATCTTTTTCTGAAAATAAATAATCCCCGTCACTGCCAGGTAAGACAATTGAAACCCTACTTCAAAAAGCATATAAGGTTGTACACACAAAAGAAAAAAGGCGGATGCCGCCAAGGTATTATAAATGCTGGGATGATGCCGCATAGCTTGTCCGACGATAATAAAACTAAACATCGTAGCCGCCCGTAAAACCGAAGGAGAGGCACCTGTCAACAACGCAAAAAACCAGACACCAGCTACCATAATCCAGGTTTTGATCCAAACCCAGGTGGTCGATCTAAACGGAAATAATCCCAGCAGAAACGAAATTCCTACATAAATTAATCCAACGTGCAAGCCCGAAACCGCCAGCACGTGCATCGCACCGGTATTTGCGTAAGCTATCCTGGTTGCGTTTTCCAGTAAGTCTTTTTTCCCAAGGATCAAGGCGGCACCGACAGCCAATTCGTTATTGGAAGAAAGGTGTGTCTTGAGAATAGCAAATAATTGATCACGGGTACGGATAGAAAAGGCCAGTAAAAAGTTTCCCTGATCACGGGTTTGCAACTTCCAGTCGGTTGTTTTTAAATAAGTCTGATAATGAAAATTACGGTTATTCAAATATGCTTTCAGGTCAAATGCCGCTGGATTTGCAGGAGCAACTACTTCATTAATCCTACTCGAAAAATAAATTTGATCACCGTATCTTAATCCGCTTGCCTCCCTACTATGTTCTAAATAACTGAGTAACTTTCCAAAGATCAATTGCTCCCCTTCCACACCATGCACCGCATTTACTGCCAGCTCAATGCGATAAGATTTAGCGGTAGATTTAATATCGGTAATTGTTGCAATTATTCCGTTTTGTTCACTGATAAAATGGTGATAATGATCTCCTCGCCGGGATTCGTCCGCGTGGTAGCCCAGAAAATTTCCCAGTACCAGGACAAACAGCGTAATAAAGAATCCGTAAAAATATCGATAATTATAATTGCCTCTAAAATAAGTGAGTCCTACCACTGGTAGTGTTAGAAAAATAAAAGCGTAATACGGCAGAGTCACCGTCCACAAAAAGGAAGATAAGATACCCAATACCAGGGGTAGCAGCAAGCGCACGAAAGGATATTCCCGCCAGTTGATCATATTGTTTTCTCATAGTAGATTTTTGCGTTGCGCAAAAATCAAAATAATTCGTCCTTCCAATAAAACAAAGGATATGGATACTCTAAATTAACAATTAAAATGAGAAATAATAAATAATAAATAATAAATATTTTTTTAAGCAATGGTTCGGTAACTTTTAATTTGGAGGTGATTGCATTAAAAATTTGGCTTGTTAGCCTGTTGGCTATTAGCTAATCTAAAAAGTTACCGCACTGTTATTAAGTAAAGGTCTTTTAAAAGCTGGAAATAGTTGCAAGCAATAAAAATAAGTGGCTATAAGTACGTGGACAAAATTAAAACGTAGATACCATTCAGCGATGATATCTACGTTTTTATACTTTTTGTATGATTGGCAACCAGCTATTGACTTATTTCTCCATAGCCATAATCGCATTGATTTGTAATCGCATGGCCATATCCATTACTTCTACGAGGTTTTCGACGGGTGCTTCCGGATCCGGGGAAATGGTGATGTCAAGTTTTCCTTTGGCAGTACTTTTTAAGCGACGCAGACCCGTTTCCAGTTTTTTGGCGCTAATTCGTTTGCCATCCAGTTCGTAGTCTCCACCACGGGTGATCGTTACATCTGGTATTTTTTCGTTAGAGGTACTTGGAGTAGAACTACTACCTGGCAATTTTAGATTCAGCGCGTTGGGAGCCACCAGACTAGAAGTCAACATAAAAAATATTAACAATAGAAAAATAATATCTGTCAGGGAAGACATACTAAATTCGGCGCTGACCTTTGCTTTTCTTTTTAATCCCATGCGAGCTATTTTTTAACTGATTGAAAATGAATTTTTAAAATAAATGATAGGACAAAATTAAGGAATGAGGTGTAAATAAATTGGTTTTCTTGGGTTAGCTATTTTTAATTCATTCCTAAGATCTGGGCTGCGTTGCGAGGATCGCTTTCAGTTTTAGCTCACTGGCAATTTTCATCAACTCGTGTACCTTCCGGGTAGGAACGCCCACTTCGGCTACGATCGTCAAAGTAGCGTTGTCCCGATTTTCGGATTCCCGAATCGCACGTTTGATACCACCTCGCAATCCACTTACTGGCGTTTCATTTCCGTTTAGCAAGAATGTTCCATCTTTTTTAATTGCTACGGCTACGTCCGAAGGAGCTACCGTTTTAGAATCCGACTTGGGTAATTCCAGATTATCCACCCGAACAAAATTTGCCGTCAGCATGAAAAATATCAGTAATAAAAAAATGATATCCGTCAAGGAAGACATACTAAATTCAGCACTTACCTTTGATCTTTTTTTTAATCCCATGATTGCTTGATTATAAAGGAACGGTTCAAAAATAACATTACACTTTTGACTGCTTTTTTTTACTATTCCATTGGCTCCTGCAGAAGATCCATAAACTCTGTAGTGGTTCGTTCCATCTCATAAATTACTTTTTCTACGTTGGCTACCAAAATATTATAACCTACAAACGCAAAAATACCGATCGCCAGACCAAAAGCAGTAGTAACCAATGCCTGGTAGATACCACCCGCCAATACATCTGGTGTTACGTTTTGTTCGGTTGCCATTCGGTAGAATGCCATAATCATTCCCGTTACCGTTCCAAAGAAACCGATCATTGGAGCTGCACCAGCAATACTCGCCAAACGAGAAAGATTTTTTTCTAATTTAAAAACTTCCAGATTACCCACGTTTTCGATTGACGCATTAATATCACGCAATGGCTTTCCAATTCTCTTTAGTCCTTTTTCTACCATTCTTGCTACCGGAGAATCCGTCGTCTGACATAGGGCACGGGCTGCAGCAATATTTCCAGCTGCTACGTTCATACGAATATTGTTCATGAATGCCTCGTCAATTTTTCCCGCACGGTTGATCGTAGCGTATCTTTCGAAGAATATATATAAGGCAATAAAAGACAAGACCAGTAGAATTCCAACAATGATGATTCCCAAAGGGCCTCCTTCGGTGATAATTCCTAATAAGCTCTGCGCACCCTCGGCACCATCTTCCGCTTGAAATAATAAAATTGAGTTGTAAAGCATAGGTTTTTAATTTTTTAACGTAAAGTACTTATTAGAACTTGTTAACGTCTCGTTTCTCAGATTAATTTTACAGGTATAAAAATTCCTTGTTTCAACCGCTAAAATTAAAGATTTTTATCAATACTCTTACCTAACTTGTCCAAAAAATTCATTTTATAGAATTATACTATATAATCGTTCTTTGTTATTAGCGCTTTTACTACGAATCAGAGAAACATTCGCTACCGTTTTTACTTTAAACACTTTATAACTTATCATAAATAACCTTATATTTGTAATTCTAGCGAAATTTCGCTAAATATTTCATTTAATAGAATATTTTCCTAATAATTTTAAAACGCTTCACTTATGTCAGAAACAACCGCGCCCGCTGAACCCACAGTCAAAGCATCCAACGCCGATGCAGCGCTTCGCTCCCGAAAAATCAAAAAAGTAGCGGTATTAGGCTCCGGGATCATGGGATCCGGAATCGCTTGTCATTTTGCCAATATTGGTCTTGAAGTTTTGATGCTTGACATCGTACCCCGAGATTTAGCCGATGATCAAAAAGCCAATCCTGCGGCTCGCAACAAAATGGCCAATGATTCCCTCACCGCTGCGCTAAAATCAAAACCAGCCGCGCTTTACGATAAAAGCTTTGCCAGCCGTATCAAAACCGGAAATTTTGAAGATGATTTTGAAAAAATAGCCACCTGCGACTGGATCATTGAAGTGGTCGTAGAAAGACTGGACATTAAAAAAATCGTTTTTGAGAAAGTAGATAAATTCCGTAAAAAAGGCGCGCTGGTTAGTTCTAATACTTCTGGTATTCCAATTAATATGATGGCCGAAGGTCGTAGCGATGATTTTAAAAAACATTTTTGTGGCACCCACTTTTTTAATCCGCCCCGCTACCTGCGTTTATTAGAAGTTATTCCAACACCAGATACGGATCAAAGTGTGATTGATTTCTTTATGCACTACGGAGATGTATTTTTAGGAAAACAAACCGTACTCTGTAAAGATACACCTGCCTTTATTGCCAACCGGATTGGGGTCTACGCAATGGCAAAAATATACCAACTAACCGACGAACTTGGTCTCGATATTACCACAGTGGATAAATTGACTGGTCCTGCGATCGGTCGTCCCAAAACCGGAACCTTTCGATTGGGTGATTTGGTAGGACTGGATACTGCGGGAAAAGTAATGCAGGGTATCAAAGATAACTGCCCCGACGACGAACAGATTGGTACGTTTACCGCTCCGAGTTATATGAAGTATTTGCTGGATAATAGTTTTTATGGTAACAAAACAAAAAAAGGATTTTACCAAAAGACCAAAGAGAAAGATGCAAATGGTCGTCCGGTTATTTTAGGACTGGATTTAAAAACGCACGAGTACGCGCCTACACAAGCTCCTACCCTGGCGAGCCTGAAAGATCTTAAACAGATTGAGAATCAGGAAGCAAAAATCAAATTTCTTTTCAATGCCGAAGATGCAGGTGGACAACTGATTCGTCGTTCGCTTCTCGGCTTGTTTGCTTACGTTTCTAATCGTATTCCAGAAATTGCGGATAATCTGTATAGTATCGATGATGCGGTTCGTGCCGGTTTTGCCTGGGAATATGGACCTTTCGAATATTGGGATACCGTCGGTGTCGAAACTGCCGTTGAGCTTGCCATAAAAGAAGGAGAAAAAATCGCTCCGTGGGTTACAGAAATGTTAGCAGCCGGTCATACCAGTTTTTATAAATCAGAAAAAGGTCAACGTAAATATTACGATGCGGCGTCCAAATCTTATAAGACGGTCCCCGGTGGTGAAGCGTTTATCCAGCTGGATAACTACCGCGAACTACCTCCTGTTTTTAAAAATGAAGAAATTACTTTACACGATATCGGAGAAGGGGTCCTTTGTCTGGAGTTTACCAGTAAGATGAATTCAATTGGAGAAGGTGTGTTACGTGGACTACATGAAAGTATTCGCATTGCGGAAGAAGAAGGTTGGAAAGGACTGGTAATCGGAAATAATGCGACCCACTTTTCGGTAGGTGCCAATCTGATGATGATCGGTATGTACGCTTTTCAACAAGAATTTGAAGAGTTGAATATGGCGATTGATATGTTTCAAAAAACAACCATGCGTTGTCGTTACTCCAGTATTCCAGTTGTAGCCGCTACGCAAGGATACGTATTTGGGGGTGGTTGTGAAACAATCATGCACTGTGATGCAGCCATGGTTGCTGCCGAGTCTTATATCGGTTTGGTAGAGGTTGGCGTTGGGTTGATTCCCGGCGGAGGTGGTACCAAAGAATTCGCTTTGCGACTTTCTGACAGTATGTATGCAGGGGATGTAGTTATTCCAAAATTAATCGAACAGACAAAGACCATTGCCATGGCGAGCGTCAGTACTTCTGCCGCCGAAGCCTTTAATATGGGTTACCTGATCGAAGGACGGGATGAAGTGGTGATGAATACGGGTCGTAATATTGCCGAAGCCAAAGCTAAAGTACTGGAGTTAGCCGACGGCTATACACAACCTTTGGCACGAAATGATATTAAAGTTTTAGGACGCAATGGTCTGGGTGCACTTTATACTTTTGCCAATGAATTAAAACTCGGTAAATACGCAAGCGACCACGACATTAAAATTGCAAAGAAAATATCTTTTGTACTTTGTGGTGGTGACTTGAGTGGACCACAAACAGTTTCAGAACAATATTTACTGGATATCGAACGGGAAGCTTTCTTAAGCCTTTGTGGTGAAAAGAAAACACAGGAACGAATTCAGCATATGTTGCAGACGAATAAACCGTTGAGAAATTAGGGGGCTATTGGCTGTTGGCTATTGGCTATTGGCGCTCTTCTTTCTTTGTAGATAATTAAGAAGAAGCTAATGATCGAGATGTTCAATTTAGGAAAACTACTGTAGCTTTTCCATAAAATAAACAGTCTATATTTTTTTTTAAATTCTACCTTGTAATTATTTTTTTCTGTTCATTTTTTTGGCAGAAAAAAAACGAAACAAAAAATCTGCCGCCTGTCGCATTTTTCCCTGTCTGACTGGTCATCCAGGCAGGGAATTCGGCGCTTCTAATAAAATATCAAACCGAATAAACTCGCTGGAGCATTACTGAATTATTTTAGTTTTTTGATTATCAATCATTTATTATTTAATTAATAGTTCTTTAGCTCAAACAGTATTCGTTTTAAGATATTTTATTAATGCACCGAATGGAAAAAAGCTCAAGGTCGGACCTTTACTTAAAAAGGACCGTCCAATTAATTAACAAAATTTTGTCAAGATTCTCTCTTTACAATTCATGTTAAGATTAAAAGGTACAGAAAAATTTAACAGATCAATACGATTAGAAACGTTTGCCCCGCGTCAGAAGAGGGCCAAAAGCTAACGGCTAATAGCCAATAGCAATTTTTTATCAAAAAAAATTAAAAAAAATGGATGCATATATTGTAAAAGCGTATCGAAGTGCGGTAGGTCGTGCTAAAAAAGGAGGATTTAAAAACTTCCGTTCGGATGACTTGGCGGTGAGAGTTGTGAAGCATATGATGGAACAAACCCCTGAGTTTGATCCGCATTTAATTGATGATGTAATTGTTGGTTGTGCCAATCCGGAAGGCGAACAAGGCTTTCAAATTGGACGACAGATTTCGGTTCGTGCCTTGGGAAAACCGGTTCCGGGAATGACCGTGAATCGTTATTGTGCCAGTGGACTGGAAACGGTTTCTATCGCGGTGGCGAAAATTAAAGCCGGTATGGGAGAATGTTATCTCGCAGGTGGAACAGAAAGTATGAGTATGATTCCGATGACGGGTTATAAATTAGCGCCGAGTTACGAGGTAGCTTCGACAACGCCCAATTATTTATCAAGTATGGGTGCGACGGCAGAAGCCGTTTCTGAGAAATATGAAATTACCAGAGAGATGGCGGATGAGTTTGCTTTTAACTCGCACGTAAAAGCAGCAGCGGCGATTGACGCTGGTAAATTTAAGGAGGAAATTGTACCCGTTACTGTCAAAAATATTTTTGTCAAAGATGGTAAGCGCGTAGAAACAGAACATGTAGTAGATACCGATGAAGGACTAAGACGAAGTACCACCGTCGAGGGATTGAGTAAGCTACGCGCGGTATTTAAAGCGGGTGGAAAAGTAACGGCAGGAAACTCTTCGCAGATTTCTGATGGTGCTGCCTTTTTGTTGGTCATGAGCGAACGGATGGTCAAGGAATTAAATCTAACGCCGATTGCTCGAATGGCTTCTTGTTCTGTAGCAGGTGTCGATCCGATGTATATGGGCATCGGACCTTGTGCCGCTATTCCAAAAGCATTAAAGCAGGCTGGTTTGAAACTAGGCGATATTGATGCGATTGAATTGAATGAAGCTTTTGCTGCACAGTCTCTGGCTGTAATTAAGGAAGCAGGATTGAATCCGGATATTGTAAACGTAAACGGTGGCGCCATCGCGCTGGGTCATCCGCTAGGATGTACGGGTGCGAAGTTGAGCACGCAGTTGTTTAGCGAGATGCGACGAAGCAAGCAAAAGTATGGAATGGTTACAGCCTGTGTAGGTGGTGGTCAGGGAATTGCGGGCGTTTATGAGTTGTTGAATTAGAAAGACGGTTTGTTGGCTTGTTGGCTTGTTGGCTATTGGCTAGTGGTTCGGGTACTAAATTAGTATGTATTTCAAATTGTTAATTTTTCCTAGACATTAAGAACAGTTGATTAGTGATTAGTTAATCGGCCCTCCCAATGCATAGGTATCGCACTCTAAAGTATTTGAAAAACTCAAAAAAGACTGCCGAAGGTTAAGTTAACAGATCAACGTAGGAACAAGGCAATGCCTTGTTCCTACGTTGATCAATATACCCAGCAATTTAGTTCCGGAAGCACTAGGGTATTCAATCTACACTGTGCAAGCTAAAAATTTCTTATGCAGATTTTATTACGTTTTTTCGGACTGATCCCAGAGGGATCACATTATGTTAGCCGAGATTCGAGGCCCGCAGTCGTTCGATCCCAGAGGGATCGCATTATTTTCTGAAGAGCAAGTTATCAAATGAATTTATCTAATTGAAGTAAATTATCATAAAAATGCAGAGGTTTTTTCAGTTGATTGAACACCCGAGTTATTGGCTTTTGGCTTTTGGATTTTCTTTAACGTGTTTTTCGTGTTAGAGATAGTATAAATAAAAAAAATCCTCATCAGTTTTAGCTGGTGGGGATTTTTTTTGTTTGATTGAACAGAAAATTTGTGTCTAAACATAAATAGCCAGCCTGACAAAGAAGTTATAAAAGAGCAGGACTACTTATTTCCTATTTTTCTGTAGAATCAAACATTTCATCGTAATTCGTAAAACTATCTAATACTGATTTCTGTTTTTCTTCGTTTTCAGTATTTTGTTTTTGATTTATTATCACTGGTATTTTTTCTGTTGGAGTTTCCCAAACTTCCCGTTCAACTTCAATAATTTTTGGCGCAGGCTTTTTCCAGCTTACCATGTGTTGTACAATAAACTCATAAAACTCCAAGATCATTACATCGAGCATCTCAATAACCTTTTTCTGACTAGCAAATTTAGTCCCAAAACTTCTGACAAGTACAATGTGGAAAGCTTGAATATCATTTATTTCTTTAGATGATTCAGAAAATGCCGTAATTTCTCCTAGTTTTATTTTTAGATTAGTTTGCTTAAATTTTATATTTGATTCTAACCAAATATCTTTGCTGTTCTTATTGAATAATCCTTCTGACCGTTTATGACAGTTTTTAAATTGATTACTGATCCAGGTAATTCTGGCTGAGTTGCGTTTATTTTGTGGTGGAATTACCTTAATGGACATGGAGACAACTCTTCGTTCGAATTCTGCTTTTACTTTTATTTCTGAAACGGCTCCCTTTACCGAAATGCGACCTACTATATAATTCTCTTCGACGATTTTCCTTATATCCTTTTTGAGTCTATCGCTTGAACTCGTAGATGGTTTAACAATAACACCTAACTTTCGACTTAAGAGTAGAGCCATATTTTTTTCCTGCTCATACCAACTTAAAACTGCATCTTCAATATAAGACGCTTTTAATTTTAGTGGTTTTTGCGTTTTCTCATATTTTTTCAAACCGAATGTAACTCTGTAGTGTTATGTTAACATCTTATTTCTAGGATAGAAATTATTTTTCCAAGTAAAACAATATAAATTTATGAAATTAAATTATATATACAAAATATCACGCCGTTTATTTATAAATAATTAATACTAATTTTGTCAGGCGCAACAAACGCAACTTATCTAACCTAAAAAAATATAAACACATGCCCACTTCCCTAAGAACAATACTCTTGCTCCTTCTCATTGCCCTCCTCAACGGCTGTAAATCGGAACCTGCCTACAAAACAGTCGCCGTAGATTTCTTTATTCAACACCCTGAATTTAGTATTACACCGCCGACGTTTGATACGCTGACGGAACAAGTGCTGGTACGGCAAGCCCACCTGGCTGGAGCTACTTTTGATACGGCAGTGGAACAAGTATTGCTTCGGGAAAAATATCGAGACCTTAAAATTATGGATATTGAATTTATTAATATTCTGACAGATCACGAAGAAAATTTATATTGTGCGGCTCCCTGTATAAATTATTATTCAGAAGAACTCGTTGAGGAGTTGGAAGTGCAGGCAAAATATATCCGCCGAAACGTTGAAATAGTTGCCATAAACGGCACCGGGAACCAAATCCCACCAACTTCCGAAACCCGTTATTATTATAGACAAAAAACCGATGCCAGCATTCATCCCGAACCAGCAGAAACCGCACCACCACTCCGTAAAATTTTTAGAATTCCCGTAGATATGGACTTTGAGACTTTCTGGCAACAATCCTTATCGGAACAAAATCTACCGAACTGTGGTGATGATTTTACTTATAACGTGGTGGAGTTATAAGCGTTTTCAGCTAAAAATTAGGCAAACCAGCTATACATTTTCCATCCTTATTTTTTTCTTATCTTTACTTTCACAGTCAGAATCAACAAAAGAATAACTCATAATATTTGGTCACTTCTGTAATTGATTCTGCAAATCTGTTTATCAACTGCCCGTTATAAACTTCATTACCATGCACAAATTCTTTCTGACACTCCTCCTTATTTCTGGTGTTGCAGTTACCTTGTCCGCCCAACTCGATACCGAAAATATCCTCTTCGAACAAAACTTCGCAGCTCCTGGCTTTCCATCGGGATGGACGACGAATGATTTATCCGGCCAAGATGTTATCTGGTCCTGGTGTGCCGATCCGACGACTGGACCAATAAACGGTTGTCCCAAAATCTGGACCGGAGGAACCAACAATCAACTTCCTTTTGCAGCGACTACTGCTGAAAATGGTTTTCTAACTTTAAATTCCGACGCGCATCCGGGGATTAACCAACCGCACATCAGCCAACTAACTTCTCCCGCTTTTGATCTTAGTACACAGGATACCGTTTGGATTAAATTTGAAACACATCTGGGGGTTTTTAATTTGACACCAAACAGCAACGCCATTTTACGGGTAAGTAATAATGGTGGAACTTCCTGGGAAATTTTTAATTGCTTTCCGGAGTTTCCGCTAGCCGTAGGTACGGTAGACAATCGCTGGTCGGCCAATCCAAAAACGATTTATTTTGACGTATCAGCGGTCGCCGCTTTTCAGTCTTCTGTTATTTTTCAGTGGCAATGGAAAGGTCGGGAAGAATATCACTGGAGTATTGACGATGTTCAGGTGAGTGGTAGTGATCCACGGCCTGAGACGGATTTGGTTTTAAGAAAAAAAACATTCCTAATTCCCGAAAATGCGATCATCCCAAATTTTGAAATCGCTCCAGTTGCGTTCGGTGCAAAAATAGCCAATCAGGGAAGTCAACCTCAATTAGAGACTAAGTTAGCGATTGCTATTTTTAATAACAATGAATTTATTTATTCAGACACTATAGTTAACGAAACAATCAACGTGGACGAAGAAAGCGATTTGCTCTTGTTTGAAAATACCTTTATACCTCCCAATACTTCTGCCGTCTATCAGGGTATCTATACCATCTTGCCAGATAGTCCCGATGCTACGCCAGAAAATAACCAGCAAACTTTTTCTTTTGAAATATCAGAAAACACCATTGCCAAAGAACGGCAGATAACGCCCCGACGCAGCACTGCTCCACTCGACAGCGAATGGATGCCATCCGAACCGCACAGCTGGACCTGGGGAAATTATTTTTTCGTCCATAATGGTCAGGACAAATTAGCAACTGCTGCTACTTTTAGTATTGCCAACGCGGAAGTACTGGGAGGAAAAAGCGTTAGTCTAACTTTATTTGAATGGACAGATTTAGATGATAATAAAACGGCTGAACCTTCCGAACGTAACCTTATCGCGTTTGGTCAATATGATATTACCGGATCAGAGCCAGGCGACGGATTTATTACCGTACCCCTGGTAGCTTTTCCCGGAACGGCTGCTTTACAAAATAATCAAGGCTACTTACTAATGCTGGAATATTTTGCGGAAGATGAGACGGACCTTTTTATCAATTATAGTGATGAACAAGATTATGAGGCCACGCTAAACCATCAGGAATCATTGGGTACCAATCGCTATGCATCGATGTTGGGTATTGGTAATCCACTCGGTGAAGTTACGTATTCAAGCCTGGCTTTTGGCTTTGATCGAATTCCAATGGTGCGTTTGGAAATGGATGATATAGTTGGGGTAGAACACGTATTACCAGCAGCTTTTCAGATAGAGATTTCGCCTAATCCAACAGCGGGAGATATTCAAATTCAATTCGATTTTCCAGAAACCACACCAACGGTTTTGCTTAATCTATATAACCAGTCAGGAAAATTGTTAAGGACTAAAAATATGGCTACGGTTCAAAACGAACGTGGTATAGTCGCTGGTAATAATTTAGCTGCGGGTATTTATTTTTTAGAAATTATAACAGAGCTCGGAAGACGGACAATGCGGGTGGTGAAGGTGCGGTAGGTCGTTTGAAGTGTTTTGGTGTTTTGGTATTTTGGTATTTTGGTATTTTGATCAACGTAGGTACAAGGCATTGCCTTGTACCTACGTTGATCTGTGGATATCGACTTTTTATATTTAGAATAGGGGCTGTACAATTAAGGATCATTAAAAGAATAACTGAGGCTGTACAATCAAGTGTGTCATTTGGCATCCCGCGTCTTGTATTCCTAAAGGAAGGCCTCCGCGCTGACACACTTTATGGGACAGTCCCGAATAATTTATATATTTGGCTGTTTAATTGGGGCTCCTACTGTTCCCCGCTGACCGATTGTCAGATCGGACAGGGTAGTAGCAAAAAAAGCAGTCAAAAGTGTAAAGTTATTTGTGAACCATTCCTAAAGAAAGTTTTCAGAAATTTATTTTTCGTTTCTTATCCTCTAAAATAATAAATCCACCCAAGTCGGAAAAATTTTCCAGGTATGGTAGCATCGTCGTAGAAAGGAATAGTACTCGCATTAGCACTATCCAGGAAATGATTGCCTTCGAAATTTAGCTGTGTGCTGTACGCCAATTCGATGGCCATACAATTATTAAAGTGGTAACCGACACCAAGATTTAGACGAAAATCATTGGAACGTTCCGAAAAAGAGTTTTTGTCAAGACTATTATCTGCAAAAAATTCACCAGTACCTACTGAAGGTTCAAGCGAAGATGCATCTTTTAATTTATTTAACCGATACGCCCAACTCATACCTAGCGCCAAGCGCAGCTTTCCCGTTGGTCGATAAAGCAAAGACAAAGGAACGGTCACTTGATAATCAGGCGCGTCCGCGTTTATACTATTTACTATTTCTTGCTGATCAAGACTAGCAAGAAAAGAATCCGGATCGCTGGTAATTGCATTTCGATAGTCATCTAAAAGTGCTGAATTTTCTTCATTTTTACTTAAAAAAGCCAGTTGCGTACCACGAAAACCCAAGCCCGTTTCGATGGCCCATTTTGCACCTAGCTTCCTTTGTAATTTCATTCCTGCCTCCAGTCCATTACCCGTTTTACCAGCGACGATAACGCCAGCATAAATACCAGTTTGCCATTTCTTGTTTTTGGGAAGATCAATGTCATCTCCAATTAAAAAATCAGCAGTTGCTGTTGGTAATGTAGTCAATCCTAACACTGGCAATCCAGCTACGGGCGTAGAATTTTTTGCAATGGCAGGATCAGCGATCGAAACAGTTATTACTGCATCCGTAGCTATTTTCTCTTCTCCAGGTAATTTTATTACAGAACTTGATGCCAGTTTAACAGGCTGGCTTACAATACTTTGAGATAATTTTTTTTGAGTAAAAGAAGATACTGATTGAATGTTATTATTTATACTGGACTTTACTTCTTTTATAGTTGCGGCAGCTATCCGCTTTTCAGAAACTGTAGAATTAGCCGTTTCTTTAATTATAGCGCTAGATGATAACGTTATATTTTTTTCATTTTGAATTTCAGTGTTAAGAATATCATTTTTACTGGCAGGAATATTTGAAGTAGCAATATCTGTTTGACTGGTTTTATGCTCAAGAGTCCGATTAGATGCCATTGGGGCAGACTGATGTTTTTGCAGTCCCCATGTTGCGACAATACCGCCTACAAATCCCATGACAAGAATGGCGGCAATAGAAAGCCAACCAATACGTCGTTCTTTCATTTCAACGGGCATTTCCTGATCCAGGATTTCCGCCATATTTTTCCAGGCAGCATCCATAAATTGGGGATCGATTGTTTTATTTTTTCTTTGTTTACCCAACATGACTTCGGTAGTTATTACTTTTTTTTAATAGCGTTTTAAGTTTTTCCCGGGCGGCATTCAAATGCCACTTGGAAGTTCCTACGCTGATATTTTCTCGTTCGCCTATTTCTGCGTGTGATAATCCTTCGATGGCGTACAGGCGAAAAACATTTTGGGTAGCAGGGGGTAATAAATCCACCATTTTCATAATGTCCTCCGCATACATACTGCTCAAAGGTTCTTCCCGCACTTGCGCGTCCCGATCTTCAAAAACCAAAAATTGCAAATACCGGGAATTTTTTCTGTAATAATCAGATAAACAGTGGTAGACAACTCTTCTGATCCACCCTTCCAAAGAACCACTGAACGTAAAAGTATCCAGCTTTTTAAATACTTTCAGAAACCCTATGTTGACAATCTCCATCGCGGTTTCCCGGTCGGAGGTATACCGCATACACATACCGATCATGGTCTGAAAATGTTGTTTGTACAACATTTCCTGACATCGCCGATCATTGCGCATGCAACCCTCGACGAGTTCCTTTTCAGTATAGGTTTTTCTTCCAAACATGTGTAACCGTCTTTGCCTGCTTTTGTCAAAGTCTTCAAAATAGAAGTTTTTTTAAGAAATGAATATTTTACCATTCCTCCTTAAGAATATAGGTGTTTTAGCTTTAGGAATGTTGACAAAATAAATGACGATTCTATACTTCCTCTTTTTCCGCCACTCTGCATTTATTTAATCGCCATTCCTTAGAAAGGCACTGATATTAGGAAAGACGACGAATATACTGAGTAGGTTGGGTCATTGGTGAAAAATTAAAAATAAGTTGAGCCATTCTACTCGTCCTTTTGCCTTCTAATTTCCTTAAAAATACACATCATAACTCGCTCTATTTGCGTTTTTTTAAAATAGTGCTTGATCCAAACGATTTTTGAATAGTTCTTCCAGGGTTTCCAGCAATACCTCTACGTGTTCGCTCCGGTTAACTTCCCGGTTAATCTTGAGGCGGGTGTCCGCCAGGTGAAGCGGTTTAATGATCCGTTGGGCTTTTTTGTAAAATTTTTGCCGATGAATCTCCGGTGGAATCGTAATTTCCTTCGCAGCTACTTGTACCCAATACTTAAAATCAAGTTTGTCATTTATCTCAAACACTTGAAATCCTGACTCATTTTCTAAAAATAAACAAGGACAGTTGCCTTTCAACTTAAAGATAATACCGTATAAAACATCTCCGGCTTCCGGTGGCTGAATGACCGGATAATTTTCTACGATTAAGTTATCTGATAAAATATATTCGTGTGCAGGCGCTATTTCTCCGGTTTCACTATCTTTAACAGGTTCTAAACGATCATACCATGCTTTTCGATACCAGACACCTTGCGCGGTATATTCGTATTTTTTGGTAGCAAATAATTCCTTATAAAAATCTAAAATCGGGGTTAGATTAGGACCAAATATACCGAGACGGGCACCGTTGCCAGCATCATTAGAAGATAGAAACAAGTCTAGTTTAGATTGCCAAAAATCGGTTTCCCAGGACTTAAGGCGGTCCCTTATTTCTATTTGCGGGGGTTCCATTTCCATTTTTATCAATGCCAAAGAAAGTTCTATTTTTTCAATTCGAGCTTTCAGCTGTAAAAAGGTCTCTTTAATTTTATACAATTCCGTGTAGGATTTTGTGAATACCGGATTTTTCCAAAAATTTTCCTTCATCCGCTTTTTAATTCCTTCAAATTGCTCAATTCGAGCCAGTAAATGCACATAAACGCGACCTCCCATTAATTGATATATTTTTCGCCGCAGGTCACTGGCAAAATCAGCATCGTTGATTCTATTTAACTCTTCCATCCATAAATCCAGCGCCATCTCGTCACTTTCAATTTCGAAACGAATACCTTTTTCAGCGTCGGCCGACAATCGGGCAACCGTTTGATTTTCAAAATCAAGGATATTTATTTGTCGACTTAACGGAATAATCAATTCTTCCCGAATTGCCCGTTGCAAGTAACGAGCACCATAGCGGCGATCATACCCCCGTATACCTAAAAAATTGTAAACTGAATCATCCAGATTTACCGTTAGTTTTCTAAATTTTATTCCCTCTCGCTCTTTCAGGTTTTTTATTTCCCTTTTAACAATCCGGGCGATGATCTCCTGGGACAAGGGATTGAAAGGGGTAATCCGATCAATCCGATTGTATAATTCTGGTCGAAAATGTTGTTGCACCGCAGATTCAAAATGCCGTGCTATCTCAGCAGCGTCAATAGTAGACTTCCAGCTAATGCGATTGTCCTGAAGATTTGCCGCACCGATATTGGAGGTCATAATAATAATAGTACTACAAAAATTAACGGTTTTTCCCTTACTATCCGACAACCGTCCTTCGTCCAGTATTTGTAATAATAAATCCTGAAATCCACGGTCTGCTTTTTCGATTTCATCAAATAATAAAACAGAAAAAGGCTCCCGACGAACTGCCGAGGTTAACAATCCATCATCACAAAAAGAAGCCCCCATTAAACGCGACACCGCCGCCGGGTGTGCGTACTCACTCATATCAAATCGAATCATTCGATCCTGGTGACCAAACATAAATTTACTAAGCACTTTGGCTAGTTCTGTTTTTCCGACACCTGTTGGTCCGACAAATAGATAAGAGGCAATGGGTTTACCGCTAAAACTCAGATTCGTCTTGACCGTTGCCAACATATTTAGCACATTATCAACCGCCAATTCCTGTCCGGAAACTTCCTGATTAAAATCTTTTTTTATTTTTTCAAGGGGCAATGGAATTTCCGGATCTATCATAAAGAGCGGCAATCCGGATTCTTGCGAAAATCGACGAATCACCGTAGCACGCGTAATTTTAGTGAGCATTTTTTCTTCCGTTTGAACATCCAAAAGCAAAGACTCTAAAAAACGAATGGGACGACCGGGCATTCCCGAGTAAGGAGAAAAACGACGACTCAACCGGATAATCTCTTCGATGGCCGAGCGCTCAATTTTTAATTTTTGGCGTTTCGCAATAGACTGTACTTTTCCGATAATTATTTTCTCCAGATTTCTGGTAGGCTCTTCTAATCGGATGATTTGAAACAACGATAAAAAATTAGGTGCTTTGAGTTCGATGCGACTTAATTCCTCGGACGTACATTCCGTCAGGATAGAAATTTTGCCTTGATTGAGATACGTTTGGAGTGCATCAGCCATACTGGTTTCGCTACCTTCGTACTGTCCAACTTCGAATAATTCGGTGAGATTTTGAATAAATAAAAAATCGTTGGTAGATGAAAGTTGCTGACAGAGATAACCAAAATTTTCTTCCCATCCCGTATCTTCCGTCAGTTCCCGAATCATTCGGGAAGCGTTGGTTTCCCAGATAGTAACCGCTGCGTTAGCGATATTGTACCGACGCGCCAATTCAATAATCAGGGCCGACTTTCCGACACCAGACTTTCCAACAATCAGTACACTTGAATTAAAATCGTTTTGTACTGCCCTACTGAGGCTATCTAACTCTTTGTCACGGTGCCAGGTTTCTTGTTCCGTTATTCGTAGTGGGAAAGCCAATCTTTTTAACCAATTGATTTCTTTAGCGTCATCTACATTTTCCTGTTCCGCCAGAGAATAGACGTTAAATTGTAAATCTTTTCTCAGTAGTTCTATGTCTTCAAACCAAATCGTAGCGGCAATTTTTTCAACCGACTTGAGTCTTTTATTTCGAATAAAAGAAAGTCTAATTGCCTCTTCGAGTTGTGTTTCCATGGCCTCAAATTCAGCAGCCATAGCCTCGACACCCAAGGCAGGAACCACCGCCCAGAATCCGTGCGCTGTTTTTTTCCAATAATAAGAAAAGTCGAGTGAAAAATCTGGATACGCCGTTCGGTCTTTAGCCTCCTTAAATACCAAGGATATCTCAGCCTGGAAATAATCTGCGTAGTCCGCTTCTTTTACCAATGCCAGATAGTCAGAACGATCGATAAAGACTTTTTGAAATTGCTCTGCGTATTTACCAGCGAGTATTTCGGGGGAGGTGCCAAGTTGCAATGCGTTTAGATCGCGAAGCGGTAAAACGAGTTCGTTACCACCGTGAAATTTTAATTTAAAGGCGAGGAAAGGAATGGTAAAAGAGGTGGGCATTTTTTTAAAATGAAAGTAGTGTGATTTAGGGAAAGGAACAAATTTTGGGAGGTTTTTATTTTCCATTTACCCTAGTGCACCGTAAATTAAGTTTCGTCCGGATTATGGTGAATACTTTTTTGTTCTAATCAAGGACTCGAGTGCGTGACAAATTAGGGGGAACAGGATTTGCTGGTTGGCCTTAATTAAGACCCTGCAATTTGTCACGCACTCATTTTTTATTTTCTTAAAAACAGTACTACCCTTCCACCTTATACCCAGGAATACTATATCGTTCAATAAAGGCTTTCATTTCATCCACCATTTCGGGAGAGCCGATAACGATCGTTTCGCGCTGGTGCAATTCGTGCGCATCCTGTTCCATGATTCGTTCGAGGTTGGCGTTGATGGCTTTTCCTCCGGCCTGCTCTACTACGAAAGCTAACGGATTGCATTCGTATAACAATCGGAGTTTTCCTTTGGGATACTTTCGGGTATTCGGATAGAGAAAAATTCCTCCTTGCAACAAGGTCCGGTGAATATCTGAAACCATCGAACCGATATAGCGCATCCGCAGATTCATATCCGAACAGTGGTCAATATACCGACGCATCTCTACATCAAATTTTAAATAATAACCTTGGTTCACAGAGTAGTAATTTCCTCTTTTTGGAATTTTAATAT
>Ga0209831_1001148_pt1 | contig 24979 bp, 25 predicted proteins | sample Maine_Asex4_meta_FD_187451 | JGI IMG/M metagenome (GOLD analysis project Ga0209831, IMG submission 187451) | Marine algal microbial communities from Maine, USA - Maine_Asex4_metaG (SPAdes) (version 2) | ecosystem: Host-associated > Algae > Red algae > Unclassified | place: Maine, USA | collected... | reverse complement strand
AGAGGGCGCAGATGCACTTGTTATTATTACTGAGTGGGACCAATTCAGAGCGCTTTCACTCGCGCGGGTGAAAACCGCTTTGAAGAGCCCGGTTGTTATCGACTTACGTAATATTTATGACCCGGCTGACATGGCCCGCATAGGATTTCAGTATACAAGTGTCGGCCGTCCAAGCTCTGTTTAAACTAGGTTCAGAGTCTTTTACCGCAATTTACAAACTTTCGCCGCGAATCTGTTAGAAAGTTTGGCAATCGTTACGCGGCCGCCTAAATAACGCTTAGACGTTTCAAGTTAGCTCACTGAAGTGGCCAGCCGGTCGTGAATAATATCTCTTTTGCAAGATCAGGACGATCTGCGTAGACAGTTTTTAAGCGTGCAATATCCTTCTTCGCTTGTGCGTCTTGCCCTAAAACTTTACGAGCCTGGAGCAAGCGCGCCCAGCCCTCCGGGTTTTCTGGGTCATCCTCAAGCTTTGAAGCCAATCCTTCGACCATATTTTGTATCATGGCCGCCCTGTCGCTTTCACTCATAGCCGCCGCCGCACTAATATCCTCTGCGCTGGGTCCCGGTTGCTGAACCGTCTGCGGACCGCTTCCGCCAGTTTTTTGCTCGGCAAATGCGCGGGCGCGCTCAATTTCTTCTGCGACGTTAGGATTATTACCCGTTAAAACCATAACCTGCTCATAGGCCATAAATGCATCAGCAAAGCGGTCCATTGTCATAAGGCTTCGCGCGTAGAGCCTCCAGCCTTCTGGATTATTCGGATCATTTGCCAGCTTAACTTCGAGGCGCGCCACCAAATCTGGCAAGGATGCATTGTTTTCGTGCTGCGGTTCAGCGTTCATGGACAAGGCGGTTTCCGGAGTGAGTCTGGATTTTTGCAACACGTGTTTTTCAGTCAAATCAGGATTACCAAGAATAGCGTAAAGTCCCATCGCCGCAAAACCAAAACCAATTATGAGCCCGGATAAGATGACAACCGGCGGGCCTGCATCTGGCCGCATCTGCTGCCCTGAACTTGCCAATAAGTGTCGTTGAAGCTCTATCTTTTTCGCGGTCAACGCACCGGTGTTCGCCGTCTCGTTTAGGAGCTGGGCTTCAATATCATTGATTTGAGCTGTGTAGTTTTCAACCTCCGCCGACGCCGGAATAGACGGCGCGGTTTTTTTATATAAAGGCGCAAGCAGAAATATGAGCACGACTAAAACTGTGACACCGAGGATGAACCAAATCATTAGAGCGCCTTATCTGTTGAGGTTTCGGACGTTAGATTGTTGAAGTGTTCACGCTCATCATTGGACAGCGGCTCTACGACTGGAGCCTGTGGCTTACGCCTAAGAACCAATGCGTACCACATCACAAGAACGAAAAGTATCACGAACGGCGCGAACCAGAGAACATATGTATTCCTTTGCACAGGCGGCTTCAAAAGAACATAATCCCCATACCGGTTTTGCATAAAATCCAGCACATCCTCATTGGATTTTCCGGCACGGATTTGCGTGCGAACAATTTGGCGCATGTCCCCGGCCAGGGGCGCATCGGATTCGTCTATGGATTGATTTTGGCAGACCACACACCGCAAGGACCGACCCACATCGCGCGCGCGGGTTTCAATCTCTTGCTCTGAAAGACTCCGGTTTTGGCTTTGGGCATAAGCCGTAGAAAATTGTAATAGTAATCCGAAGCCAAAGAGGACGTGTAATACAAACCGTTTCATCCTTCGGCCTCAAGCGTTGCAATCACAGGCCAAAGGATATCATCCCAAATATCGTCCGTAATTATGCCGACATGTTTATATCTAATTTGCCCTTGCTGATCGATGATGAAGCTCTCCGGCGCTCCCGTCACGCCTAAGTCGATGGACAAAACACTGTCCGGATCAAAGATAATGCGGGTATAAGGGTTGCCTCTTGCGGCGAGCCAATTCTTGCCTTTTTCACGTTCGTCTCGCCAATCAATACCCCAAATGTCCACGGATCCACTACGGGCTAATTGCATCAATTTCGGATGCTCCACATTACACGACACACACCAAGAGCCGAACACGTTGACCAGAGTCACCTGCCCCGTCATATCCGCATTAGTCAGTATGCTGTCCGGCTCATAAAGGTCTGTCAGAGCAAATTCCGGAAAAGGTTTATCTATCATCTGGGACGGCATTAATCGCGGGTCTTTTGTGAGACCCAATGCCAGTGCTGCACCCAAAGCTAAAAATATAATGAGCGGCAGAAACCCTTTGAGCGTAAATTTCATCGCTTAGGCCTCGGCCTGAGATGGGGCTTTAGCGGCAGCCTGCTTAGGGCGCGCGACCCTTAGACGTGAGTCCAAAAGGGAAATAAAGCCTGCTAGCGCCATCATCAAAGCGCCAATCCAAATCCAAATAACAAAGGGGTGAGAAACCGCGCGCACAGCATATCCACGCTCTGCATCACCCTCGCCGACCGATGCAAGTAAAGTCACAACCGGTCCCATACGGAAACCCGCCTCTGTCGTCACCATTTCGCGGGTTGGGTAAAAGCGTTGCTCCGTTTGTAATGTGACAATCTCGCGCCCATTTTTGGTGACATCAATATCGCCGCCAAAGAACTCGTAATTTTCACGTTGCCCCGGCGCAATTGATCTCAGCGTAAATTCATACCCCGCAACTTCGAGGCTCTCGCCGACACGCAAGGCTTGTTGGTCTTCTTGGGCCCAAACCGTCATGGCTGTAACGGCGGCTGTGAAAACGGCGATGCCCAAATGCGCGAGTAAAAATCCGTAAACTGCGGAAGGCTGCGCCCGTAAAAGCGTCAGGCTATCCCCAAAAGAGACCTGCCCGAGTTTGAGCTTACGCCCAAAAGCAACCAGTGTTCCATAAGCCAGATACGCAGCCAGAGCGAAACCTATTGAGCCTAACCCCGCCTTGCCAAAAATAACGCCCAGCAAGATAACTATGGCCATAATAAGTGCTGAAATTGTGAGCGGCCGTTTCAGCGAGGCAAGCTTTCCGCTCCGCCACTCTATTAACGGCGCGACTCCCATGAAACCAATGAGCACCAACATGATAGGCGCAAAGGTCAAATTAAAATATGGCGCGCCGACGGAGATTTTATCTCCGGACATTGCGTCGATAAATAACGGATAAAACGTACCCAAAAACACGGTCGCTGTCGCCGCGACTAAAAGCAGGTTATTGAGGACAAGTCCGCCCTCTTTAGACACTGCTGAAAATGTGGGGCCGCCGCGGAGCTTGTGCGCGCGAAGCGCATAGAGACCCAAGGCCCCGCCCGTAGCAATCACAAGAAGGATTAAAATGAAAACGCCCCGTTCCGGATCGACGGCGAAGGAATGTACGCTGACTAAAACACCGGAGCGAACAACGAAGGTCCCAACAAGGCTCAGAGAAAAAGCAGAAATCGCCAACAGGACTGTCCAGCTTGCCATGATGTGCCGCTTCCCGAGAACCAGGATGGAGTGCAGCAAGGCTGTCCCTGCGAGCCAGGGTAAGAAAGACACGTTTTCAACAGGGTCCCACATCCACCAGCCCCCCCAACCCAGCTCATAATAAGCCCAGAAGCTTCCGAGGGTAATCCCAATCGTCAGAAAACTCCATGCGAGCAAAACCCAAGGCCGCAGCCAACGCGCCCAAACCGCGTCAACGCGTCCTTCAATCAAAGCTGCCACGGCAAAGGAAAAAGACATCGAAAACCCGACATAGCCCAAATAAAGAAAGGGAGGATGGAAGGCGAGACCGGGGTCCTGAAGAAGCGGATTGAGACCCTGCCCATTAATTGGCACTGGATTGAGCCGTAAAAAGGGGTTCGACGTAAACAGGATAAACAATAAAAACCCAACGCCGAGCATACCCTGCACAGCTATGGCGCGGGACTTGAGCGTTAAGGGTAATGACTTACCAAATATTGGAACCAAGCCGCCAAACAGGCTGAGCATCAGCACCCAGAGCAACATGGAGCCTTCATGATTACCCCACACGCCCGTAATTTTGTACATCAAAGGTTTGTCAGTGTGAGAGTTGATTGCAGCCAGTTTAACTGAAAAGTCGGAGGCTATAAATATAGCTGTTAGCGCAATAAAAGACGTCGCTATCAATGCAAATTGAACGTAGGCCGCGCGGTCGCCAAACGCCATTAAGCGGACATCCCGCTGGCTGGCCCCAATCATCGGCAAGACCGATTGAGCTATCGCGATAAGGAGTGCCAAAATTAGGCAAATCTGTCCGAATTCAGCAATCATAGGACATCAAAAAATACTTATTTGGAGTTATAGTCATGTAGCGCCGCAACACATATAGAAACACGCGCCTCCTCGCAATGCGGTAGATTGGCGGGCCGTGAGAGTGATTGCGATCACTGTGAGTGAAAAGATTACCGCTTGGAACAAGTCTCAAGAGATGAGCTATTAGGGACGCTTATCGCTACTGAAGTTTAAGCATCCTAATATTGCTCCTTTGGCGAATCTTCCAGTTCAGCGCAGCATTGGCCCACTCAAAGGTAAAAGGCTGCATGTGGATAAGATGAGGGGTGATAACAACGTGTGGATAGGGCAACGAATAGGCATATTATAATTTAAGGTTGTGGCCTGAGATATTTTTATATAAAGTTTAAATGTAAGAAAAATCTATCTAGGGAACTTTACATATGAACACTCACCAAACTATTGCAAAAAAAGCCGTACCACTATTTGCAGCTGCCCTTCTATCTGCCTGCGCAACAGCTGATATTTACACCGCAGAATCTTTTGATGACTATCAGAAAACTCACAAAGAGGTCGCAGTTATACCTTTTGCGGTAACTATTGACCAAAAAAACGTGCCTGAAGGTACGGATTTGGAAGCGTTGAAGTCAGCGGAAAAGGAAGAGGGAATTGTCTTCCAAAAGCAACTCTACGCACAATTTTTGAAAAGATATGCAAAGGGTAAGTATACAGTCTCGTTTCAGGATGTAGATGAAACAAATGTTCTACTTAAACGCGCTGGTATGGGTGATGGAAAAATCGAAAACTTCACCAAAGGAGAAATTGGCCAAGCATTAGGAGTAGATGCTTTAATCTCTGGCACTATTAAAAGGGCTAAGCCTATGAGCACTGGAGGGGCAGTCGCCTCAGCATTTTTACTCGGTTTTGGCGGCGCTACAAATTCGGTTAATGCAAATATGACAATTCACGATGCCGAAACCGGAGGCCTGCTTTGGTCCTATGATCACGAGGTTAAGGGCGGTTTAGGTAGTTCCACAGAAAGCGTCTCCAAAGAGCTTTTAAAAGCTTCGTCTAAGAAATTTCCGTACGAAAAAGATAATTAGACCTCAAACTCAAGTCAGTTATAGTTGCCCCGCGTCTAATGCTTTCGCGGGGCATTTTCTATTACTTACAGGCTGTACGACCTCAACGGCGAAAGAGCCTTCCCTTCAGAATCCTGTGGCTATCAAAACTATCTATTAATCTGACGCGGATAGTGGCCGCATTAACGGAATTGACGCGCCGGAGACTGGTGGTGTTGGCGTAGCGATTGGTGACGCACAATGCGAGCTGGAGCGTGAAAAAGCCTATAATGCCAAAGAATGGATAGTAAAAACTACGCGCGATGCGGAACTTTTAATCACAAACGAATATGGGGATGACCGCTATAAACGCTTAGTGATTGATTTAAGCGTGAATGACGGAGACTTGGAGCGCAGGTGTTGAAAGTGGTTATTTAAAGCCTTGGCCTCACAAGGGGCGAAAAGCACTGACGAAAAAACCTGACTGGTGCGAATGAATGAGTTTTTTTGGATTTATATGTCACTGAAAAGCAGTCTATTAAAACTTGCGCTAGGCATCACGCTAGGCACGTATATAGGTTAAACCCATTTTCTTAAAATAAAACAATAACTTAAATGTGTTGAATGGCGCACCGGGGAGGATTCGAACCCCCGACCCCCAGATTCGTAGTCTGGTGCTCTATCCAGCTGAGCTACCGGTGCGGATGCGATACGTGTATCGCGGATAGAGCGCGGGTTAAAGCCTATTCGCGCCGTGCCTGCAAGTGTTTTTTACGGGTATAGTTAAGACCGCAGAGGTTTTGCGTAGTACCGCAGAGCCGCGTCATAATCAGGATAGTCAACATCCCCTAAGGCTTGGAAGCCGAGCCGTGTATGAAAGGCGTGTGATCCGGGGTTATTGGGCCGCGTATTCACCTCACACGCCAGAGCCGCATAACCCTGCGCCCGGGCGTATTCTTCGACATCCGCATAGAGCCGCCGTCCATAGCCTTTGCCTTGTGCCTTTTCGTCAATGATAACTCGGTCAATATAGTAGAAGTCCCGGACATGCGCGCGGAGCCACCTCAGGTTTTTATGATCAGGATAATTTGCGTCATGGGCGTAGCCGATTAAGACGCCCTGTCCGTCTTGGGTTTGCCGTTTATAGCTCGCGATCGACAGTACGTATTTGAGTTTTGCGATATCCATCGGGGCCAGCCAATGAACGAACTCTTGATTGAGGCGCAGAATTTTCTCGTAGTGCTCAGGGCCAATCTCCCCAATCACTTAGACGCCTCATAAACGCCTCTCGTCAATGCTCGCGCCACGCACCGCGCGGCTGCTGCGCCTAGCTCTGCCAAGTGGACTGGCAACTCGCACGGCGCATCCCCCGTTGCGAGGGCAAATATTGTGTCTCCGTCGAGCGGCGTGTGGGCAGGCTGTACGGCCATTGGTATGCCGTCTTGCGCCATTATCGCGAGGCGTTTGAGTTGCTTTTGCGAGAGATCAGCGCTCACCGCGACCACGCCGATAACTGTGGACTGTCCCGCGGCTTTCAGGACGGCGAGCTTCGTATCCACCGCTTCGGTAAGTGCGTAATTTTTAGGCAGGCGTTTCCCGCCAAACTCCCCGTCTACTTCGTAGGGCCAGGCCCAGAAGCAATCCGTCCCCGGCATGTAAGGTGAGCCCACAGGATTGGCCGCAATCACTGCGCCTACCGTGATATCTCCGACCTGTTCCGAGGCCGTCCCAAGGCCGCCCGGATAAAGCCCTGCCGTAGCCCCGAACCCGGCCCCAAAAGACCCGTTCGATAAATGTCCGCACATCCCGCTCACCGCGTCTAGGCCCAGCTCGCGGAAAGGCGGCTCTGTGCCCCAATCTTTATCGCCGCCATTTGCGTTATCAAAAAGAATTGCGCTTGGTACGATGGGAGAGACAGGTATGGGTTCTGGGCCGGGCGCATAGCCCCGCCGCTGCGCGCCCAGCCATGCCGTTACGCCGTCCGCCGCCGCGAGGCCGTAAACAGATCCGCCCGCAAGGACGACCGCATGCACGCGGTCAATTAATCCGCCGTCTTGCAACGCCGCCAATTCCCGCGACCCCGGCCCGCCGCCGCGAACGTCTACCGCGCACCGCGCAGGCGCGTCCGGGACAATGACAGTCACGCCTGTCTTGACGTCCACATCATGGGCCTGCCCAATCTGCAGACCGCCCACATCGAGGATGGAATTTGTTTTTCCAGGTTTCATGTCTTGCCCTAGGTCTACCGTTGACTATGGTATCACCTTAATCTGCCGGAGACCTTTCATGAAAGCCCTTTCTGCCCTACTGCTCGGCACTGCGCTTAGCTTTGCCGCGTGCAGATCGCCCTCCGAAACGAAAACCTCCACATCCGACATTCCCGTCATGGCGAAGACATCCGTCAAATCTGCAGGCATGGTTGCGGCGGCAAACCCGCATGCGACGCGGGCCGGGCTTGAGATATTGGAGGCTGGGGGGAGCGCTATAGACGCGGCGATTGCCGTGCAGGCTATGCTTGGGCTTGTCGAGCCGCAAAGCTCAGGGCTGGGCGGCGGCGCGTTTATGGTGGTGTATGACGGCCAGACAGGCGAAGTCTGGAGCTATGATGGCCGCGAGTCTGCTCCCGCCGATATTACCGAAAAACTGTTTTACGATGACGCTGGGGAGCCGCTGCGATATTTTGCAGGCATAGCGTCAGGCCGATCGACCGGCGTGCCAGGCGCTGTTGTAATGCTACATATGGCTCATCGTGACTACGGGAAGCTGGAGTGGGGCCCGCAAGTGGCCCCGGCGATAAAGCTAGCTGAAGATGGGTTTAATATTTCCCCGCGCATGGCCGGGCTTTTACAGCGCATGAGCCGAGCCTTTCTGAACCGCCAAAAAGCGTCCCGTGACTATTTCTTTCAAGCGGACGGCACAACGCCGCATCCCGAAGGGCATTTGCTCAAGAACTCCGCCTATGCCGAAACGCTGCGCGCAATTGCGACGAACCCGCGCGCGCTACTCGAAGGCCCTATTGCGGAAGAGATACTTGCGGCTGTGCGCGAAGAGCCCCTACCTGGGACATTGACGCTGGATGACATGAAAGCCTACCAGCCCAAGAAGCGCGCGGCGCTCTGTACGCAATATCGCAAGCATATGGTGTGCGGCGCGCAGCCGCCTGCGTCCGGCGGGATTGCGGTTCAGTCCATTCTCGGCATGCTTGAAAACTTCGATATGCGCGCCAAAGGTCAATCTTTAGACGCCTGGCATACATTCATTGAGGCGAGTTTTTTGGCCTATGCCGACCGGGATAAATATGTCGCTGACGATGACTTTGTTCCTGTCGAGACCGGATTATTATTGAATAAGGATTATCTCAAAAGCCGGGCTGAATTAATTCATATAGACAAAGCCATCCCTAATGTGAAAGCGGGTAACCCGTCGGCTTATGTGCGCGGCAAAGATGCCACGCCGGATAGCCCGGGAACATCTCATTTTACCGTAGTTGATAAAGACGGCCTCGTTGTGTCCATGACAACAACCGTCGAAGCGCCCTTTGGAAGCGAGCGCATGGCAGGCGGGTTCATGCTCAACAATCAACTCACAGATTTTTCGTTCAAAACGCATGATGATGAGGGTAATCCGATCGCCAATGCCCCTGCCCCGCGCAAACGCCCGCGCTCGTCCATGTCGCCGCATATTGTATTTAATCCGGACGGGGAATTTTTGTTCTCAACAGGCTCGCCCGGCGGGAATTCCATTATTGCTTACGCAGCAAAATCCATTGTTGGGATCATTGATTGGGACCTCACCCCGCAAGAGGCGATTGAACTGCCCAATGTGATTGCCCGTAATGGGAGTGTGAAGCTTGAAGCTAAAGGGCTGGAGCCGGAACTGACGGATGAGCCGGAACGCATGGGCCCAGCAGCTGAATTCGGTATGGAAGAAAGCTTGGTGAAAGGCTTGGAGGGGTTGGGGCATACAGTACGCCGATCCAAAGGCGAAATTTCCGGGCTCCATATTATTTACCGCAACGCGGACGGAACATTAATTGGCGCCGCCGATCCTAGGCGCGAAGGCACCGCAGAAGAGCTTAGGTAAAGACACTTATAAAAAAGCCTCAGGATGAGGATAAGGATATGTGTTGAAATTACTTTACGCTTGCCTTCAAGCTCACACCGAAAACTGTTCCTTCTGCGCTGCTTTTCTCGAGGATGAGATCGCCGCCTTGGGACTTGGCAAGTTCTTTAGATATTGTGAGGCCGAGCCCCGTGCTTCCGTTACCGGACGCGCTGGCGAAAGCTGTGAATAAATCCTCCTGTTTATGCTCGGGGATGCCGGGGCCGGTATCTGTAATCGACACTTTAACAAAATCGCCTTCTTTTTTAGCATCGACAATTAATTGTCTCAGGACGTCATCCTCACGCACACTTGCCATGGCTTGTCCGGCATTGCGGAACAGATTGCTAAATATCCGGTAAGTGTGATCTGGGTCAGCGGACACTTCCAGGCCGGTCTTGATACGGTTTTTAAATTTAACTGTGCGCGGGCCTGTACCAAAGGTTTCTAGCGTGTCGCCAGCTACTTCCCCCAACAATGTCGAGAGGCGCAGGGTTTCAAAATCCGGCGGGTCTTCTTTGGACGTCGTATAATTCAAAGTTTCCGTGCAGAGTTTAATCCCCCGGTCAACCGTACGAACTAGGCGTTGCCCCATATTCGCGACGCGCTCTTCTTTGTCCATCGCCATACGGTCAGAGACAAGCTGCGCGGAGGTCAGGACATTACGTAGGTCATGATTAATTTTAGCCACCGCGAGCCCAAGCGTGGCGAGGCGGTCTTGCTGCTTTAGGGACGCGCGCACACTTTGTTTCATATCGTAAAATTCACGTTCGAGCATGCCGATCTCGTCGCGGCGTTTGGAGGGGACTTTATTCCGGCGGATTTCTGGGTCTTCGCGAAATTCAGCGAGTCCCATGGCGAGCTTTCGCACAGGCCGAACGATCATAAAGGACAGGGCGAGATAAAGCAGGAAACCGACAATGAGAGATATGGCCAGCGAGAGATAAAAAATGCGTTCGAAATAATTCCGCATGGCCGAATTGAGTTTGTCTTTCGGAACAATGAACTCTAGCATTTCCTGCCCTGGTACAGGCGATACCGATTGAATACGCAAATAGCCCGGTCCCTCATCAAAGAAGGTGCGGAACGCATCCCGAAAGAGCGGGCGGCGGGTCTCTTGCAATTGAATAATTTCGAACTCTGCATCTTCGGGCGGCATGCCGAGGATAAGCTCCGTCATGCCGTCGCGCTTCGCGAGTAGCATCACCACATCCGTATCTTGCATGAATTGCTTGGCAAGTATTTCACTGCCTTCGTAATCGGGCACGCCCGTTAATGCGAGTGTCAGAAGCCCGGCACTTTCTGCCCGCTCCGCCAGCCAGTCCTGCCTGAACAAAGCCGCGCTTGGGATAAAGATGACAAGTTCCGCCAGCATGACGAACGCTATGGTCATCAAAAGCACTTTGCCAGAGAGGCGGCGCGTGAACAGGCGGTCAATCATGGTGCAGTTCTAGACCTAAGGCTTAATGAAAGCGAGCCCAAAACCCGGCGAGTTTGCGGGTCTTTTCGCTGAACAATGTCTCTGTGTAGAACGAGCTTGCCGCCCGCTTCACCGCTTCGCTGCGAGTGGGGTAAGGCGAGATAATTTGCGCGAGGCCTGAGACTTTAACAGTATTTGTCATGGCAACAGAAATCATATGGATGAGCTCCCCTGCACTGCTGCTGACTATGGACGCGCCAAGGACTTTGCCTTTCTTCGTGGCAATGATTTTCACCGCCCCGTGTGTATCGCGCTCCGCAATCGCGCGGTCATTTTCTTCGAACTCCCATGTGAGAACTTTAATGTCATGTCCGGCTTTGCGGGCCTCCGCTTCGGTGAGGCCAATATTCGCCAGCTCCGGTTCGCTATAAATCGCATAGGGCATACGGTTCGTCGTGGCTTTACCAAACAGGCGATTGATAAGGGGAGGAAGGAAATAGAACGCTTTGATAATAATACCGGCATGGTAACCCGCGGCGTGTGTCAGGCCGCCCTTACCGGAAACATCCCCCACAGCATAAACTTTCTTGTTACTGGTGCGCAGACAGTCATCAGTTTCAATCCCGCGCTTGCCGTATTTAATTCCGGCCTGTTCAAGCTCCAATCCGTCAGTGACGGGACGGCGGCCTGCCGCGACGAGCAAATGCGTACCCCTAAGTTTTGTGCCGTCTTTCAGATCAATCGCAACACCGGTTTTTGTTTTACGGATTTTCTCTGTTTCGGCAGGCGCGTGGAAAATCACGCCTTCGGACTCTAACGCTTTCACGAGAATGGCGGCGTGTTCAGGTTCATTTTGCGGAAGCGGCGAAGCTATATCCACGATTTCAACTTTGGTGCCAAGGCGCGCAAATGTCTGGCCAAGCTCAAGCCCGATAGGGCCCGCCCCGATTATCAAAAGGTGTTTCGGCTGCTCTTTGACCGTGAAGATAGTTTCGTTCGTCAGGTACGGTGTTTTATCGAGTCCCGGAATTGGTGGCGCGGAAGCGCGGCTACCTGTAGCGACGATTATGCGCTTCGCTTTAACTTCGGTGGTGTCAGACTCGACGGTATTGGCGTCTTTGAAGCGCGCAAATTCCCGAATGACTGTGCACCCGAGGCCCTCAAAGCGCTCTTGACTGTCGACGGGCGCAATGGTTTCTATGACGCCTTGGACATGAGCTTTGACGGCCTCGAAATCGACTTCGGGTTTCGCCTTGGCAATCCCGAACGGTTCGCCTGTTGTGAACGCATGCGCATGCTTACCAGCCGCAATGATGGCCTTAGACGGAACGCAACCATGGTTCAGGCAATCTCCGCCCATTTCCGCGGCCTCATAAAGAACGACGGAGCGTCCTAGCTGCGCGGCACCGGATGCAATAGACAAACCGCCGGACCCTGCGCCGATAATACAAATATCAACGTCATATTGTGTTTTAGACATGGGAATTCTCTCTCTAGGGTCCGCACATTAAGCTGTGGGTGATGTTTTAATTTTCTTATAAATAATCGGCATGAGCGACAGGGTGATAAGTCCCAATATCGGGAGTAAGATTTTTGGCTGTGTCATCAGGCCGCCAAGATTGACCTCGCCGCCTTGATCGAAAATTGCGCCGATACCTGCGCCGACACTGGCGTAGACAAAACAGCCCGGAATAATACCCAGAAATGTCGTCAGCGCGTAATTGCGGAGTTTCACATCAAAAAGCGCCGGAACGATGTTGACGATAAAAAACGGGAAGGCCGGTATGAGGCGCAGAATAAAGAGGTAGGAAAACTCATTCTCCTTCAGGCCCTTTTCAAACTTCTGCATGTAAGGCCCGGCTTTTTTAGTCAGCGCGTCGCCAATGGCGTATCGCGCGGCGAGGAAAATGCCGACAGCGCCTAGTGTTGCGCCGACAACAATCGAGCTGCCGCCCACCAGAGTGCCGAACATAAACCCGCCAAAGATGGACAGGAAACTCGCGCCTGGAAATGAAATGGCTGTTAACGTCGCATATAAAAGAATGAATCCTATGACCGCAGCGACAAAGTTATCGCTAACAAACCCTGACAGCACGTCTCTATTTTCACGAAGGCTATCAAGGTTGACATATTCAGGGCCCCCAAGAGCGAAAAACGCCGCGAGAGCTATAACGATAATACCCAGAGGCAAGAACCGTTTTACGGCAGATTTCGGCGCGGCAATCTCGTCCGCAATTACATCTTCGCTCATTATCAACCTCTATTCGTTTAGAGACCAATCATAGTCATAACCTGAGATTTTGATACCTCCGTCTAGGGCTGCTTTCAAATCACCTTCGGCATAGTCTGACAAATGCGCCAGAACGCCGTCTTTACTGCCGCCGAAGTCTTCTTCGAACCAATCGTAGATCGACGAGACAACAAGGCCTTTGTCCGTGACTTTAGCGCCGCGCGGGGAATTGATGTAGTCACGCGCCGCCGCTTTGCGGTCAGCCTCAAGGTTTTCCGCTGTCCACGCACTGTCTTTTAGGTTCGGACAACCAACGCTCGCACAGTTTACCATGTAATGAATGAGCGGCGATGGATATTGCTTACGCAATGTTTTGTGTTCCACGTCGTCGAGCGACATTTTCGTGCCGTTCACTGTAATGAGGTCTTTTTTCCAAGGCCCGGATTTAAACGCGCCGCCTTTGACTTTCTTAATCGTCGAAACCGGATAGGCCTCATTTACGACTTGTACAGTCACCGCGTTATAAAGGTTAGCCCAATAGGCGGTCGCCTCGGCATCGCTCAATCCGTTCGGCCCTGAGCTCTCAAGCTTAGCGACATAGGCGTCTAGGGCCTTCGTATCGTCTCTCGAAGCTTTTAGCGCGGCATAATCGAACCGGGCCAGACCCGTTGCGTCCGGCGCTTTGACGTATTTAGCGAGAAGTGTGTCCCACGCTTTGGCAGGTGCATCTTTAGCCATTTCAGGTTCCATTTCAGTAGAGGGCGGTGAGGACGCGCTTGTCTGTTCAGTCTCATTGGACGCGGTGAGACGGGGTGCCGGCGAAGGCGCTGCTTGTGATGGGGCTATGGCAACGCCCTCGCCGACTGTCACTTGTCCGGTCGCAATTGGGGCTTCAAGGGGGGGAGAAGCCGCCAGAGTGTCCCTCGGGAGAGACGGAACCGGCAGTGACGGTGTAGATATTGGAGTGAAGCTCGGCGTTACAAGGGCCGACTGTGTCGCAGGGAGAATCTGTGCAGTCGCGGGCTGCGCGTCAGCTTCTAATAGTGGGCACTCTGTAGCCGGATAATAGAGCTGCCCCGCGACAGATGTACTGGCCAATAACCCCAATAAAACGTATGTTTTGCGCGTAAACTTCACTGTGAATCCTGCTCTCGTTATTTAGTTTCATAGCCTTTATACCCCAAAACTTGCGCGGCAAGTGTCAACTTGCTTCACAAAAACGTGCAATTCGTGTTTGTGATGTCGTGAGGGGTTAACGAACGTCATTATTTTCCCCCTCGCACCGCTTGACTTCGCCCGGCCCTCCGCGTAGTTACCTCGCCTTGATATAGATGCTGCCAGCAAAAAGCTGCTGCGTAGTTTTGGAGACGACCATGAAACGTACTTTTCAGCCCTCAAAAATTGTCCGCGCCCGCCGTCACGGTTTCCGTGCTCGCATGGCAACTAAAGGTGGACGGAAAATTTTGGCGCGCCGCCGGGCCAAGGGCCGCAAGCGGCTTTCAGCTTAGACGGCTAGCGGCGCCTCTTCATATGGCGTCATAAGCTTCGGTCATGGCGAATACACCCTATTCACTCGGGCGGCTCAAAAAGCGGTCCGAGTTTTTGTATGTTCGGAACGGGCGTTCAAAGGCTGTGGGCGCTCTCCTTGTACAAATGCGCAAGAATACGGATGAAACCTGCGATGTTCGCGTCGGGTTCACAGCGTCGAAAAAAGTCGGGAATGCTGTTGTCCGGAGCCGGGCCAAGCGGCACATGCGGGAGGCGGCGCGCGCTATTCTGCCCCTTGCCGCAACCCCCGGAAATGACTATGTACTCATCGCGCGCGCTAGTATCACACAAGTGACATATCAGCGATTGCTTGAAGATTTAAAAAAGGCTCTAAACAGCCTTCACACATCCGGCGAAAACAACCCATAGGCAGGACACTCTCATGGAAGACCAGAAGAATTTTGTGACAGCCATGATCCTGTCCCTTTTCGTATTGATTGGGTACTGGTTTTTCTTTGGCAAACCCATGGCCGAACAAGCCCGGGAACAAGCCACTATCGAGCAAGCGACTCAGAATGACCAAGACCTCGCCCCCGTCGTCATTGCCCCCAAAGACCGAGACGAATTGATCACTGCGGGCGTGCGCATTCCGATTGATACAGAAAGTCTCTCTGGTTCGTTCTCTGTAACGGGCTCCCGTTTCGATGATCTTCGCCTGAAAAAATATGATGCCACCCTCAATCCCGCCGACGGAACCGTCATCATGTTCACCCCAGAAGGCGCGGAAAAGTCTGCCTATGTCTTCGACAATTGGGTTGGTGCTGGCGGCGGCACGGGCGCGAATATGGCCTGGTCGGTAAAATCCGGTGACCGTTTAACAGAGACAACACCTGTTGTCCTCGAATTTGCGGGTGATACATACGCGATTGAACGGACCATCAGCGTGGATGATAGATATCTCATCACTCTCGATGACAAAGTGACCAACACCTCGAATTCAGAAATTAGCCTCGTGCGCAAGGGTACGTCCCGTCAGCATGGTCTGCCGGATGATCTGACGAACTTCTTCATCCTACAAGAAGGGCCTATCGCTGTTGTCGATGACGGTGACGTGAAAATGAAATATAAGAAGCTCTCCAAGAAGAAAGCCCTCGTTGCGACAGGCGAAAGCGGCTGGGCGGGCCTGACCGATAAATACTGGCTCGCGGCAGCGATTGCCCCGCAAGGCAAACAAATGTCCGCCAAGTTTAATTTCCGCACGGTCAACGAACAAGACGTTTACGAAGCCGGCTACGAGCTTGACCCGACGACTTTGACGCCCGGAACAACCATATCGTCCAAAGGCTATATATACGGCGGCGCAAAAGATCGGGACGTCCTAGAAGGCTATGAGAAAGACCTCGGCATTTCCCAAATGGATCTCGCCATTGATTGGGGCTTCCTCAGCATTCTCGTCCGCCCAATAAGTGCCGGGCTGACCTTGTTTGGTAAAATGCTCGGCAATTACGGTCTTGGGATTATGCTGCTAACCTTATTAATCAAGATTGTGCTGTTCCCGTTGTTCAACAAACAATATGCCAGCCAAGCCAAAATGAAACTTGTGCAGCCAAAGGTTAAAAAGATCCAAGAGCTCTACAAGGGCGACCGCATGAAAACGCAGCAAGAGATGATGGCGATTTACAAAAAAGAAGGTGTCAATCCGGCCGCTGGGTGTTTGCCGATTATTCCGACCATATTTGTATTCTTCGCGCTCTACAAAGCCGTGTTTATCAACATTGATTTGCGCCATGAACCCTTCTTTGGCTGGATACGGGATTTGTCTGCGAAAGACCCGCTCTCTATTTTAAACGGCTTTGGTATATTCCCGTGGCCTCCCGTACCGGTTGAATTCCTTAGCTTCTTCGCCATTGGCCCTCTCGCGATTATGTATGCGGTCTCCATGGCGGCCATGTACTCGCTCACACCGCCAGCGGGTGATCCGACGCAAGCAAAAATCTTTAAAATGATGCCTTGGATATTCATGTTCATCCTAGCGCCGTTCGCGACCGGACTTTTAGTCTACTGGGTCTGGAACAATGTCCTGTCCTTTCTCCAGCAATATTACATTACGCGGAAGTTCAAAGTGGATACGCCTGTCGATAAATTCTTCCGCAAAATTCGCGGCATTGCAGAGCCTGTGACCGACGGCCCTGAGGTTGAAATTATCGAGCCGGAAAAGCCCGCCCCTAGAAAACCTCCAAAAAAGAGCCCTAAAAAGAAAAAATAATGCCAGAGGTCGACTCACATCAGGCAGAGTTAATTGAAGCCGGGCGCATTCTTTTTGCCCGGCCCATCGAATTTATGCTGAGCGTGGTGCGCATGGAAACCCTGCCGCCGCCGGACCTGCCGGAAATATGCTTTGCGGGCCGCTCCAATGTGGGCAAGTCCAGCTTAATTAATTCACTCACCAACCGCAAAGACCTCGCCCGCGCGTCGAACACACCGGGCCGCACGCGGGAGCTTAATTATTTCAATCTGGACAACCGCCTGCATATCGTCGATCTGCCCGGCTACGGCTATGCCCGCGCGCCCAAAACTGAAATTGCCATATGGACAAAGCTCACCCGGGATTTCCTGCGTGGACGCGCACCGCTGCGCCGTATATTCCTATTAGTCGATAGTCGGCATGGATTAAAAGAGAGCGATCTTGAGATCATGAGCATGCTTGACGAGGTCGCCGTGACCTACCAAATCGTGCTGACCAAAATTGACAAAATCAAACCGCCCGAAGTGCAAAAGGTGTTAGAAAGATCTCAAGCTGCGATTGCTAAGCGTCCCGCCGCTTATCCGAATATCATATCGACATCATCTGTTAAGAAAACAGGGTTAGATATGCTAAAAGCTGAGATTGCCTCCTTGGCGTTGCCGGATGTTCGGCTATAACAACGCCAAACCGACGACAAGGATTACATGTTGAAACGCCGCAGTAATGAAACCGGATGGACAAGCGCGAAGACGCTGTCCGAGGCCTTGCCCTTTATCCAGCGCTATGCGGGCCGGCAAATTGTGATTAAATTTGGCGGCCACGCCATGGGTGACAAAGAGCTCACGCGGCAATTCGCCAACGATGTTGTCCTGCTTAGACAATTTGGTCTGCGCCCGGTCATCGTTCACGGCGGGGGCCCGCAAATCGGGAAAATGCTCGAACGCCTCAACATTAAAAGTGAGTTCGTAGACGGGCTTCGCGTGTCTGATATCGAAACCGTCGAGATCGCAGAAATGGTGCTTTCAGGTGCCATTAATAAATCTATTGTCGAGGCCATAAATACAGCTGGCGGACGGGCCGTCGGCCTCTCCGGCAAAGACGCCAAATTAATTACCGCCAAAAAAGTCCGTGAGGACCTCGGGTTTGCAGGCGAGCCTGTCGCAACAGACGTGGCTGTCATTAATGTCCTGGCCTCCGCCGATCCGGGCTTTATCCCCGTAGTCTCCCCCATTAGCGGCGGCGAAGACGGTGCGACCTACAATGTTAATGCCGATACGGCTGCGGGCGTACTCGCGGCGAGTCTTAACGCAGTGCGTTTAATGTTGCTCACCGATGTCGAAGGCGTGATGGACACCGACAAAAACCTACTGACTAACCTGTCCGCAGACGATGCCAAAGGCCTCATCAAAGATGGCACGGCGATAGGCGGCATGATCCCTAAACTCGAAACCGCAATTACGGCCATAGAAGGCGGCGTTGAAGCCGTTGTTATTCTGGATGGTCGCCGCGCACATGGACTGCTTGTCGAGCTCTTCACGGACCAAGGCGCAGGGACACTCATCGGATGATGAAAGCCCTTTTTCTTTCCCTCAGCCTCGCCGCCTTAAGCGCGCCGGCCTTTGCACAGGACGCAGACGAGATTGCGCCTCCTTATGCGGGATGGGATGTTTGTAACGAGACCTCTTATATCCTTCGCCTCGCTACAGCGACAATTATCAATGGCAAAATGGCGCCCAATGGCTGGTCAAAACTCCGGCCCGGTGACTGCTTGAATATTGACGCTCCAGAGGACACACCGCGCTACGTATACGCCGAGAGCTCACCGGTACATCAAGGCGGCGTTCGGGAATGGAAAGGCGAAACAGAGCTTTGCGCGTCTGAAGAAGACTTTCTGGCAGACGCCACCGTCAGCTGCCCCCTGCAAGATCTAAACTCTCGCAATTACCGTCAAGTCAGTCCATCGGAACAAAAAACAACTCTGGTTGAGCCCGATGATTTTGGTGACCGCGCCGACATTGCAGGTTTGCAACGGCTCTTACGCGATAACGGATATCGCATGTCACGGATTGATGGGTTCTCGGGACGGCGAACCACAAATCCGCTCAATAAGTTTTTAAAATCTGTAAAGCTAAAAACGAATATTGCCATCCCACAGAAGATTGATGCCCTCGAAGAAGGGGCCCGCGCCAAACAATCTGATATTGGCTTTACAGTTTGCAACACATCGTCAGAGAAAATCTGGTCTGCGGTGGCGTTTCGCGATGATGGCAACTGGGAATCGCGCGGATGGTGGCCCGTCCAGATAAATGAATGTATTCGTCCGTTCACCAAAACACTTAAAGGCACCGAAGCTCACTTCTTTGCGCTTCAGGAAGATACCAGCGCGGCGGCAACCGAACAACAAAAAATGGATAAGCGGCTTAAATCCACAGCTGTGACTCCGTCGCAATTCTGTATTGCCGAGTCGCGCTTTGCCGCCGGAGGCCGCGAGTTTTGTTCTGATCGGGGGTATATCGCGGCTAACTTTCGTCCGCTCCCTAATAATAATGAAGGCGCAAAAATATCGCTTGGAGATACTGATTTTGCCGAAGTTGATCCGGCTGGTTTACGGCGATAGCGGTAATGGATTTCGGCGGCACGCGCGACATTTGGATTTTTGATCTCGACAACACGCTCTACAGGGCGGATGTCTCATTCTTCTCTCAAATCGATAAGAAAATAACGGCCTTCATCAGCCGTTATTTGGCGTTGCAAACAACAGATGCCCGAATTTTGCAAAAAGAATATCTGGCAGAATATGGAACATCTCTCTCCGGGCTCATGGCTGTTCACGGCATGGAGCCGGCGGAGTATCTAGATTACGTCCACGACGTTGACTTAAGCTTGCTCAAACCTGACCCTCAGTTACGCGCAGGCATCAAAGCTCTGTCTGGTGAAAAATATATTTTTACCAATGGCTCTAAAGGCCACGCTAAAAATATCGGTACGCATTTGGGCCTGTTTGACCTGTTCGACGGCACTTTTGGTATTGAAGACGTAGATTATATTCCCAAACCCAAACGCAGCGGATATGTGAAATTCTGTGATGTGTTCGACATTGATCCTGCCCGTGCCGTCTTTTTCGAGGATAATGTCCGCAATCTCGAAGTCCCAAAATACATGGGCATGAAAACCGTTCTCGTCACCTCCGACGCCGATTGGAGCGATGAGCCTGAAATCACACGCCCGGCAGGCGGGACAACAAAAGCGGATTGGGTGGATTATGTAACCGACGATTTACCGGGATGGCTTGCGGCGAATACTTGACCCCAGCGCCCCTCGTGCTTATCTCATAAGTCATGACAATACGGCCCATATTAACAGTCCCAAATCCCATCCTAAAACAGGTCTCGACACCCGTGGACGGCGTCACGGACGCCACACGCGCGCTCATGGACGATATGCTTGAAACCATGTACGCCGCGCCCGGCATTGGCCTCGCCGCTGTGCAAATTGGCGAACCTGTAAATGTGATTGTTATGGATCTTGCGAAGGGCGACGAAAAGCCAAACCCGCAATATTTCGTAAATCCGGAAATCCTTGAAGACGTGGAAGAGTTGCACCCTTACGAAGAAGGCTGCCTGTCTGTCCCCGAAGTCTTTGACACGGTGGAGCGCCCTGAGCGCGTGAAGCTGACATACCTAGATTACAACGGCGAGCGCGTCACTGAATGGGCCGAAGGTCTCTACGCGACCTGTATCCAACACGAAATGGATCATCTCAAAGGCATCGTTTTTATCGATTACCTCTCCCGTCTCAAACGCGACCGCGCCGTCAAGAAAGTCACCAAGCTTGAGAAGATGAAAGTGGCGGGATAGCGCCTGTGCTCAAAGTGTTTAAGACGTGACTCTCTCCGTCGTTTTCATGGGAACTCCTGAGTTCGCCGTCCCCTCACTCGCAGAGCTCATCGCCAATGGCTATAATGTGGTGCGCGTTTACACGCAGCCGCCCCGCCCAGCCGGACGCGGAAAAAAACTACGGAAATCCCCAGTCCATCAATTCGCAGAAATCATGGGCCTCCCTGTCGAAACGCCCGAGAGCTTTCGTAAACCCAAAATCATCGACGCGCTTGAAGAGTTGAACGCGGATGTCGCCTGCGTCGTCGCTTACGGCCAAATCCTGCCGCAGCGCGCCCTCGACGCCCCCGTATATGGCTGCCTCAACCTCCACGCCTCGCTCCTGCCAAGGTGGCGCGGCGCGGCCCCTGTTCAGCGCGCGATTATGGCGGGCGACGCGGAAACCGGCGTCCAAATCATGCAAATGGCCAAGGGCCTTGATACGGGCGACATATTGCTGTCCGAAACGGCGGCTATCAAAGACACGGACACGAGCGCGAGCCTAACTGACCGTCTCTCGCGGACGGGCGCGAGCATGTGGCCCCGCGTTATGGGCGCGCTCGAACGCGAAAGCCTCTCCCCCGTCCCGCAATCCGGCGACGCAACTTACGCCCACAAAATTGACAAATCCGAAGCGCGGATTGACTGGAATGGAACCGCGAGAAAACTTGACTGCCACATACGCGGCCTTTCCCCCTTCCCCGGAGCCTGGTGCGAGATAGACGGCAAGCGCGTTAAAGTTCACCTGTGCGAATATGTTGAAATCGACGACACGCACGGTCACCCGCCCGGCACGGCGCTGGATGATAACCTCCTCATTGCCTGCGCTCTTGACGCCATCAGGCTCATCACCGTTCAGCCTGCCGGAAAATCCAAAATGACCGCAGATGAATTTCTACGCGGGACAGAGGTGGCCAAAGGCAAAAAACTTCTTTAAAAGGTTCGCTATGACATCATCTAGAAAATTTGAAGAGTATCACGGTTACACAATCGTGCATAACAACACGGGTGCCCGGTTGCTGACAAGCGACGGCGTGCTTGCACATACCAAAACATTTGGCGGTTTAGACCTTGCGAAGGAATGGATTGACGCCCACCTTCAAGAGCTGAAATCCGAACGTCGCGCTGGCCATGTGGCCACTGTGGAAGGCTACATGGACGCCTTACGAACACAGGTGCCCAATGCCAAAGAGCAGAAAATGCTCGGCGCGCATTCGATGGCCGAAGACCGCCGTATGACAGCGGATGACCTTGCGACTGTGGCGGGATGGAAGCGCTATTCGTCTGCTAATTTGCATTACGGGAAGCTCGGAAAACGCTTGGCGGAGCAGCTTAAGCTCAAAATCGACGGCGACAACAACCACGCCTTTACCCACGCCATCGGTGAATACGACGATGAGACTTCCGAGTGGATCATGCACGAAGAATTAGCTGCAGCGGTATCCAACCTCAACATCAGCTAATATGCCTCGCTATAAACTTACCGTCGAATATGACGGCGCGCCTTATCAGGGGTGGCAGTGGCAGGACCACGGCCCCAGCGTGCAGGGCGTCATGGAAGCTGCCGGCGCAAAGCTGAACAAAGGAGACCCTGTTTTGGTCTACGGCTCGGGCCGCACGGATAGCGGCGTCCACGCACTTGCCCAAGTTGCGCATATGGATCTGGACGCGGACATGCGCGAGGATAAGCTGCGCGACGCGATGAATTATCACATGATGAACGATCCAGTGACGGTGCTGGCGGCTGAGAAAATGCCGAAGGACTGGCATGCGCGGTTTGATGCGCGGGAGCGGCGTTATCTCTACCGGATCAATGACCGGCGCATGAAGCTGGCGCTTGATCTCGGGCGAGTCTGGCGCATCCCCATGAAACTTGACGCCGACGCCATGCATCACGCCTCGCAGGTTCTTGTCGGAACACATGATTTTTCGACGTTTCGCGATACACGCTGCCAGTCCAAAAGCCCGATTAAGACGATCGACGAAATTAACGTCATTCGCGCCGCAGAGGAAATTCACCTGACATTCAAAGCGCGGTCTTTCCTGCATAAACAAGTGCGCTCTATTGTCGGGAGCCTTGCCGAAGTGGGGACGGGGAAATGGACGACGAAAGATATGAAAGCGGCACTGGAGGCCAAGGACAGAACCGAATGCGGCCCCGTTGCGCCGTCCGAAGGGCTCTATCTGGTGAGCGTTCACTATTGAGTGACCTCTATTGCGTAAATTGCGCGACCCCTGTCAGCAATATCGTGAACCCCATCGCCGTGAGGATACATCCCGTCAGCACCGCTGCGCCCCACTCGAACCCTGCGATTTTTTGTGCGTAACGAATGTCGATGACGAGCGTGCTCATATAGAGCGCGAAGGCGGCGAAATTGGCGATGACGAACGGCAAGCCGATTAATGTCAGGCCCATGAAGACGGCGGCCAATAACACCGCAAAAAACACCGTCCAATGGCGGACAATGACCCAAGCGCGGAAGCGGTCTTGCTTGTCAAAAACCATGGCAATTAAATAGGCACAGACGGAAAAAGCGAACGCGTAGAGCGTGAAGATAATGACGAATGGGAGTAGCGGTATGGTCGCGGCTATCTCTGCACCCGTCAACGCTGCGCGCTGTTTTGCGACGGCCAATCCGCAGACGTAATAGCACGGCAATGTCAGGAACAGCGCGGCGAAAGATTGACTGAACCCTTTTTTCGAAAGATCGAAATCAGTCTCCCACCCGTCGCCCCGGCCCAAGGCTTTGAGGCTGCCGCTGAAATAGGCGGCGAGGTTCATTTAAAATACGTCGTCAGAATCAGTTTAAAAATGTCGCGCAAGGTCTCTATGTCCGCCGTCGCCACGCGCTCATTCACCTGATGCATCGTCGCGCCGACAAGGCCGAATTCCGCGACAGGGGCGTAATGCGTGATGTAGCGTGCATCGGACGTCCCGCCAGAGGTGGACAGCTCCGGGCGGCGGCCGGATATTTCTTCGACCGCGTCCTGCATAATTTCCGTGAAGCTCGACGGCTCGGTCAAAAACGCTTCGCCCGTCACCCGCAAATCAGCTTCAATCCTGCCGTCAAATCCGTCCGCGTGCTCCACAATTAATTCATTTATCCACGCTTTCAGCTCATCGCCTTTGTGCTCTGTGTTGAAGCGAATGTTAAACATGGCCCGCGCGGTTTCGGGGATGACGTTATGGACTTTATTGTCGACATTCAGCGCCGTGACTTCCAGATTTGACGGCTGGAAAAATTCGTTCCCGTCATCGAGCTTGCGCGCCAGTAACGCGGCCAATACCGCCATCAGTTTCGGGACGGGATTTGACGCCCGCTGAGGATAGGCCACATGGCCCTGTTGCCCCGTCACGGTGAGCTTCGCATTCAGCGAGCCCCGCCGTCCGTTTTTTATCATGTCCCCGATGGCGTCCGGATTGGTCGGCTCCCCGACAAGGCAATGGTCGATGACCTCGCCCTTGGCCGTGATGGCTTTCAATAATTTATCTGTGCCGTTAATCGCCGGGCCTTCTTCGTCTCCTGTGATTAGGAAGCTGATACTCCCCTTGGGCGCCCACCCATCCGCCATGAGTGCTGACACCGCAGACACAAATGCCGCAATCGAGCCCTTCATATCCGCCGCGCCGCGCCCCCACAGCTCGCCGTCTTTAATCGTCCCCGCAAACGGGCCTTCGTGCCATTTTGCTTCGTCCCCTTCGGGCACAACGTCCACATGTCCGGCGTAGCAAAAATTAGGAGCCGTCTTGCCGAGCCTTGCGTAGAGATTATCCACGCGGTCCTCGCCCGTCCCGAACGGGTAGCGCGTACAGACAAACCCCATTCCGGTCAGCCGCGCTTGCAAGATATCCAAAGCCCCCGCATCGATGGGGGTCACGGACGGGCGGCGGATGAGCTCTGCCGCGAAATCTACAGCGTCAATCTTTGAAATGTTTTTCATAGACGCTTTAAAGCGGGCTTAGACATTTTTGACAAGTCCTCAATAGTCTCAATCCCGAATTTCTCGCGCACCTGAGCCGTCATTTTTTCACCGCGTTGAGTGTCGTGAATGTGGAGGAAATAGTCCTTCCCACGCCGTCATTATCGGAACGAGTCCGAGGATGACGGGTGGAGGGGTTTGTATTTAATTTTCATATCTCGCCTTTCCTGCGCGCAGGTGTTTCGTCCAGCTCTCCATCTCGGGCGGAGCAATCTCTGCGCACCGCCTACAAGAGGCGAGGAACGCTTTAGCGTGACAGGGACCTAAAAAAGTGGGACGGCCCGTGCGGCGGTACTCTCACTGGAGTACCAAATTATTCTTTTTTGTTTCGTGAGGGTCCTACCGCACGGTGGTGCATTATTCACAAGGGACGCTCTTCTC
>Ga0209831_1001141_pt1 | contig 25022 bp, 22 predicted proteins | sample Maine_Asex4_meta_FD_187451 | JGI IMG/M metagenome (GOLD analysis project Ga0209831, IMG submission 187451) | Marine algal microbial communities from Maine, USA - Maine_Asex4_metaG (SPAdes) (version 2) | ecosystem: Host-associated > Algae > Red algae > Unclassified | place: Maine, USA | collected... | reverse complement strand
CCTGCTCGACCTGTTCGAGGCGCGGTTCGAGGGCGAGGCCGGAAAGACGGTCGAGGCCCTGCTCGACACGTTGGGCGATCAGGACGAATTCGCCCGCCGCGCGTGGCAGCTCATCGACGATATGGGCCTCGGCGAGGAACTCGGCCCGACGCCGGAGGAGATGGAGAACGACGACACCCTCGACGAGCAGGACGAGCAGCAGCAGGACCCCGACGCGGGCGAGGACGGCGAGACCGCCGAGAGCGACCAGCCCGACGACAGCCCCCCCGAATCGAGCGAGGACGACCAGTCGTCGGACCAGTCCAGCACCGACACCACCGCCGTCGTCAGCGATCAGGAATCCGACGACGAGACGGAAACCGACGAGCAGTCCCGCCGCGAGGGCGACCCGCCCCCCTACGTCCCGCCCGGCATCCCCGACAGCGACGCCAGCCCCGATTACCGCATCTTCAACAGGGAAAACGACGAGGAGATCAAGGCCGAGGATCTGTGCGAGCCGGAGGAACTCAACCGCCTGCGCGCCTTCCTCGACCAGCAGGTCGCCCCGCTCAAGGGCGCCGTGGGCCGCCTCGCCAACCGGCTGCAACGCAAGTTGCTGGCGCAGCAGAACCGGTCTTGGGAATTCGACCTCGAAGAGGGGATGCTCGATGCCGGCCGCCTCGCCCGGGTCATCGCCAACCCGACCACGCCGCTGTCTTTCAAGGTCGAGAAGGATACCGATTTCCGCGATACCGTCGTCACGATCCTGCTCGACAATTCCGGCTCCATGCGCGGGCGTCCCATCACCATCGCGGCGATTTCGGCGGATGTTCTGGCCCGCACGCTGGAGCGGTGCCGGGTGAAGACCGAGATTCTCGGCTTCACGACCAAGGCGTGGAAGGGCGGGACCGCGCGGCAGAAATGGATCGAAGCGGGCCGCCCGTCGACGCCGGGCCGCCTCAACGACCTGCGCCACATCATCTACAAGGGCGCCGATGCGCCGTGGCGGCGGGTGCGGGCCAATCTCGGCCTGATGCTGCGCGAAGGGTTGCTCAAGGAGAACATCGACGGCGAGGCGCTGGAATGGGCCTACAAGCGTCTGCTCGCACGGCCCGAACAGCGGCGCATCCTGATGGTCATCTCCGACGGCGCGCCGGTGGACGATTCGACACTCTCGGCGAACCCGTCGCATTATCTGGAGAAACACCTGCGCGACGTCATCAGGATGGTCGAGGGACAGAAACGCGTCGAACTCGTCGCCATCGGCATCGGCCATGACGTGACCCGCTACTACCGCCGCGCCGTGACGATCACCGATGCGGAGCAGTTGGGCGGCGCGATCACGGATCAGCTCGCGGATTTGTTCGACACGAATGACGGGACGCCGAAAGCGCGGCGGCGGCTGGACGCGGCTTGAGAGTCGTGAGTTGAAAGTTTCGCCGTCCCGCACTTGATGCGGGACCTTCTCGAAGCTTGGTACACAGCTTGAGAAGGCCCCGGCTCAAGGCCGGGGAAGGAACTTCACTCGACCCCCGAAAACGGCACCTCCGCCGCCGCCTCCCACGGCCCCCCGCGATAGTGCCACAATGCCAACCCCGTCCCCGTCGCGGCGAACGGCTCGAACCCGTCGCGCAGTTCCGCGAATACCGCCTTCGCCGTGCCCGAGGGCACCTTGTTCTGCACCGTGACATGCGGGCGCCAGCCCTGCGCATCCTGCGGGGTCAGCCATTCGGCCCAGCCCCCCGCCAGTTCCGCGCGCAGGGACTTGAGCGCCGCGCTCTCGATCTCGCAGGCGGTGCCGTAGCCCATGAATTTGACCCCCGGCACGCCCAGCGCCAGCGGCGACGTGCGGGCGGCGACGGCGGCGAGACGCTCGACGATCTCGGCCAGCGCGGGGCCGGGCAGGGCGTGGAACATCGTCAGGTGCGCGTCGATGAAATTGCGATTCGCGGGGAAATGCGCGCGGCGCAGGCGGTCGAAGAACGCGAAGCTGTCGGCATCGAGCGCCAGCGTCAGGATCAGAGGGGCGTCGTCGGGTGTCATGCCTCGCAAACTGGGGCAAACCTCTCCGGGGTCACGTCCCGAACGCGCGCTCCCCCGCGACGCTTTGCCCCGTCAACCGCTCGTAGACCGGCAGGTAGCGCCGCGCCACCGCCGACCAGCTGCGCGTGGTGCGCACGAAGTCGAGGGCCGGGGCCGTCATCGCCGCGTTGCGCGCTTCCTGTGCCGGATCGAACGCGGCAAGCACGGCCCGGGCCAGCGCCGCCGGATCGTCCGCCGCGAAGAGACGCCCGGTCACACCGTCCTGCACCAGTTCGCGATGCCCGCCGACATCCGAGGCGACGAAGCGGCGCGCCATCGCCATGGCCTCCAGCGGTTTCAGCGGCGTGACCAGATCGGTCAGGCGCATCTTCAGGCGCGGATAGACCAGGAGGTCGACGACCGAGTAATACCGCCGCACCTCCTCCGACCCGACCCGCCCGGTGAAGAGCGCGGCGTCCCCCAGCGGCGCGGCCTTCTCGCGCAGCGCCGCATCCTCCGGCCCGCCGCCGACGAACAACAGCCGCGCTTTCGGCCATCGCTTGCGGATGGCGGGAAAGGCGTCGAGCAGCAGGTGCAGCCCCTCGTAATGGTAGAACGACCCGATGAAGCCGATGACCGGTCCCTCGCCCAACCCCAGCCGCGCGGCGAGATCCGCGTCCTTGGCCGTGATCGGGGGCAGACGGTCCGGCTCGATGGCGTTGGGCGCCAGATCCACATGGTCCGGGGCGATGCCGCGCGAGAGGAGGTCGCCGCGCAACCCGTCGCAGATGGTGAAGACATGGTCCGCCCGCCGCACCGCCCGCGTCTCCATCGCGCGGGTCAGGCGGTAGCGCAGCGAATCCTCGGTCGTGGTGCCCCGGTCGACGGCGGCATCCTCCCAGAACGCGCGGATCTCGTAGACCATCGGCAGGCGCATGCGCCTGGCCACCGTCTGCGCCGGAAAGGCGTTCAGCACCGGCGAATGGGCGTGGATGAGGGCGGGGCGCGTCTCCTCCACCACTTCCTCCAGCCGCCGCGCCGTCGCCGCCATCTCGGCGCGAAAGCCCAGACCCGGCAGGGTACGCGCAGGAGCGGGGGTGCGGTGGAAGTCGAACCCCGCGACCGTCTCGACCGATGAAGCGGGCGCCCCGGCCTCGGCCCCGTGGCGCGGCGAGGTCAGGGCGACGGGGTCGAGGCCCAGCGCCCTCTGCGCCCTGAGGATGCCGAGCGTGCGCGAGACGTATCCGCTCTGGAGCGGGGCGGAATGGTCGAGGACGTGGAGAACGCGCATGGGTCTCGGCTCCGGGCAGGGTTTCATCCTTCCCTATGCCCGCCCCGCGTCAACATCCTCTTAACCGTCGGCACCGCAGGCATGGCGCAACTCGGCGTAGCGGGCGAGGAACGCATCGCGCGCCTCGACCGGGGGCAACGGGTCGAGGCGAATCACGATCTCGCGGCGGAAACGCGGGCGGGGGAAATACTTCGCCGCCTCCTCCTCGGTGAATCCGGCAAGCTGCGTCGCCTCGAACCCCGCCGCCGTCAGATCGGCCCGCTTGATGGTGCGCGCGGCGTGTTGCGGCAGGGTCTCGGGCAGGCCCGCGCGGCGGTGGATGGCGGTCATCAGGCGCGCTTCGAGCGTCTTGTACTCGCCGCCCACCACCGCCTTGAACGGGCTGATGAGGTCGCCGATCACGTATTCCGGCCCGTCATGCAGCAGCGCGGCGAGCCGCCACCGGGGCGCCAGATCCGGCGTTGCCAGCCCCGCGATCCGCTCGACCAGCACCGAATGCTGCGCCACGCTGAAGGCCCAAGGCCCCGCCGTCTGCCCGTTCCAGCGGGGCACGCGCGAGAGGCCGTGCGCCACGTCCTCGATCTCGATATCCAGCGGCGAGGGGTCGAGCAGGTCGAGCCGCCGCCCGCTCAGCATCCGCTGCCAGGCGCGGGGCGGCACGGCGGATGGGGAAGGAATGTCGGCCATTCTTGTTCTCCGCGTCATTATCGTTCATTCTACGGGCAACCACGCCGCAAGCGCCCCAATTTCGCCGTTCGGGTATGGCACATCATCGATCTTGCCGGACCGAGGGGCCATGGCCCGCCGACGTCACATAGCAGAAAAGGGTCCCCGGACCATGCTGCCACTCCCCGCCCGTTTCGTCTTCATCCTCGTCGCCGCGATTCCGCTGGCGGCTCTCGCCGAAAACTTCGTCACCGCGAAAGGCCAGACCGTCGACATGCCCGAAATCTCCGCCCTGACCTGCGAGCAGATCGAGGGGACGCTGGCCAAGATCGATTCGACGCGCTACCGCGAGAACGCCCCCGTTCCGCACGACCGCGCCGACGACCCCCTCCACGTCTACGAGGAGAATCTGGCCAGGGCGCTGTTCAAGGTCTGCGTCGTCGATCCCCGGTCGGTCGTGGATGTCGGGGAACCGCTCGTGCAACAGGTGGGCACGCAATAGCGGCACCGGCGGGACGTTTCGGGGACGTCGCGAAACCTGACCCGGAAGCGTCGCGAGGTGCTATACCCGCCCGACTCGAAACGCTGCAGACGGACCATCCATGCGCATTTCCGCCTTCAACATCGCGGTGACCCTGGCCGTCGCGGTCCTCTCCTGGGGCATCGACCGGGCGTCGAAACTCCATATCCTCGATACCCTCGGGCTGAGGCCGGGGGACGCGGTCGAGGTGGTGCCCGGCATCCTCACCTTCGTGATGACGTGGAACTACGGCATCAATTTCGGCATCCTCGCCTCGGACGGCGATCTGTCGAAGACGATCCTCAGCCTGCTCGCGGTCGCGGTCAGCATCGCGCTGCTGATCTGGGCCGCGCGCCACCCCCGGGACGGAATTTTCGCGGTCGCCCTCGGTCTGGTCATTGGCGGCGCTCTCGGAAACGGGTATGATAGGCTCGTATACGGCGCCGTGGCCGACTTTCTCAACGTCACCTGCTGCGGCATAAACAATCCGTTCGCGTTCAATATCGCGGACGTGACGATATTCATCGGCGTGGCGATCCTGCTGCTGCGACCGTCCGGCGAGGGGGCGACATGATGCGCGACGACACGAAGAAGAGAATCGTTCGGGGGGCCTTCCGGGGCACGACGGCGGCCATGCTGGTCGCCTTTCTGGCGGCCTGCCAGAGCGGCACGGGCCTGACCCGGAAGCAGGCGGAAGAGAACGACATCCGCGAGGGGCTGGGGCTTACCGATTTCGCCGACCTGCTCCAGACGGCGCCCGACGAGTTCAGCGTCCTCACCAAGCGACCGCTGGAGATGCCGAACAGCTTCGCCGCCCTGCCCGCGCCGAACCCCGGCGCGCCCAGTTCGCGCGATTTCGATCCGCTGGCCGATGCCCGCGCGGCCCTCGCCTTCGATGCCGGAGCCGCGCCGGACCGGTTCGCCCCGCCCTCGGCGTCCGAAGCCGCGATCCTCTCCTCCGCCGGGGTCGCCGATCCGTCGATCCGCGCGACGCTGCTGAACGAGCAGGCCGCATACGAAAGCGCGCAGGACATCTACATCCTCGACCGCGTCTTCCCCAAGCTGCGCGAGCTTCGCGGCGGCGTGAACCCCGAAGCGATCGATGCCGAGGCCGAGCGCCAGCGTCTCCAGCAGGCGGGCATCGGCCCGGGTCGCCGGGCCGCCGTGCCCGCCAGCCTGCCGCCGGTCGGCATCGCACCCCGGGATCTGCCCCCCCTCGCCGCCGCGCCGGTCGACACCTCGCTCGTGGATGCGCCCGTCCTCTCGACGCCCATCGATCCGGGCACGGGACCGGCGCTTGCGGGGCCGGGCTATACCGGGACGCCCACGCTCGGGGTCCTCGCGCCCGAACCGGCGGACACGACGCCGTCGCTGATCTACCTACCCGAGTAAGACTTTCCCCGAAAAGTCCTGAAAGAACGCATGACCCTCGCCGGACACCCGGCGGGGGTCATTTTTTCGTGTCCTGCTGCGACAACGAGGCAAGTTATTTGGTTAACGCGCCGTTAACACTATACATCGTAGGCAGGAGACCAGAGGGGCCATCTTTCTATCATCGCACGGTTGCAGACTCCGTGCATATCGCGGTCCCGCCATCGCCATTTCAGGGTGACAGTTTTGAAGAGATTGACCAGCTTCCTATTCGCCGCTCTCGTCGCCGCCTTCGGTGCCGTTCCCGGCATCGTCCGCGCCGAACCCGTCGTCAGCGATTTCACGCTCGATAACGGCATGCGCGCCGTGGTGATCGAGGATCATCGCGCTCCGGTCGTGACCCACATGGTCTGGTACCGGGTCGGTTCCGCCGACGAACCCCCCGGCAAGACGGGCATCGCCCACTATCTCGAACACCTGATGTTCAAGGGCACCGACAAGATCGCGCCGGGCGAGTTCTCGCGCACCATCGCCGAGAACGGGGGGCAGGACAACGCCTTCACCTCGCGCGACTACACCGCCTATTTCCAGCGCATCGCCGCCGACCGCCTCGGCCTCGTGATGAGCATGGAGGCGGACCGGATGCGAAACGTGAACATCCGGCAGGAGGATATCGTCGCCGAGCGCGACGTGGTGATCGAGGAACGCAACTCGCGCACCGACAACAACCCCTCGGGGCGCTTCCGCGAGCAGTACATGGCCGCGCTCTACCTCAATCACCCCTACGGCATCCCCGTCATCGGCTGGCGCGAGGAGATCGAGCGGCTCGACCGCGACGACGCGCTGGAGATGTACGAGCGCTTCTACGCCCCCAACAACGCGATCCTCGTGGTCGCGGGCGACGTGACGCCGGATGAAGTGCGCGCGCTGGCCGAGGAGCATTACGGACCCATCGAATCCGTCGACCTGCCCGAATCCGTGCGCGGGACCGAGCCGCCGCACCTCGCCGCCCGCCGCCTGACGATGCGCGACCCGCGCGTGGCGCAGGATCAGCTCTGGCGCGGCTACATCGCCCCCTCCTACGTGACGGGCGAGGGCAATACCGCCGCCTCGCTGTCGATCCTCTCCGATATCCTTTCGGGCGGCACCACCCGCCGCCTGCCTCGCATGCTGACGCTGGAGACCGATCTGGCGCTCTATGCCGGGGCCTATTACTCGGGCATGGCGCGCGATATGGGCGAATTCGCCTTCTACGCCGCGCCCAAGGGCGACACGACGCTGACCGAACTGGAGGGCGCGCTCGACTTCATGATCGAGGACCTGCTGGAGAACGGCGTTACCGAGGCGGAGCTGGCCCGCGCCAAGAAAGCGGCCATCGCCTCCGAGATCTACGCGCAGGACAGCCAGAGCGCGCAGGCGCGCCAGTACGGCGCGGCCCTGACCATCGGCCTGACGCTCGACGATATCGAGGGCTGGCGCGACCGTCTCGAAGCGATCACCGTCGACGACGTGATGGCCGCCGCCCGCATGGTGCTGGTGCCCGAGCGCTCCGTCACCGGCCATCTGATGAAAGCGAAGACCGAAGGAGCCGACGGATGAGAACCCTAGCCCTTGCCGCCGCGGCCTCCCTCGCCGCGAGCCTGACCGCCCTGCCCGCCGCCGCGCAGGACACCGCCATGAAGGAGACCGCAGGCGAGGCCACCGCCTCCTCGCGCATCCGCGAAGTGACCAGCCCCGGCGGCCTCGTCGCGTGGCTGGTGCAGGAACCCTCGATCCCCATCGTCACCGTCCAGATCGAGTTCGCGGGCGGCGCGCGCCTCGACGAGCCGGGCAAGGAAGGCGCGGTCAACCTCGCCACCGCCCTGATCGAGGAAGGCGCGGGGGACATGGACAACCAGCAATTCGCCGCCCGCCTCGACGACCTGTCGTCCTCCATCGGGTTCAGTTCGGGCCGGGACAGCTTCTCGGTCAGCGTCGGGTCGCTGTCGGAGAATATCGGCGAGACGATGGACCTGCTGCGCGTCGCCCTGGCCGAGCCGCTCTTCGACGACGAGGCCATCGAGCGCGTGCGCGAGCAGGTGCTGTCCGGCCTGCGCTCCAGCGAGAACAACCCGCAGTCTCAGGCGGGGAAACGCTGGTTCGAGGAAATGTTCGGCGATGCCTCCTACGCCATCCCCGTTTCCGGCACGATCGAGACGGTCACGGCCCTGACGCGCGACGATCTCGTCGCCGCCTATGACCGCCTCGTCGCCACGGCGCGCATGAAGGTCGGGTCGGTCGGCGATATCGACGCCGACACCCTCGCCACGCTGCTCGACGACACGTTCGGCGGGCTGGCGGCGGGCGAGATGCTGGACGAGTCGCCCGTATCGGTTCGCGAGACCGGCGGTCTCGTCGTGATCGAGGAGGACGTGCCCCAGAGCGCGGTCGTCTTCGGGCATAAAGGCCTGCTGCGCGACGATCCCGACTATATCCCCGCCTATGTCATGAACTACGTGCTGGGCGGCGGGGGCCTGACCTCCCGCCTGACGGACGAGGTGCGCGAGAAGAAGGGGCTGGCTTATTCGGTCTATTCCTACCTCAACCCCCTCGACCGCGCCGGTCTCTACATGGGCGGCGTCGCGACGGCCAACGAGCGCGTGGCCGAGTCGATGGCGCTGATCCGGCAGGAATGGGCGCGCATGGCCGAGGAGGGCCTGACGGAGGAGGAGCTGAAGGCCGCGAAGACCTATCTGACCGGCTCCTTCGCCCTGCGCTTCGATTCCAACGCCAAGATCGCGGGCTTCCTCGTCGGTGCCCAGTCGGCGGACCTTCCCATCGACTATATCGACACGCGCAATTCGCTGGTCGAGGCGGTGACGCTGGACGACGTGAAGCGGGTGGCCGAGCGGCTGCTCAGGCCCGACGACCTGTTCGTCGTCGTGGTCGGCAAGCCCGAGGGCATGCAGAGCGCCGATTCGCTGATGGAGGGGATCGACGGCTGACGGCTGCGATCCGAACCTTCCCCGCCCCGGCCCTCGATCCGGGGCGGGAAATCTCCCGCCTCACGCGAACGCCGCCCCCGGCAGGTGCCGCGACCACCACTCCCCCGCGTCCCCGCCCAGCACATCCAGCCGCCCGTCGCCCCGCCCGGTGGTCGAGATGACGATGCGGTCGCCATCGAAACTCGGCAGGCGCATCGAGCACGGATCGTTGTAGGTCGCCATCTGCTCCTGAAGGATGCCCGCCGCCACCCGCTCGCCCATGCGCAGCGAGTCGAAGTAATCGGCGTAGAAATGCACCCCCGCCATGTTGCGCCCGATCGAGATATTCGCGGCCAGCTTGTTCAGCTCCCCTTCGATCGTCAGTTGCGCGGTTCCCCACGCGTCCGACACGTCCAGACCGTCGGCCCAGGGGTCGGCGGGCGGCACGTAGACATTGCGCAGGCGCAGGCGGTCGGCGAACGTCGCCCGCCGCCACCATTGGTCCGAACCCGTCATCGATGCGGGCAGGGGCTGGCCGATGCCGGGGCGCGAGACCTCGTTCGGCGTCATCTCGAAGAACGCCTTGAGCACCGTCACGCAGGCCCCCGCGACCGCCGCATGGCCGGCACCGTAGGCGGGATGCATGGGCGAGCCTTCGGGAAAGGCCATGGGCAGGAGGTAATTGCGGCTCGCCTCCGGCACGAAGCCGCAATCCGTGCCGTCGCCGCCCGGAAAGATCGGATGCCGCCCGCCCTCCGACCCGACCCGCACCGCGTTCTGACGCGCGTTGCGCATGGCGATCATTCCCATCAGCGTCGGCGCGCGCTCCAGCAGCACGCGCAGCGCGGCGACCGTGTCGGCACGCGCCCTGCCCAGTTCCTCGGGCGCATTCGCCGCCAGCGTCAGCATCGCCGCGAGTTGCTCGGGCCGCCCGCGCAGGTGATGCTGGAACTTCTGCCGCCGCACGGCCTTCAGCGCCCGCGACGACACCTCGGTCATCAGCGCGAGGATATGCGGCGCGCCGAAGGTGGCGAAGGACCCGCGCGTCAGATGGCCCTTGCCCGACGGCATCCCGAAATCGAACGGCACGCCGTAATCGAGCATCAGGAGACAGGCGTTCAGATACGCCTGATAGAGCTGGTCGAAATGCACGTAGGTCGCCAGATCGCGCGGCGTGTCGAGAAAGCGCGGCCTGCCCCCCTCCTCGAACGTATCGGTCCCGCCCACCGCCGCCCCGTTCTGCACGTCGAGCCACAGCGTCCAGTCGGTCATGTGGTCGAGGCCGGGAGCCGCCGCGCTGATCCGCTGGTCGATCCGCTGCGCGCCGTAGGCGATATAACCGCCCCGCGCGCCGCCCGGCTTGCCGGGGTCAGGGGCCGGGACGGGGCAGAGATAGCGCACGTCCTTGGCGTTGTCCTCCGGCGCCGCGCCCCCGTCGCCGCCGCTGCCGATCAGCAGGAACTGCGACAGGTACGGCCCCGTCATCGCACCGGGGGAGGAGCCGCGAAACACGCTGCCCGCATCCAGCGGCGCGCCGTCCGCCCAGCGCGCCCGGCGGCGGTTCGCCTCCCGCGCGTCGAGGGCGCCGGTGCCGTTGCCCGGCGCGGGGCGACCGTCGGGGTCGAGGAAGTCGAGCCGCCCCAGATCCTCCAGCACCGCGCCCACGGTGCCGAGCGTCTGACCGTCGACCTTGACGGGGGTCGACAGGTCGACCCAGCGCTCGAACGGCGTGTCGCGCAGCACGGCGAGGGCGTAGACCTCCGCCATCTCCGCGACCAGCTCGCCTCCCGCGAGAGTCGGCGCGGGCGCCATGCCCACATCCCCCGGGTCCGGTCCTTCGAGGTCGTAGGCATGCCCGGCGAGCGGGCTTTCCCAGTTGCGGACGCCGACCGCCCCGCCGCCCGCGAGCGTGGTATGGAACCGCGTCACCGGCTCGAAGCCCTCCTCGGCCCCCGCCCGGTCGGCCAGCACGTTCGCGCCTTCCGCCGTCTGCGGACCCAGGGCGACGTTGAAGGTGGCGTAGGTTCCCGGCGACGATTCCACACCGCTCAGCGCGGTCCCGAGGGCGGCGAAAGCCACCGGGTCCGGCCTGCCGAAGCGGTCATGCGGGATACCCTTGTGGAAATTGGTCGGCCACACGCCGCGATAGAAATCGCTCTCCCCGTTGTCCCGGGTGACCACGCCCGTCGTGCGCCCGTCGGCGACCGCGGTCGCCGCCATCCGCCGCGTCCGTGCCACGCCGTGTCGCTCGTTGAGGAAACCGTCATTCCCGGGGACGGGATCAACCATGGCGATACTCCTGCACTGATATGTCGTGCGACACATTGTTCCATAAGCAGGACAATGTAAATGAATTCCCGCCCGATATGTTCCGTATTGGGACGATCTGGGAAATATCCGATTGCCGCCGGAATCGACCTTGGTGCAGAGGTTGACGATGCAGCGGTCGATCTCGCGAACGGTGAGGGGCGTTCGGGGTTCCACGATCATCTTTGCCTGCAGGTCAAAGGTGCTTGTCTTGCAGCGCAACATGACCAAGGTTGCACCGCAACAAGAAAAGGCGCATCAAGGATCTCAAGCGATGCAATCTCCTCCCTTTGTATCGACAGACTTGAAGTGCCCCGCGCTCGCATGAGCCGGGGCACCTTTTTTTTGCCGTACGGAAATCGGCGAGACACCTTCCCCTTTTTTCGTCATGTCCTCAAAAGCAAAGTGCCCCGCGCTCGCATGAGCCGGGGCACTTCTTCTCGTCTTCGTTCGGGGGCCGACGCCGTGTCGGCATGGCGCTATGCGCTTTCCCCGTAGATCGATTCCCGGGCCAGCCGGCGGATGTCGCAGCGGTAGATGCCCAGGTCGGTCAGGTCGCGGTCGGAGCAGGCTTCCAGTTCCGAGATGGTACGGCGGTAGGCCTTGTACCGTTCGAGGACGGCGCGGGGAGCGGCGAAGATCGACGGCTTTGCGGTGCCGAGGGTCGAGGCGGTGTCGAAGGTCTGAGCGTTCATCGTATCGGTTTCCATTTCATGTTCGGCAGGTTGTGACGGGGTTTCGGGTTCCGGAGTTCCGGACCCGGAAATTTCAGGTTTGCGGTCCGTAGACGCATTCGCGGGCGTGGCGCGGAATGTCGGTCCGGGTCAGGCCCGTCGCGGCAAGCTGCTCGTCGGTCAGCTCGAACATCGCCTGGAGCAGCCGCGCGTACTGCATGGCGCGGACGCCCTTGCCGATGCGGGCGCCGATGCGGTCCAGCAGGGAACCGGCGGCGAAAGCGGTGCGAGGGGCCGTGAGGGTCTGCGAGACCATGGCGGATGCTTTCCGGTCGGGGTGCAGGGACAGCGTTGCGTTCATGATCCATACTCCTTCTTCGTTGACATCGTGTTGCGATGCATTGCTCTTCGTGTTGCAGTGCAATATATATGTCGGAGCGGTCGGGCAGTACCCCCTGCCTCGTCACGGTATCCTTCACCTGACGGCATAGTTAACGGGGTGTGAACGGGTTGTATCGAGCGCCGGAAGACCCAACGCCCTCCATTCGGAGAACACGCCATGGACCTGCCGAGCCTGATCGTCCTCTTCGCCCGGGTAGTGGAAGCGGGAAGCTTTTCGGCGGCCTCGCGGGAACTGACGCAGTCGCCCTCCGCCGTCAGCAAGCAGATCGCCCATCTGGAGGACCGCGTGGGCGTGCGTTTGCTCGTGCGCTCCAAGCACGGCGTGACGCTGACCGATGACGGCCACGCCTTCTACGAACGCTGCGCCGAGATACGCCGCAGCATCGCGGCCGCCGAGGAGCTGGTGGTCTCCTTCGGCGACCATCCCAAGGGGGTGCTGAATATCGCCGCGACGGTGGCCTTCGGCAAGGCGCAGGTGATCCCCACCCTGCCCGCCTTCATGGAGGCCCACCCCGACGTGCAGGTCGCGCTGAACTGCACCGACCGAAAGCTCGACCACGCGACCGACCAGTTCGACGTCGCGATCCAGTTCACCGAGCAGATCGAGGACCAGTCCCTCGTCGCCCGCAAGATCGCGCATAACCGCCGCGTCCTGTGCGCCTCTCCCGCCTATCTGGAGCGCATGGGCACGCCTTCGAGGCCCGAGGACCTGCCCGAGCACAACTGTCTCCAGCTTTCGACCGTGTCGCGCTTCAACGAATGGCATTTCAAGGATTTCGAGGATCGGGGCCTGCGCCTGCGCTCCAATTTCGAGGCGAACAGTGCGGACTCGCTCTATCACGCCACGCTCGCGGGCATCGGCCTGTCGCGCCTGTCGACCTATCTGGTAAGCCCCGATCTGGCGTCGGGGCGGCTGGTGCGCGTGCTGCCCGATTACGAGGATAACGGCTCGGACATCTACGCCGCCTATTCGGCCCGTCGCAACATGGCCCCCAAGGTCCGCGCGTTCATCGACCACCTCGTGGCCGAGTTCTCGCCCGTGCCCCCGTGGGAGCGGTAGCGGATCGCCTCGGGAGGGAGTAAAGCGGCTTCTGTCCGCATCTCCTTTCGGCATCACACCCCGCGCAGGCGGGGTATCCACCCATCAGCCCGCCCAGAAAGGGCCTGTTACGAGCGACTTCGGCAAAACACGGCGGTTTGTATCCTTTACGAAGGAAGCGGGCCGCCGGAGCGTGTCGAGAGGTGGACTCCGGCCTTCGCCGGAGTGACGGCGTTCACCGCGCCACCCCTCACCCGCGATAGAGATCGTGGCGGGTCGGCGGGACGGGGGGTGTCCCCTTGGGGGACTTGCCCGCCAGCGTCTGGTACAACCGTGCCGATCCGCGCTGGAAGGCGAAGGAGCACCCGGCGAGATAGGCGGCCCAGATGCGATAGGTCTCCGGCCCGACCAGTGCCTCGGCCTCCTCGCGCCGGGCCGACAGCCGCTCGCACCAGATGCGCGTCGTCCGGCGGTAATGCGGGCGCAGGGCCTCGACGTCGTGGATCTCGAACCGGGCGATCTCCATCTCCGACAAAGTGTGGCCGATATCGTCCAGTTCCCCGCCGGGGAAGATGTATTTCTGGAGCGCGCGCTGCTCTGGGCGGCTGGCGAAGCGGCTCCGCTTGCGCTTGGCCCCGCGCGAGATGGCGTGGTTCAGGAACAGGCCGTCCTCCGCGAGCAGGGCGCGGACGGTGGCGAAGTATTCCGGCACGTTTTCGAGACCGATATGCTCGTACATCCCGACCGAGGCGATCTTGTCGAAGACGCCTTGCGTCTCGCGATAATCGACCAGTTGCAGCGTCATCCGGTCGGCGATGCCCAGGGCTTCGGCCTTCTCCCGTGCGAAGGCCATTTGCTCCTCGGACAAGGTGACACCGTGCCCGATCACGCCGTAATGGCGGACGGCATGACAGAGCAGCCCGCCCCAGCCGCAGCCGATATCGAGCATCCGCTCCCCCGGCTTCAGGCGCAGCTTGCGGCAGATCATGTCGAGCTTGAAGGTCTGTGCCTCCTCCAGCGTCGCGTCCCACGAAGGGAAATGCGCGCAGGAATACTGCATCTCGGGGTCGAGGAAGAGGCGGTAGAAATCGTTGCCGACATCGTAGTGGAACTGGATGAACCGCTTGTTGTCGCCATCCCTGCGCCCCGCCCCTTCCGCATCCGCACCGAAATCGCGGCTCGCATCGGGGTGGTCGCCCCGGGCGAGGTAGAGCGGCGCGATGCTGGCCAGCGCACGCATCCGCCCGATCTTCTTGAAGCGCCGCCGATACGCCTTGTCGAGCGCCAGCGGCTCCGCCAGATCGATCAGCGAGCCGCCCTCCACGTCGATCCGCCCGTTGGCGTAATGCCGGATGAGCCGGTCGAGCGTCGGCCAGTGCAGCAGCGACGGCAAGACCCCCGGCGACCCGATCCTGAGCGCCAGCCCCGGCACCACCGTCCTGCCGAGCGGTTCCAGCGATCCGTCCCAGAGGCGCAGCGAGAAATGCGCGTCGACATCCTCGCGGACCAGCTTCGCAAATCGTCGGACGGCTTTCAGGTGTCGCGTATCGGTCATCGGCCCTTGATGCGACAGGAAACGGCGGATGACAATGCGTATCCGGCGCGGGTCCGGGGTGTCCGCGCGCGCTGCGAATAAAAACAACGATTCCGGGGGCGGGGCCGTCCGGGTTGACAACCCGTTAAGGAACAGGTTGCAGTTTGCGGACATGGTACGATCTCTAGCCCCCGTCTTCGCCCTTCTCGTCGGCTCCGCCTTCCTGCTCTTCGCGGGGGGGATGAACGCGCTCATCCTGCCGGTGCGCGGGTCGGCGGAAGGGTTCTCGGCCTTCGCGCTCGGCCTGCTCGGCACGGGCTGGGCCATCGGTTACGTCGCGGGGTGCCTGCTCACGCCCCGGCTGGTGGCGCGGGTGGGGCATATCCGGTCGTTCAGCGTCATGTCGGCCTGCGCGTCGATGTCGATCCTCGCCTCGCTGATCCTGATCCATGCCTGGGCGTGGATACCGCTGCGCGCCGTCGCGGGGTTCTGCTTCGCGGGCGGAGCGATGATCGTCGAGAGCTGGCTGAGCGAGCGGGCCACGCCCTCGACCCGGGGGCGCATCTTCGGCGTCTATACCATGGTCAACCTCGCCGCCTCGACCGCCGGTCAAATGATGCTGACGCTGGGGGACACGACCGGCTACCTCTTCTTCGTGCTCGGGGCGATGTTCTACTGCCTCGCGCTCATCCCCACGGCGGTGACGGCGACCCAGTCGCCCCGCCCCCTCGTCTCCGTCAGGCTCGATGTCGGCGCCTTGTGGCGCAATTCCCCCGTGGCCGTCTTCGCCGTGGCGATGACCGGGATTTCCAACAGTGCGTTCGGCACGCTCTCGGCGGTCTATGCCGACCGGGCGGGGCTGACGCTCACGACCGTCGCGCTCTTCGCCAGCGTGCCGATCCTCGCGGGGGCGGTGGCGCAGATACCGGTGGGCGCCCTGTCGGACCGTATGGACCGGCGCGTGGTGCTGCTGATGCTGGCCATCGTGGCGATGGCGGCGGATATGGTCTTCATCTCGTTCGATCCGCAGGGGGCGGCGCTCAACCTCGCGGTGGCGGCGCTGTTCGGCACGGCGATCTACGCGATGTATCCGGTCATCATCGCCCATGCGAGCGACCACGCCGCCGAAGGGACCGCGATCCAGACGAGCGGCGGCCTCCTGATGATCTACGGCATCGGGGGCATCGTCGGGCCGCTGGTCGCCGGGGCGCTGATGAGCACGTTCGGCAAGGCGGGCCTGTTCTACACCTCGCTCATCGCCCATCTCCTGATGGTCAGCTTCACGATCTGGCGCATTCGCGCCCGCGCACCCGTCGCCGACGCGGAGAAAGGCGACTTCATCGCCATGCCCACGGGCGGGCGGGGCAGCACGCCCGAGACGAAGGCGCTGGCGATTCGCGACGACGACAAGCCGACAGCGCAGGTTCCCTGACCTTCGCGCCGTCGTGTCACAGCGCGCGGCGCGAGACTTCTGTTGACGCGGGGCCGTCCCTCGCGGTTTCCTGACGCGGTACGCTTTCCCCTTTCCCGCGAGGTCTTCCATGCGATTCGAGGCACCCGAAACCGTCGAGGCGGCGGTCGCGCTGCTGGCCGGGGAGGCGGGCACGGCCTATCCCCTCTCGGGCGGGACCGACCTGCTGGTCCAGATGCGCTCCGGGCGGATCGCGCCCGACCTGGTGGTCGATACCAAGCGCATCGCCTCCCTGCGGGAAATCGCGCGCGAGGGGGCGGGATGGCGCATCGGCGCGGCGGTTTCGGGCGCCGAGATCAACGAGCATGACGGGCTGATGGCCGACTGGCCGGGTCTGGCCGAAGCCGCGAACGTCGTCGGCTCGACCCAGGTGGCCGGGCGCGCGACGCTGGCGGGCAACCTCTGCACCGCCTCCCCCGCCGCCGACACGGTGCCCGCCATGGCCGCCGCCGGGGCGCTGGCGCGGATCACCGGGCCGGACGGCACGCGCGAGGTGCCGGTCGAGGACGTGCCGACCGGCGTGCAGAAGAACGGGCTGGCGAAAGGCGAGATGATCGAGGCGATCGTGCTGCCCGAAAAGCCCGCCCGCTCCTCCAGCGCCTACCTGCGCTTCATCCCGCGCACCGAAATGGACATCGCCGTCGTCGGCGTCGGGGTCAGCCTGACGCTGGATGCGGACGGGACGGTCACGGCGGCCAAGCTCGCCCTCGGGGCCGTCGCGCCGACCGTGGTGGTGGTGGACACGGCGCCCATCATCGGCACGAAGCTGGACGAGGCCGCGCTGGACGCCCTCGCCGCCGCCTGCTCCGCCGCCTGCAACCCCATCGACGACAAGCGCGGGACGGTCGAGTTCCGCACCGAAGTCGCGGGCACCCTCGCCCGCCGCGCCGCGCGCGTCGCCTATAACCGCGCGAGGGAAACCGCATGAACTCGATCCACGTCACCTCGGCGGTCAACGGCGACCCCGTCGAATTCCTCTGCCAGCCCGACGAGACGCTGCTCGACGTGCTGCGCGACCGGCTGGGCCTGACGGGCACCAAGGAAGGCTGCGGCACGGGCGATTGCGGGGCCTGCTCGGTCACGCTCGACGGGCGCCTCGTCTGCGCCTGCCTCGTCATGGGTGCCGAGGCGGAGGGCCGCCAGATCGGCACCATCGAGGGGATGGCGGATGGCGAGACGCTGCACCCGCTCCAGAAGAAATTCCTCGAACACGCCGCCCTGCAATGCGGCATCTGCACCCCCGGTTTCCTCGTCGCGGCCAAGGCGCTGCTCGAAAAGCACCCCGACCCGACCGAGGAACAGGCCCGCTACTGGCTCGCCGGAAACCTCTGCCGCTGCACCGGCTACGACAAGATCATCCGCGCCGTGATGGCCACCGCCGAGGACATGAGGAAGAGTAATATTTAGATGGAAAGTTTGATCGAATGACACCTGACATTCCTTATAGCTCTGAAGAGCTGTTATTGGACACTGTCGCCGAAATAAAAAGCATGCTCATCATTCTTTGGAATGGTGGATCATTTGATGATGAGCGCTATCAATATTCTAAAAGAATTCTGATACAAAACCAAAAAACTAGAGAGCTTCTTCCTTTGTGGCTGTTATCAAGCTTTGATGGATCAAGTCTCTACGCACATTTTGATTCATTAGATATACCTATCAATCAAGTACATTCATATATCGCACGAGAATTAGATCCAGCGATACAATATCTTTTAAGTAAAATAACAATACATGATATTGAAATAAGCGGCGCTTTAAGTAGTTATGATAATCATTCAATAAGCGCTGTTTGGAAAAAAGCACTGGAAAGGAAGAACGACGATCCAGAGGGTGCGATTACGGTGGCAAGAACTCTGATCGAAGAGTTATGCAAACACATTTTAGACGATCTCAAAATTGAGTACGATGAAAAATGCGATTTGCCAAAACTATATAATCAATGCGCTAAATCGCTTAACCTTGGGCCATCGCAACATACCGAACAACAGTTTAAACAAATTTTAGGAGGCTGCCAATCAGTGGTAGAAGGTATGGGTAGCTTGAGAAATAAGTTAAGCGATGCACACGGTGGTGGCAGAAAAAGAGTTAAACCTGCACCACGGCATGCTGCACTCGCAGTAAATTTAGCAGGATCAATGGCGATGTTTTTGATCGAAACATTCCAAGCGCGAAAAGACGAAGGTTTAGGAGAGTCCAATGCCGCTTGATACAGGTCACGAATCCCGCGAATTCAAGATCGTCGGCAAGCGCCCCGTGCGCCCCGACGGCGTCGACAAGGTGACGGGCCGCGCGCGGTTCGGTGCGGACATGACCGCACCGGGGATGCTCTGGGGCGTCATGCTGCGCAGTCCGCACGCCCATGCGCGGATCGTGAGCATCGACGCGAGCAGGGCCGAGGCGCTGCCCGGCGTCCACGCCGTCGTCACCCGCGCCGACTTCCCCGCCGATTCGGGCGGCAACGAGGATGTCCTCGACCACTGCATCGCGGGGGAGAAGGCGCTCTACGACGGCCACGGCATCGCCGCCGTCGCCGCCGCGAGCCGCAACCTCGCCCGCCGCGCGGCGGCGCTGATCGAAGTGGAATACGAGATCCTGCCCCACGTCACAGACGTGGATGCGGCCATCGCGCCGGGTGCGCCGATCATCCGCCCCGGCCTGCGCACGAGCGGCGATACGGACGCCACGGATGCCGACACCAATATCGCCGCCAAGCACGAATTCGGCCATGGCGACGTGGAGGCGGGCTTCGCCAAGGCCGACGTGATCGTCGAGCGCAGCTTCACGACCGGCGCCTCGCATCAGGGCTATATCGAGCCGCACGCCTGCCTCGCGACCATGAACGCCGACGGGCAGGCCGATATCTGGTGCTGCACGCAGGGGCATTTCGCCGTGCGCAACACCTGCGCCGCGATCATGGGGATCGAGGCGTCGCAGATGCGCGTGACGGCCTCCGAGATCGGCGGCGGCTTCGGCGGCAAGACGACCGTGTTCATCGAGCCGGTCGCGCTCGCCCTCTCGCGCAAGACGGGTCGCCCGGTCAAGATGGTGATGGATCGCGAGGACGTGTTTCGCGCCTCCGGTCCCACCTCCTCGGCCTCCATCGACGTGCGCATCGGCGCGACGGAGGACGGGCGGATCGTGGCGGGAGAGGCGACCCTGCGCTATCAGGGCGGCGCCTATCCCGGCTCGCCGGTCGAGATGGGGTCGATGAGCGCGTTCGCCTGTTACGACATGCCCGCCGTGCGCACGACCGGCTACGACGTGCTGTGCAACCGACCCAAGCAGGCCGCCTACCGCGCCCCCGGCGCCCCCATGGCCGCCTTCGCCATCGAGAGCGCCGTCGACGACCTCGCCCGCGAACTGGATATGGATACGCTCGATTTTCGCATCAAGAACGCCGCGCGGGACGGGACGCAATCCTCCTACGGCCCGAAATACGACCAGATCGGCCTCCTTCCCACGCTCGAAGCGGCCAAGGCGCACCCGCACTGGAACGCGCCGATCAAGGAGGGCGAGGGCCGGGGCATCGCCTGCGGCTTCTGGTTCAACTTCGGGGGGGAGACCTGCGTCTCGCTCAACGTCAACGCCGACGGCACGGTCGGCCTGTCGGTCGGAACGCCCGATATCGGCGGCTCGCGCGCGTCGATGTGCCAGATGGCGGCGGAGGAACTGGGGGTGCCCTATTCCAGCGTCCGCACCATCGTCGCCGACACCTCTTCCCTCGGCTACAACGACGTGACCGATGGCAGCCGCGTGACCTTCGCGACGGGTCTGGCCACCATCCGCGCCGCCCGGGATGCGACGGCCAAGCTGTGCGACCGCGCGGCGCAGCTCTGGGGGATCCCCGCCGCCGCCGTGGAGTGGCGCGACGGGGCCGCGCATCCGGCGGGCGACAATGCCGGAAAATTCGACCCGCTGACCCTCGCCGAGATCGCGGCCAAGGGCGCGGAAACCGGCGGGCCGGTCGCGGGCCATTGCGAGGTCAACGCCGACGGCGCGGGGGTCAGCTTCGGCACCCATATCGCCGATGTCGCCGTCGATCCGGGCACAGGGCGCACGACCGTCACGCGCTACACCGTCCTTCAGGACGCGGGCAAGGCCGTGCATCCCTCCTATGTCGAGGGCCAGTTCCAGGGCGGCGCGGCGCAGGGCATCGGCTGGGCGCTGAACGAGGAATACCTCTACGACGAGGACGGCCACCTGCTGAACTCGGGGTTCCTCGACTACCGCATTCCCGTCGCCTCCGACCTGCCGATGATCGACACGGAGATCCTCGAAATCCCCAATCCCGGCCATCCCTACGGCGTGCGCGGGGTCGGCGAGACGCCCATCGTTCCGCCCCTCCCCACCGTCGCCAATGCCATCCGCGACGCGGCGGGCGTGCGCATGACCCATGCGCCGATGTCGCCGCCCCGCGTGCTGGCGGCGATGAAGCGGCGGGGATGAAGGTCGGCCTCTGGGGGTCGCTGCGCCCCGTCGCGGGAGGCGCGGACAGCGTGGAACTGGAGGCCGCGACGATCCGCGACCTGCTCGCCGCCCTCGTCGCGAAGCACCCGGGCGTCGAGCCGTTCCTGAAAAGCGGCATCGCCGTCTCCATCGACGGCGTCGTCTACCAGAACTCCCCTGGCCAGACGATACCGGCCGGGGCGGAAGTCTATCTCCTGCCCCGGTTGCGGGGCGGGTAGCGCGTCATCCGGCGGGGCCGAACCGTCTCGCTATTTCAGGACGCCCGGCGCACGCATTATCTTCGCGACCAGTTCGATCTGCGATGTCACGTCGAGCTTCTCCATCAGATTGCGGATCGTCCATCGAACGGTGCTGATCTCGACGTTTCTGCCGACGGCGATCTCCTTCACCGAAATCCCGTAGCATAGCGAACAGGCGACTTCCGTCTCCGTGGGCGTGAGGTCGAAGAGGTCTCGAAGCAGGGATTCCGACATCTTCAGGTCGGCTTCGATCCGTCGAAACCGGACGATCATTCTCGGCCCGTACCGGAACCGGTCGTGCAGGGTGGCGCCGGCATCGCCCTGCACGACCGCGATGTAGTGCGCGCGTCCGAGCGAATCACGGATGATGACGTCATTGGAAACCCGGGCCTTTCCCGCGAGTACCATCTTCATCGCGTCCTGCAGGGACCGGTTGCTCTTCCTTTCACGGGCCGACAACCGCCCGCAGGACAGCTTCAGGGCCGAATCGGAGCGCAGCAGTTCTTCCTGCGCTTCGCCGGTGACCTCGAATACCCGCCCCGCCCCGTTCAAGGATACCGCGCAGCCCTGCCGGGCGACGCCCTCGCCGCCGAGGCCCCAGGCGTGCTTCATCCTCAGTATGCGAACGAGATTGCGGGCCACGCAGTGGATGCGCGAAACCTCCTCGCGATCGTAATACTCGAACGACGAGGGCCGGAAACCGGCGACGACGAGGGTCGTGGTCCGGTCGATTCGCTTGATCACGCCGGCCCCGATCTGCGCGTCGAAATCCGCGAGAAACTCGTGGTAGACGGGCGACCCCCGATGATCAGGATCGGCGAAGATCGCATTCAGGTCGAAGACGTCGAAGACGTCACGGTTCCTGAAATGCCGCAGCCGGGGATCGATCTCGGCGAAACGATCCACGTAGACGTCGTGCCCATCCGACGTTCCGGTCGCCACTCCGCCGAGCGGCAGGAGCGTCGTGCGATCGAAGGCGAGAAGATGCAGGGCCGCGGTGCCGGTCGGCGCCCGCAAGGCGTTCAGGCTCTCGTCGAACGCTTCGGGATCGTGGAGCGTGGCGTACAGACGATCGATATCGCTCTCGAAATCCGCCATGCGTTTCTCTACCCCGAATGCCCCGTCCGATTGTATTTCGGACCGTCCCCCTCAATCGTGAGGGGGACAAGCGTCCGAGCGCAAGTAAATATGAACGAATACCTAAAAGGAACTGTCTCCGTCCTTGCCGATATTCCCGGGGATCATCCTTATCCTGTCGAGGCTCGACCGAACGAACACATTCACGCACGAGAGGCATCCATGAGCGACATGCCCGTCACCCCGCTGCCGTATGCGACGGCCAGACCGATAATGACGGAAGGATCGCCCGGTACGGTCCCGCCCCGTGCGATCCCGTTCCTCCCGGGAGCGCACGAGACGGAATGCACCGTGAAATCACCGCGATGCCTGATCGGCCTGCCTTCCGCCAAGCGAACCGAACATCTCGTCGCCTCGCTTCACAGCGATGCGGCGCGGCGCTACTTTCGGCGTAACGGAGCGCGTCTGAAGGACGATCTTCTTTCGGGCGAACGACGCATCGTGCTTACGCATCACGCATGCACGGCGGACGAGATTTCCGTCGCGGTCGAATTGCTCAAGATCGCCGATACCGATTATCCCTGCGCCCTGATGGCTGCATTCGCACTGGCCGGGCATCTCGATGCCCCCCTGACGGTCGAGGACGTTCATCTGATCGTCGAGGAGGGCGATTTCAGGATCGATCCGGCGGCACCGGACGAAAACGAACTGACCCTTTCGGTCATCACGGCCCGGCGAGCACATTTCGGCACGCCGAGCACTTTCCTGATCGGTTAGAGTGAAACCCGATCAAGTCGGGTCAGGAATTGCGCCAAGCGCTGCGCATTTCCTGACGCTCTTTGGCTCAACCTGATCGAGTTTCACACTAATCCGCGACGTGATCGGCTCGCGCCACGGACGCGGTCGCTATCCCTTCATCCGCCACGCCAGGGCGAAGCGATCGAGGATCGGCGCGATATCGGCGCGCGTCTTTCCCGCAGGCGGATCGATCACGGCGACGAGGCCCTTGAGCTTGTCGTTCTCGACCGTCACCGCCGCGTCGATCCCCTTCTCGGACAAGGCACCGATCAGCACGCGCCGGATCGCGCTCTTGCGCAAGTCGGGCTTGAAGATCTTGCCCACGGCCGTCTTCGGCAACTCGTCCATGATCTCGATATAGACGGGCCGCGCCGCGCGCTCCTGCACCTTCTCGGCGGCGAACTCGACCACCTCGTCCGGCGTCGTGCTGTGACCGTCCTTCAACTCGATATAGGCGCAGGGCAGTTCCCCGGCATAGGCATCCGGCTGGCCGATGGCCCCGGCGAAGGCGATGGCGGGATGACCGGCCAGCGCCTCCTCGATCATGCCGGGGTCGATGTTGTGCCCGCCCCGGATGATCAGGTCCTTGGCCCGGCCCGTGATCCAGAAATAATCATCCGCATCGCGCCGCCCCAGATCGCCCGAGCGCAGCCATTTCTTGCCCGCGTCATCCGTGACGAAGACGGTGCGGTTCTTGTCCTCTTCCTTGTAGCCGGGGAAGACGTGCGGCCCCGCGATGCACAACTCGCCGATCTCGTCGGTGTCGCATTCGCCCGTGAACGCCCCCTCGCCGTCGATCTTCATCGCCTTCATCTGCGTATAGGGAAGCGGGAAGCCGACCGACCCGATCTTGCGCTCGCCATCCGGCGGGTTGACCGAGCAGACCACGGTCGCCTCGGTCTGGCCGTACCCTTCGAGGATGCGGATGCCCGTCTTCGCCTCGAACTGCTTGAACAATTCGACCGGCAGGGGCGCCGATCCGCAAACGGAGTAATTGAGCGTCGACACGTCCGCATCGACATCCTTCTGGTTCAGCGCGGCCAGGGCCGTGGGGACGGACATGAAGAAGTTGACCTTGTACTTCTCGACCAGCTTCCAGAAATTGTCGATCACCCCTTCGCCACGGAAGCCCGCCGGCGTCATGAGAACGAGCCGCCCGCCATTGAGCGAAGCCGCCGACCCCATGACATAGGCGCCGAAGCAGTGGAACAACGGGAGGCAGCACAGGATCGTATCCTTGGTACCGAACACCCCGTCATTCACGGCATGCGCCTGATAGAGGATGCCGCCGACCGTATGCTGCGCCAGCTTGGGGTCGCCCGTCGTGCCGCCGGTATGGAAATAGGCCGCGACCCTGTCCAGACCGCCCGACGGCATCTCGAAGGCGAGACGATCGCCCGGATGTGAGGCCATCGCCTTGTCCCAGTCGAGCACCTTGGCGCTATGCGTCGCCTGCACCTTGGGCCGGATGAGCGGGATGATCCATGACAGGGGGGGCGTGACGTAGCGGAGCATATCCACTTCGATCACGGTCTCGACGCCCGGCGCCAGTGCAAGGGCCTCCGCCGCGCGCTCGGCGATATCGGTCTTGGGGAAGGCCTTGAGAGTCACGAGGACCTTCGCATCGGCGTCGCGCAGGATCGAGGCGATCTGCTCGGGTTCGAGGAGCGGGTTGATCGGGTTGACGATCGAGGACGTCTGACCCGCGAACAGTCCCGCGAGGGTTTCCGGCAGGTTGGGGAGCAGCAGGGCGACGGACGACTTGTCCTGCGCGCCGAGCGAATGGAAGAGGTTCGCGGCCCGGGTGACCTCCTCGCGAAAGCGCTCGAAGGTCCAGTCATAGGTCTTCGATTTCGGCGTCCCCTTGAGCTGGAAGGATACCGCGATCCCTTTCGGGTCCCGCTTCGCGGCGTTGTCGACGAGATCGAAGGTCGAGCTTTCGGTGATCCTGTCGTCGAGCGGCGTCTGCTCGATGACGCGAATGTCCTCCAGCGTCGCGATGCGGCGTTCCCAAGGCATGGCTCTCTCCCTCATGGCGTCTGTATGCGCCCTGTATTTTCCGGGATAAGGTCTTGCACGGGATGGGTTGATCCGCAACGTGCCCTATGGTCATGTTGGTTATGGTTTTGCGCTGTCTGCCTGATATGTTGCTTGAGTATGTTCGGACGCAAGAGTGCCCCGGTCATTTCTGACCGGGGC
>Ga0209831_1001138_pt1 | contig 25029 bp, 18 predicted proteins | sample Maine_Asex4_meta_FD_187451 | JGI IMG/M metagenome (GOLD analysis project Ga0209831, IMG submission 187451) | Marine algal microbial communities from Maine, USA - Maine_Asex4_metaG (SPAdes) (version 2) | ecosystem: Host-associated > Algae > Red algae > Unclassified | place: Maine, USA | collected... | reverse complement strand
TGACGAGGATGGCGCAGCTATAGCTAAATGTCAAAAAAACAAGTTATAAATCAAAAAAAAACTAAATAATGCTTGGATAAACCATAGAAAACGGGGCTGCTATATAAAATTATAAACTCTTTATAATCAATAAGTAATGAAGGGTTTTCTTTTTATGCAAAAACATTATAAAAACAATTTGCTCGTTTTTTGCTCAAATTCTCTTTTATATGGTCAAAATTAAGAAAATCGCTTTAAGCATTGCTTCAAATAGTAAAAAATGCTTCTACTGCTGACATATAGAACTAACAATTCTCTAAAGGCTTTAACAAAGCACCAACAGAGCCAATACTTTTTAATGACTAAAAAATACTATATCTACTAAAGAATTTATGTAGCTGCCCCTTTTGAAAACCGATGGCGCAATTAACAACAATGTGGGATTAACTGTATAACCGTTTCAGCCCTCACCCTCTGACTTTATGTGTAGTAAATCAATCATGGTTTTTTTGCTCAAAAATGCTTCTGCTGCTGACATCAAATATTCAAACCATTGTAAAAGGATATAGACAAAGTATATAGGGTAAACATAAACGGAAAAGCATTTTGTTTACCTGATGATTGGTAATACCTGAATAGGAACAAATCAAATCAACTAAAGAAATTGAAGCTATAATTTTATAACAGGATAGACAGTTAAAAATAATAATTCGGTAATTTTTTTGGTAGTAGTTGATAATGTCTATGTGCCGTAAAAAGGGGGTCTAACCGCCCCCACTCCCCAAAACTAAAAAATAGGGGCTTTACATTGGTTTAGCTTGCTGAAACAGCATAAATACAGGGTTTTGGGCTGTTTACGTAGAATTTCCCATTTAAGCACCCCCTTTTAAAACCCTTTGTGAAAAAGTCTTGAAATATAGCCATAAACTCAATGGTCATATACGTTGTAGAAGAAACCGTCTTCCAAATAATGTAAAACACAAAAACAACCAAAAACCACTTAATTTTACATTAATGAGCAGAAAATACGGTTTAGCTCCGCAAGTGCTGAAACGGTTTTGCGTATTACTGATTGAATGGTATAAATGATTGATAATACTATTCTGCTGTTTAGTATTCTGATAGCAATAAGCATTACTTAATTTGGTGTGATGTTTACACTTTCATTACCCAATTAAATTGTACACTTAGTTTTAAAGAGCAATAACATTTAAGTTGTTGCTTAAATACGCTAAATTGAAATTGTCCAATAGCCTGTTTTATTTGCACCTTTACGGCTTATAATTTTGGCTTGCTTTAACTCTGCCAAATAGTTTTCAATAGTACGCTGATTTAAGCCTAATTTTTGGGCTGCATTGCTGGCAGTAACATCACTATTTAAACCAATCATAAAAATTAACAGGGCTTTATTATCACCAAATTTATTCCGAATTTGTTCCGAATTTATTCCGAATTTATTCCGAATTTGTTCCGAACTAAAGCCGTAAACCGAACTCAATTGAGTTGTAAATAATTGATAGGCTTGTTCAAAAAGCAAGTTGCTATTTGCTGGCTTATTGGTAAGCTGTTCTACCAGTCTTTCAAAATTATTAACTGTTGGTGCTTCTGTTTCGTTTTCGGCATATACCTTGCTTGTAAGGCTCTTAAACAGCGTTACTTCAATACCACCATCCTTTTCAATTATTTGCGGTGTGGGTAGTCCGGCTGCGGTGCAGGTGTTGATTATTTTTAAAGTACCTCTGCCCCACGTATCAATATATCCGGCTTTAAAACAAGCATCGGCAATAAATGGGTTACGTGGTCGGGAACTATGCTCACGTAACAGACTTTCGGCATTTAAACCTTCGGGTAATTTGCCCTCGTTCCAAATGGTAATTCTATCATCAAAAACCCTTAACTGAATAGTTGCCGCACCCATATATTTTTTATGCACCAACGCATTTAAAAGCATTTCACGCAATGCAGCCAATGGGTATTCGCCTTGCTCAATACGAAGCATGCCTTTAAAGTCAACTTTTCTTATTAGAAACTTATGATTGAGTTGTGTGATTACTTCGTGTAAGGTGTGGATTAAATTACCCTCTACCACTTCTTGAAAAATTAAATCGGTACTATCTATCCGAAAGCGACCAATCATTACTTTACAGTTAGAGAAAAAGCGGTTTGGGTCGTTAGCAAACAATATTAAGGCGGCTCTTTTTAGATGCTTGTTTTCTACTAAACGTAACTTATCTAATATTTCAAAATTGCTTAAACCTGTGGTATCGGGCATACGGTTTTTACCTTCTTCGCTTTTGCTATCTTCAATAAATTGTTGAATAGCTGTACTGTCAATATCGGCAATGGTGGCATCTTCTACAATTACATCATCCCACGTTTTGCCTGTTTTCTTTAACAGAAATTCGGTTAACTCAATACCAGTTAATACGGTTGTGGTGCTGCCACTTCTAATATAAAATTTACCGTTGTAAGAAACTGAAACGGAATAGGGTTTTACTTCTATTTCAATGTACTTTTTGGCGGCTTCTTCTTTGAGCAGTACTGAACAGATAATGCCTAAATAGTTTTTAATCTTTGCCGGAATATCTTCTAACAGCTTTTTGAAGTTTGATAAATGAACCACCGTACCAGTATCATCTTTACCAATAAACAACCTACCGCCTTGCTCATTAGCGAAAGCGCAAACCCATTTCAGGTATTCATCTCGCCAAAGTATTTTCCATTCTATGTTTTGGTTTTCGTTCATTGATTGTTCTCGTTTCGGAATTGTAGAAATTAAAAAGACAACATCTGGACTTTGACTTAATTTAAAAATTATTAAGCTGGTGATTCTATTAGGCTGTCAAAATTAGAGCTATCAAACCAGTAACTTTTATAACCATTTGATTCCGTTAAAACATTGGTATCAGAAGCAAATAATTTTAATAAAACACTAATTTTACAACCGTTTTGTTCAAATATTTTGGGCTTTCCGTCTTGCTCAAACAATTCTCTAAATCCATCAACTTTATATTGATACTCCATTCTGCCTGTTCCCTTTGGGTCAACATACAAAATATAATACTGTTCACCTTTTTGCATCCAAAAAACAAAGTCGGGTAAAAAATTTCTTTTTTCACTTAATGCTAAATCTGTATAGGGTATTCTAATATTTTTATCTAAAGTATGGTCTATTTTACTAAACATCCACCAGTCAAAACCCTTAAAGAAGTTATCATCTTTTTGTAAATGCTGTTCCAACTGCTTCATAAATTTTACTTCGCTGGCTTCATCAATAATGTGTTTTATCCATCTAACTTTATCGTTATCTGACATTATCATTGGCACATAAAAATAGGGTTCAATTTTTTTTATAATTAATGTATCTAAACCCTCTGAAAAAATTTGTTCTGTCTTACTGCTACTTAGTGTTTCAAATTCTTTTTGAAATTGCAGCATATCAATTTCTTTAGCTTGTAGTTTTTGAGTTAGTTTATTTAATTCTTCTTCATTATTACTCTTGTATTCAATAACCTTTTCAACTTTCTGTTTGAGTTCCTTAAATCGAATTTCGGACAAATTAACCGTAATATTCTGATAATGATTTATCTTATCGTTAACCTCAACAAATGTGTCTATTTCTTCAGGAATAATTTTAAAGTAGCTCACTATGTTTCTAAGTAATAAATTGGGTTTTCCTATCTGTCTATGATTATCCTCATTAAAATAAATGTCTTTTTTTTCATATCTATTTTTAATTAATTTAAAATCTTCTACTGATAAACCATAATTTAATATTGTTGTTGAGTCTCCCATTGTTTGCATTATGTCAGATAATAAGTTATCATCTTCTGTATGAATAGGGTATCGTTTTACAATCTTTTCTATATCAGATTTTTTGCGCTCTTTATAAACAGGCACATATAATATTTTATCGGTTTGCGTTTTCTGCAAAATATCTAAATGATGTTCTTCTTTTCGGGAAAAATCTTCTAAAGCAGTTAAAACTGATTGTATAGCACTTCGTTTTGTACCGAAAATAAATAAAGTTTCAATTGGTTTAACTTGCGGAGCGATTTCATTTAGATTATCATCCAGAAATACTTCGGGTAATCTTTTTAGTCTTTTCCGTTGGTTCTTAATGGGTTCAATACGCACGCCACGCCCAGTTGATTGAAGAATAAATTTTTTAGCATCTTTGCTTGTACCAATGTTAATGAAATTGATAATGTTTGGTCTGTTACTATCCCAACCTTCATAAAAGGCCCTGCTGCCCATTAAAATATTTACAGAGCTTTCGTTAAGTGTCTCAAAAACTTTGGTATCTGCATAATCTTCTTCAATTTGATAATCAGTTAATATTTCTTTTACCCATTTGTCGGTATCGCCAATTTTAATTAAGGCAAAAGGTTCTGGTTGGTCAGATGATTTGACACTAAACGATAACTCCTTTTTGTTCTTTGGATTTCGCATTACTTCAAAACCGCCATGTTTATCCGTATTGAACACCTGTATTAAAACATCATTTAATGTAATGTTATCAATATCATCGCCAATATTTAGGTTTTCGGTTTTATCAAAAACAAATGACGAATTTTCTATAAATTCAATTTTTAGGGCATTACACGCCTGTTGAAAAAGCTTGTCTTTTATTGCACCTTTTGCAATCTTCTCAAGCTCTTTAAAAAAAAGCAGTAAATCGCTATCTGGTTTGTTAACGGAATTCACCAAAGTAAGTAATAGTGGTATATGATAAATGTTTGTTGCAGTTTTAGCCTGAAGTTTTACATAACGCTTTTTGATATACGCCAAAAGAATGAGCGACATTAAAACGATTTTCTGTTTTTCTTCTTCGGTGTAATCTTCAACTTCTTGTTTACTTTGTATTTTTTTAAACGTTTTGCTAAACTCTGTTTTGGCAATATATAAATGCTTGCCGTAACCAGCTTTAATAAATTCAGATAGATTGAAATTAAAAACGGTGGTGAGCAAATCAACTTCATCTGTAAAAGTGGCTGAAAAATTAAAAATAAAACCGTTTTGAGATAGGATATTGATATACTGTTTTTTAATACTATCATCTGCTTTTCCTCTATGCGCTTCATCTAAAAATATGTACCATTTTCCATTATTAACATATTCTCTAAAGTTAACCTGATTGTCTTTTTTAGCTTCGTCCAGCAAATCAGAACGGTAGTAAAATATATTAATATACCTACCGCTAAACATGGCAGTCTGGCTGCGGTATTCATATTCTGGAAACTCCCGTAAATCACGAAACACAATCTCGTAATCTTTTTCAGTATTCAGGTATTGATTAAACTCTTTAGCGTGGTCTTTCAGTTGGTTAATCAGGTCTTGTTTATGGGTTAAGAATAAAATATTATTGTTTGGAATTTCATCGTATTTAATTAGGTCGGTCAGCACTTCCATCAGTTTAAGAATAACCAAACTTTTACCCGAACCAGTAGCCATCCAAAACGACATTCGATTGATGAAATTTGCAAATGCAATATTATTATTTTTTTCTATAGGATAATAGTCTGTTAATAAATTGTAGCGTTTCGCTTTTGGTGTTATATGCTGCTTTGTTATCCATTTTAACGCTAAACCTTGCGAAGCATATAGTTTTGTAAAATAAATTTTGGCTTCAGGAGTTTCCGGCAGGTCAGAATTGTGCAATTGATTGGTCTGTTCATTGTGTTGCTGATAATATATTTTTAGAGCAACAATAGCATTTTGCAGTGCTTTAATTTGATACGGGTATATATTTTTAGTGTTGGAAAAAGGCTTTAAATCCGTACCTCGCCAAACCATACTTAAATCATCGTAATTATGGCGTTCAACAATTTCTTGTAAGGTTACTTTATCCATTGCTTACCACCAGATTAAAGGCTTTATCAATTTGTAATCAAGTTCAGCCGTATTAACAATTGTATCATCTTCAAATATTACACTATCTTCTTTAATTTGCTTTATGGCTTTACCTGTTAAGTTTGATAAAGTTTCGGCAATGTCAATACCAGGATAGAGTTTAGATAAATCTGTTTTTATCTTATCTTCTTCAACAGAAAGTGCTTCGCTCAATTTGCTATCTTTTAAAAAAATATATTGATGAAATAAACTATGCGATGCCAATGGAGGCTTATCTTCATACTGTACCTTTTGCAAGGCTTCTTCGTATTGTTCTAATTGGTAATATTTGAAGAAACCGCCAATTCCATCAGCATCAATTGGGTTACCATCTTTCCAGTTATTAGAAAATAATACTTTTTTTATTCGAGGTAAAATTGTGGTATGATAATGCTCGCCTAACTCTATCAAGATAAATTTTCTGCTTCCATTATCTTTTTTATTAAGATTTAAAACAGCATGTTCGGTTGTGCCCGACCCGGCGAAGTAGTCTAAAATAACTCCTTTACCATCAAGCGTTGCTGCTCCAATTAAAGTATTATATAATGAAACAGGATGACAGTAAGGAAAATTCAGCTTTAAACGGTCAATATCACCTTTCCCTTTTTTAGCGTTCTGAATTATTGATGAAATTTGTTTTTTAGAATTTAGAGTTAGATACACTTTTTTTTGCGGTTGAGTTTTCTCATCTCTTCCAAATAGAATATCTTTATTTTCAATCATCCTAAGCAAATTTTCAGGAGTTCTTGACCATCCATTTGGAGGAACAGGACATTCTTTTTTAGTAATAGGATGAATTAAAGGAATAAAATATTTAGGGTTTTCACGTTTTTCAGGTGCTCCCATCGCAACACTACGAAAAACGCTCCCATCATCTTCAAGTAATTTGTATGCTTTGTCTCCACCAGTAAAATCTTTTTGATTACTTATCCAAGATGCAAACTCTTTTTTAGATAGCTCATTTACGCCTCCATGTGTTTTTATGATTTCTTTTGATTTATTTATTATTTCTACAACCCTGTCATTTTTAATATGAATCGAATTGTTTATGTTAGACCTCCAAATTACATATTCGTGTTGAGTGGCAATTCCCTTACGACCCAACATCGGGTTTTTCTTATCCCAAACAATTGTACCAGCATTTGGAATAGCCGAAGAATTACATAACAGGTGCAGATTTTCATATTCGTTTTCATCAATATGACAAAGAAATGACCCATCAATTGAAAGTAGCCTATACGAATGTGTGATTCTATTTTCCATCATAGTTAACCAACTTGAATGTTTATAACCATTATTATACAAAAAACCACTTGTATTAGTATTATATGGTGGGTCTATATGAATACATTAATCTTTTCTTTAAACTTATTTTGAATGCTATTTAATGCCTGATAATTTTCCGAATGTATCAGCCAACCATCTAAGGCACTATCTAAATTTTCAAATAATGCTAATATGTCTAATTCAAGGTCTTTAAAATATTTGGTATCTAAAGGTAAAAATTTATAGTTGGGGTTTAGGTAACCATTTTCAAAAAGTTCATTATTTTGAGCTTTAACTAAATCTAAAGTAAATGTGTCATCAATCATTCCCAATTCTTGCCATTCTTCTACCTGTTGTTTTATGTTTGTGTGTTTTAAAATGGTTTCTATCAAGTCAGTATTTCTTTCTGCAATTCTATCAAGGGTAATTACATAATTACTGTTCTTTACAAATTTTGGTTTGTCCCAAATTTTTACTAATTCATCTTCAAACTGAGCAACAACGTTTATTATTAAAAAAGCAATTTCCTTAAGAGTTTTTAATTGTGCCAGCCTTCCTACATCAAATACAGTTTCATCATCCATTAAGTAACCTTTCATCCAAAAATTAAACTGCTCTATCAAAAATGAACCAGCATCTTTATGTATAAAGTAGTCAATTTCGCTTTGCCTTTTAAAGGTTGTAAATGCTCTTTCTATTATTTCGGTGGTGATATATTTGTACTTCTTTTTTACGACTTTGTGTATATCAGCAACTTTAGTTTTTTTACCATTTTTAGAATATTGTACTTTGCAAACAATTACACCACTATCATCAATTTTGTCAAATTCAAATATGATTTCTTTTTTCTCATTGCTCTGCTTGTGTTCAATATCTTTTACGGTTAAGTAAAATTTATATTTGTAATTATCAATTTCTAATTCCAAATCCCGGTACAGTCTTTCAGTTTTTATGTAGTACAAATCTTTGGTTTTCCAAAACAGCATTACATCTTTATCATCGCTATATATTTTTTCATAAACTTTTTCGTGTACAGGAGTATGGGCGAAAAATATAGAACCACTTTCAGAAAAATAGCGTTTAAAAAAGGTGTACAGTTTGCGGTACATTTCTTCTCTAAAAGATTGTCCTACATTTATCAGGGCTTCGTCTATTTTTAAAATGAGTTCTTTTTCAAAATTTCGATAGTAAAGGCTTTTTACTTTCATTAGGTTTACGTATCCGCCCTTGCCTTCAATACGTTCCCCAATGAAAATATCTTTCATTACGTTAAAAAACTTTTTTTTATGGCTTGTCATAACTAATTTACAAAAAGGTTAAAGAAACAAAAAATTACCTTGAATTTATAATTACAGCAACTTATACATTTTTTTAACTACAAATAGTAAAAAGGCTTTTGAAGCTGACACCTAAACTAAACCCATTTCTTCCAATCTATCCTTTTATCAAGTAAGGCATTACCATAGCCCTCCCGATGTTTCATAGCAATAATTTGTTGTCTAAATCGTATTTGCTCAACGATGTGTAAGTACAAATCTTCACTTGGTTTTGGCTTTATTTTCAAATCAATATATTAAACAATGAAGAAACTAAGGGCTTTAAAACCAACACTCAACTAAAACAAGCAACATCAATAGTCAAAGTACTACAATCAATCACCACTTTTTGCAACTGTTCCAATTGGTAATCCGACCTTTTCACAAAGTTGGGTAAAACGGTTCTGTTATTGTACGCCTCAATGTTTGGGTAGGTGGTTAAAATGGTTTCATTGGTTGGGGTTGGTAATAGTAATTGGCCATCGAGGTAACAAACACAGTTTGGAACTGAAACTAACTTTTAAACCCAAAACCACCTATTAATGTTTCTATTAGATGATCCATTTCCGTAACCCTCCCAAAGTTTCTTAACAATAATAGTTTTCTAAATCGTATCTTCAAAGATGTTTAAATAAAAATGTTCACTTGGTTTTATTTTCAAATTGTGTTTATCAGTTAAGGCTTCTAATGCTGACACCAACCACTAATCCAAATAACTTTTATATGTTGCTTCTACTTGATTATCCAATTCTAATATTAAGGGATTACCTAAAACGAACTTTGCTTGTTTTCCTTTTAAATGACTTTTACAACGGTTATACTGTTTGTAATGCTTATACCCATAGTTTACGATCAGGTAGATTGATTAGATGATTCTATAGTGTTGGCACTTTTTAAAACGCTTGTGGAGCTGACACCATAATACTAAACCCAATCTTTCCAAACTATGGCATCTTCTACCCATTGCCTACGAGTAAAAACAGTTCCGTTATAATCATGTCCGTATTCGTTAATAAGTGAAATTATCTTGTCCTGTTTTCGTTCTTCTATTTCATCGTAAATGGCTATATAAAACTGTTCACTTGGTATTGGTTGAAATTTCAATTTGCATTTAGTGCAAATAGGTAAGTAAAAGATTTGCTTACTGATCTTAGTAGTCTTGCACCGCTTTTGTTTGCATTGGCAAAATTCAGGTTGCCAAAGTATTGGATTTTTGAGTAATTGTTTTCTAAATCTTTGTATTAGTCTTTTTCTATTTCTGTTTTTCATATTTTAAAATTATTGTATTTTCATTGTTGATGATTGAAATTTATCTGTAAAGTTGTTTTGGTGCTGACATACACTTTAGTAAGGAATCAAACACACTAATTCATATATACTGCTGCCATTGCCTCAATCTTGTGATCTAATTCTTTTATTAGTGGATGGGCTTTACTAAACTTACCTTTTTGGGCTTTTTTAATAGCATCATTTAATCTTCTATGTTGAAACCTGTCTGTAATTCCATTTGCTTTATTGGTCTTTAGAATAGCCTGTAAGTACCCATTTGAGGTAGGGTCATTAATTTCCTTTGTAAATACAAAGTCTTTCAGTTGAGGTACAGTTTTAATTTTATCAAAATTGGCAACCTCGCTAATTTTATTTATTGAGTAGTAATGTTTTAGCCAGAGGTTAATAAGGTGGTTCATTTCATTTGCGCCAATTCTTTTAAAGGTTAATTTATTGGGTTGTATCTTTAGGGTTTGAGCAATATCTTTTATTCTTAGTTCTGCCCTTAATAGGTTTATGCCTTTTAGTCCAGCTTCTTTAGTTTTGTTGTAAAAGCTGTACACTTTCTTTTTTGCTCCTGTTTTATAATAAACTCCATTCGGTTCTTCTGATTTGTAATAGCGTGGTTTGTTACTAAATAAGTTAAAATAGGTGTTAGCTGTCTTTTCCAGACATAATGAATTACTTATATCTATTCTTGTTGGTTTAGCTTTTTGTATTGGTAAGTGTAGTAAATCACTCATTTCTTCTATTACCAATTTCATTTCTTCTAAATCTATACAATGGATATTATGACCTTGATAAAACTTACTTAGGCTTCCTTTTCCTTTTAGGTAGTAATCATCTGCAATTACGGTATAACCCTTAATTTTACCTTTTATCTTGCCCTCTCCAAACTCTTTTGGATTATCTAAGAATTGAGCAACATAACCTTTAGCCTTGTTCATTCTAATTGAAAAATCTATACTATCTATCACATTAAAGATGTTACAGTAAGTGTCACCTTATTAGGTTTACATAGGAGTATTAAATGTTTCTAACTCTAAAAACCTTTTATTGGCTTCTTCTAAATTCCGAAAACACCATGCCCATTTGCCAAACGCTTCATTGTGGGGAAATTGCTCTTTTGTTGGAAAGGTCTGTCCGTTAAACTCTCTTTCTTGTCTTACCTTGATTACAAACACTTCAAAGGAAAAAAGGCTCTCTGTGATTTGCTGTTGGTATAAGAGGGCTTTAATTCCACTTTCGACTAAAGTATAGTTAAAGCCGTTTTTCTTTATTGAAGGCGAAAGGGTTTCATAAACCGATTCAATTTTTTTGTTTATCTTTGTCATTATGGTTTTATTGGAATTAATAAAATCATTTGTTCAGGGCAGGCTTTACAGTCTGCTTTTTTTATATGGTATGTTCATTAAGAAAGTTTTCTAAATCCTTCTTTTTATACCTGATGGCTTTCCCTACTTGAATGTATTTTAAACCCTTGCTCCGGTAGTTATACATGGTCTTAGCTGATACCTTTAAATATTCTTGCGCTTCTCTTTCGGTAAGTATTGTTTGCTCTTTTTTTTGCTTAACGGCATTTAAAAGATCAATAATAGTGTCCAGTTTCTGCTCTGTGCGGTGAATCGCTGCTAAATCTTCCTGTGTGGGTAATTGTATTTCTTTGTTTGACATTGCTTATCGCTTTTTTGCTATTTAGGTACAAAGAACAGCATTGTGAGGGTGCATTGTCAAATATAAAGTAGTAGTTAGGTTTTTAGCAATTTAGTAGTTAACGCCTAAAATGAGAGGTACTACATCATCAGTAGAACCATTTTTCCAAAAAGAATTTTTATAGAAGTTATTGAAGGTAGTACTGTCTTTAAAGTGCTTATGTGGTATCAATTGAAAATAGCCAAGTACGTAGGTGACTATCAACTTTGCATCTTTAGCATTTTTAATATTGCTGTCAACTAAAATTTCAACTAAATTTTTCCAACACTCTTTTACAGAGTGGTTAGTCTCATTACTAAAATTATATTTGGTTGGATTTTTGGGTTTTCTTGATTTCTTTAAATGAATGCTTTTTTTTGTTCTTTCTCTTTTAAGTTTATCCTCTATCGGTTTTACTTTTTCTTTTTCTATTGATTTTAAAACCTTAGAAGTTTCTGGATAATTCTTTAAAATTTTTGATCGCATAAGTTTGTCAAAAGCCTTTTTGTATTCAATCTCTTTCCGTAGTAGTTCTGCTCTGTCTTTATATAATGCTTTTGACTCTGTAGTTTGATAAGAAGATAAAAAGATAAGATCATCAATTAAATGATTTTCTATTTCAAAATGGTTGAAAATTTTAGTCAAATCATTAGCAATTGCTTTTTCGACATAATAGAACTTAACCCATCCTGTTTCAATTGTTGGTATTATTTCATATTTTGTAGCAGCATTACTTTCTGATTTAGAATCAGATAAAAAAACTGTTTCGTCTGTTTGGTAATTGATTGGGAGTTGGAAAAATTTACTCATGTTCAATTTTTTAACAAACAACTTTTGCAAATAACCACATTCTTAAAATAAGATGAATCGTATTGATTGTTGAACTCCTTGCTATCTGAAAATTCTTCAATAAAATTGAAATAGGCTAAAATGTAATACCCTAACTTTCTTGCTTCAGATAAATTTACATTGTTCCTAATATAAAATACAAAAATAAAGGCAATAAAAATTTCCTTTATTTGGTCTCGAACTAATGGAGTTATTCCAAATTTTGTTTTTGATTTTCTACTTGATTTTTTTGATTTGTTGCTTGTTAGAAATTCTTTTTTTTCAAGGACTTTGTAATTAAAAACTTTATCTTTAATAGCCTTAAATTCATTAATGCTATTTATTTTTTCTAATGTTTTCTTACATTTTTTCACTACTGAATTGTCTATAAATTCGTTAAGTACTCTTATTAATTCCTTTTCATCATTTGTTGGTTTGTTGTAGTTTTTACCATGCTCTTTAAATACTTTAAATACTAAAACAATACTCAATAAAATGAAACTATCAATCAAATCTTCATCAATTTTGAAATGTTTAAAAATGGTTGTTAAGTCTCGACCAATCTCATTATTGATATAAACATTATTTTTAGCCTTAACACACTCAATAATGTCATAAGTGAGTGAAAAGGTTGAATTGTATTTTAAATGTGGATGCATTTTGTCTGCTGTTTTGTGAAACCCGATATGGTGAAAGTCGTAATAAAATATAAATTCATTATTAAAATGGACATGTCCAATATCTTTATTAATTATAACTTCTTTAGGATAAATAGCTAACCTTTGATGTCCAAATAATAAATCTTTTTTTATAGTATCATCTACTATAAATAACTTACGTAAGTTCGGCTTAATTGGATAGCTTCTATTTTCTTTATCTGTTGATACTCCTAACTCAACAAAAAAATGAGCTACATCTAAAAAAGCATTAATCGGCAATGGCAAAAACTTACCCATCACTCAAAAAGGTTTTGCATTTGTTTATCAAGTGAGGTAGTGTCTAAATCTTTCAAATAACTTTCGGTTATGCTCAAACTGCTATGCCCTAAAGCCTTTGAAATGTCGTATAGGTTCATTCCTTTTTTTCGAGCTATTTCGCTCCATGTGTGTCTACTTATATGAAAGGTTAAATTAATCGGTATCTCTGCCATTGCTGCTATTTTTTTTAGGTGCTTATTGATGAATGCAGTTTTTACCGTAATATGGTTATAACGTACACTTATTTCGGTTTTTGCGCTGACACCTGTTAGGATAGGAAATAGATAGGCTTCTAATGGCTTACGCTCAAAATCATAATGATTAAGTATAGCAATTGCTTGCGGAATCAAAGCGATTTCTTTATAAGTACCAGTTTTATTCATTTGGTAGCTTAACCGTCCATCATTTACGTTTTTAACTTTAAGCTGCATTAAATCACCAATACGAATACCGGCTGTATAGGTGGCAAATACAAAGTAGTTTCTAACATTCCATAGCAAACTGTTTTCTTCTATTTCGAGGGCTAAAATTTGATTAAACTGTTCGATGGTCAATTTGGGTTTATGTGTTTTTTCTGTTTTCAATTTGAACGAAAAAAATGGGTTTTTTTCTTGTGGGTAAATCCCTTCTTGAATGGCTTTATAAAGTATGGCTCTTAACGTCTTTAAATTGGTGTGTATGGTATTGGTTCTGTTTCCAATTGAAATTAAATGAGTTTCGTATTTGTTGAGAAAGGAAACGGTAAACTCGCTGAATAGTAAATCTTTGTTGTTTAAATAGCTTCTTAGCTTGTTAATTACAGTTTTGTAACGTCTGCTTGTTCTTATCTGTCCTCTTTCTTCTAAGTCCTTTATACGGCTTTCTGAATAAACTATAAAGCTGGCTGATTGTACATTGTTTTTCAGCCGCTCCATGATTTCGTTAATAGGTATGTTCTGGTTTTCTGTTTCCCACTTAATTACTTTACTTTGTAAATCGGCTAACTGCTTGTTGAGCTTGTTGTTTAGTTGGGTTTTCTGTTTGTGGGTCTTTATTTTAGCACCATCCCATGCAGATTCAGTTATTTTAATGTCAGTAGGATAATACCGGGTCTTTCGGTTTTTGGTAATCTTTAATCTTTAAAGTGTAAGTACCATCTTTATTTAATTGGTGTTTCCAAAGTACTGGTTTAATTGTTGCCATTATAAAATCATTTGTTCAATGGCGAAGATAGTATTAATAAAAACATTTTTTACTTTATTAGGGTTTTATTTACGGTTCTTTACAATGTGAAAGTGTCTAATGTTGTAGTATTTATGGTAAGTAAAGGAAGTGAGTGGAATTATCAAGAATATAGTAATAGTCCTATCGGGGCTAAATTTCTAACCTCAGCCGGGTTCAAAAACATTCCAAACCTAAAGCCATTAAACTAATAATTATTTAAAAAGCATTATTTTCGTGCAACGGTTTGTTCGGGTTTGAGATATAATATTGTAGAAGACTTTACATTTTAATGTTATAAAAAATCAAAATAATGAGAAATTTAAAATTACAATTTACTAAAATAATAACTGGCTTTTTGCTGCTCATTTTTGGCAGTTTAAACAGCATGTCAGCTCAAAACTGGGATTGGGATTGGAACGGAGATACTTTAGACCTTGGATTGCCTTGCGATTCACTAATTCAATTTGAATGCAATGGTGAAACAATTGAACTTTCAGCTTGCGATATAGATTGGGTAGTATTACAAGATTGTTTCTTCAATAATGATTACGATGATTGGGATGGGTACGAAGACTCAATTGATTACGAAAATTACTACGACTGGGATTGGGATTGGTTCGGAGATACTTTAGACCTTGGGCTGCCTTGCGATTCACTAATTCAATTTGAATGCAATGGTGAAACAATTGAACTTTCAGCTTGCGATATAGATTGGGTAGTATTACAAGATTGTTTCTTCAATAATGATTACGATGATTGGGATGGGTACGAAGACTCAATTGATTACGAAAATTACTACGACTGGGATTGGGATTGGTTCGGAGATACTTTAGACCTTGGGTTGCCTTGCGATTCACTAATTCAATTTGAATGCAATGGTGAAACAATTGAACTTTCAGCTTGCGATATAGATTGGGTAGTATTACAAGATTGTTTCTTCAATAATGATTACGATGATTGGGATTGGTTCGGAGATACTTTAGACCTTGGGCTGCCTTGCGATTCACTAATTCAATTTGAATGCAATGGTGAAACAATTGAATTTTCAGCTTGCGATATAGATTGGGAAGTATTAGAAGATTGTACAGCAGCAGCTTTGGAAGATGGCCTTCCACAACAAGATATGTTTGATAATGATGAACCACAACAATTTGAAACAAAAAGCAACGGAGGTGATGCCAATAATCCTATTGTAAATGAAGTTTATCCAAATCCAGTAGTTAATAACTTATATATTGATGTAACAACCTACGAACCAGGCTCAATAGAATTTATAGTTATTGATGCAAAAGGAAGTCTTGTTCATCAAGAACAAATGGAACTTTCAGGTGGTGGTAAATATGTACTCCCAATTAATTTTGAAACTAAGTTACGTAAAGGCATGTATATATTAAATATTGTAAATGAAAGCAATCAAATAATTAAAACTCAAAGCTTAATAGTGGCAGAATAGTTTTAGAAACTATTGATAATTTTACAAAAAACCAGTTCATTAAAATGAACTGGTTTTTTTTATTTTAAAATACAAACTCAAAAAAAGCTGTCTCTTTTCAACCCTCAATACTTAGCCAACAAATTAGCAATTAACTCCAGCACTTCTCTATCAAAACCCATGCCTAAGTGTGGGCTGTCTACTTCAATATTTTCATACAAATCGCTTACGGTATCTTCAATACAAAGCTCCCAGGGTACAATGCCATCTGTTTTAGAATAGATGCAAGTTGTAGGCAATGGCGGTGGTGCAGGTATATCCGCCAATAATACTTCGTGCGCATCTTTTATCTCCTGGCTGTGCATTATTTCGTACACCCAACTAATATTATTACTGTCTCTTACATTTTTAAAAGGAGAAGCCATTGTTATAACGTGCCGTATAATTTCCGGATTACGTTTTGCCAACTCTCTGGCATAAACACCGCCCAAACTCCAACCAATTAAAGTTATTTTTAGTTGATGCTTTTTATATATTCTGTTTAATCGTTTTAAAAGTTTTGGTAAATTTTCAATACGAGCATAATTGCGACCCATATTCCAATCATAAGCTGAATAGCCAATTTTGGTAATAAACTCACGCAGCGGTTGTGTAGAAAGCTCACCAGCCAAAAAACCTGGTATTACTACAACCGGATGGCCGTCGCCCAATACTTGCGGTTGATAAGTTCTTCTAAACCTAACCGATTGTACCCGCTCTTTAAAAGAGCGAATACCTTCCCTTATTAATAATGACAATGGCGGCCTCTGTATAAATTGCATAATTATTGTTAAAACAAAAGTATAAAAACTTACGTGATATTTTTATTTGACGAATTAAAAGGGGTTTTGTTGCAAAATAATATTTATGCGAAGTAAATACTACATATTTATGAATTTTAATTAACTATTTATCTACTACCAATCTGTTGTGCATTTATCACGCCAATAGTAGCCATATTAACAATTTCGCGAATACTGCTACCTTTTTGTAATACGTGTACTGGTTTTTTTAAGCCCAGTAAAATTGGTCCGATTGCCTCTGCCGCCCCAAGTGTAGAAATTAATTTATAAGCAATATTGCCCGAAGAAAGGTTTGGAAAAATAAGTGTATTTACTTCTTTATCCACCAACTCGCTAAACGGGTATTCCTTTTTCAACATTTTATTGTCAAAAGCTAAATTAGCTTGCATTTCACCATCAATAATTAAATGAGGTACTCGACTTTTAATTTTTTTAACGGCGTTGCTCACCTTAGTAGAAAGTGCATCATTTACCGAACCAAAGTTAGAGTAAGCTAACATAGCAATTTTTGGTGTTACGTTATAATTTCTAATTTCCTGGGCCGCCAAAATCGCAATATCTGCCAGCTCATCTTCTGTAGGGTTAATGTTTACGGTAGTATCTGCAAAAAATATTGGACCACGTTTGGTTATCATAATATACATACCCGCAACCCTTGCAACATCATCGCGTTTACCTATTATTTGCAAAGCAGGCCTAATAGTATCTGGATAACTGCTCGTTTGACCTGATATCATAGCATCACATTCGCCTAACTCTACCATCATACAGCCAAAATAATTACGTTGTTGCATTAGCTTTTCTGCACGGTCTAAAGTTAAACCTTTTCTTTTACGTTTTTCGTACAACCATTTGCCGTATTCTTTTCGTTTTTCAGCTACTACATCAGCGTAAGTATCAATTAAAGTAGCATCAGTTAAATCTAAGTTATACTCATCAATTAAATTTAAAATAACCTCTTTTTGCCCTATTAAAACGGGCTGCGCAATGCCTTCATCTTTAACAATTTGAGCGGCTTTTAAAACTTTAATATTATCAGCCTCGGCAAATACTACTTTTTTAGGGTTCTGTTTGGCTTTAGTAAAAATTACCCGCTGTACTTGGTTATGAATACCCAGGCGTTTGTTTAGTTCAATTTTATAGGCCTCCCAATCTTCAATTTTTATTTGAGCAATGCCAGAATCTATTGCTGCTTTAGCCACCGCCGGAGCAATGGTTTCTAACAAGCGCGGATCTACTGGTTTAGGTATAATATAGTCCGAGCTAAATACTGTACTTTTTTTATCATAAGCAATATTTACAATTTCGGGTACAGGTTCTTTTGCCAAAGCAGCAATGGCTTTTGTTGCTGCTAATTTCATAGCTTCGTTTATGCCAGTGGCCCGGCAATCTAAAGCACCTCTAAAAATATATGGAAAGCCCAACACATTGTTTACTTGGTTGGGGTAATCCGATCTTCCTGTTGCAACAATGGCATCGGGTCGAGCCGCCTTGGCTACATCATAAGCAATTTCTGGTGTTGGGTTGGCCAAAGCAAAAACAATGGGCTTATCAGCCATACTTTTTACCATTTCTGCACTAATTACATTACCAACAGAAAGCCCTAACAAAACATCGGCATCTACCAAAGCTTCTGCAATGTTACTATAAATTGGTTCTGAAACAAAAAGCGCTTTGTAAGGGTCTAGCTCCTTTCGTTCGGTAGAAACCAAGCCTTCAACATCAAACATAAAAACGTTTTGCAATTGTACACCAAGGCTCAACCACATTTTCATACAAGAAATAGCTGCCGCCCCAGCGCCAGATACCACTACTTTAATATCTTCAATTTTTTTGCCGGCTAACTCTAAAGCATTTAGCAAACCCGCACCAGAAATTATAGCGGTACCATGCTGATCATCGTGCATTACAGGTATATTCAGTTCTTCTTTAAGCCGTTCTTCAATAATAAATGCCTCGGGTGCGGCAATGTCTTCTAAATTAATGCCACCAAATGTAGGCTCCAGCGCCTTTACTACCGAAATAAAATGTTCTACATCAGTAGAGTCTACTTCAATATCAAACACATCAATATCCGCATAAATTTTAAACAAAATACCTTTACCTTCCATTACTGGTTTTGATGCCAGCGGCCCTTTGTTACCCAAGCCCAATATAGCTGTACCGTTCGAAATTACCCCAACCAAATTACCTTTGGCCGTGTATTTATAGGCATTGCTGCTATCTTCTGCAATTTTTAAAACTGGTATAGCTACACCAGGCGAATAGGCCAACGATAAATCGCGTTGTGTTTTGGTTGCGGTAGTAGGCACCACCTCAATTTTACCAGGCCTGCCTTTACTATGATAATTTAGCGCATCTTCCTCTCTTATTTTCATTTTTACTTTTTTAGTTCTTGCCCAAATAAAATTTAATGAAGCGAAACTAACAATCTATTTATTAAATGTGGTCACGCTTTCCGTTCAAATGCTACGCTGTGCTTCAAAAGCCAACGCTTCAGGTAGCATAACCACTTCAATCGTGGCTAGTTTAAAAGCTTTTGGGCGGTTTAATTGCCTTGACGATGTTATAATTTTACTTTCAGTCTATATTGCTTTAAGTTTTTCCATATTATATACATTCAATTTTGTTGCCACTTTCATCCCAACATTTTTCAGCTACAATTTTATCGTTCTTCCAAGTTTGTTCCTTCCATAATTTATCTTTTGCTTTTTCGTGATAAATTTTCCAGATGCCTTCTCTTTTTCCATCTTTAAAAAACGCTTCTATACAAAATTCATTTTTTCTAATGTCGCATATTTTCCATTTTCCATCTCTTATATCATCTATCATATTTCCTTCACCAGCAAGCAATCCTTTTTCTTGAAACCATTTCATTAATCCATTTACTTTTCCTTTTTTGTAATAGCCTTCTAATAATAAAACTCCATCATTTGCCCATTCTTTATGTAAACCTTCTTTTAAGCCTGCGGCATAACTTCCTTCCGCTTTTAGCTTACCATTTTCATAATATTCTTTCCATAAACCTTCCTTTTTATCATTTTTATATTGATTTAGAATTAGGTTATTTACATATTCAGAAGTCTCTGTTGTGTTTGTTTCAACAGTTTCTTTTGCTTGTTTACTTACATTTTGGTTCGCTTGGTTAGTACACGCAAAACAATTTACTAGCACTAACAATCCTACTACAAAATTTTGGATTGTATTTCCGTAGTGCTTTCTACATCCAATAAAAAATTTGCCTTTATTCATTCCTTTTTGGTTGTTAGCTTTTTGGTTGTTCAAAAAATAAGAGCCACTACTCAAATACAAAACCTTTCTAAAAATACACCTTAAAAAGATAAAACTACACCTCTTTAAATTTTCTAAAAACAAACAGCGCTACAATGCAAATTATAAACGCAAAAACGGCGGTTAAACGTACGCCAAAATCATTTTCTACACTTTTGCCATAAATTAATAAGCTGGGGAAAATAAAATTAGTAGCCGATACACCCAGTTTCATCATAAACATTCTAACCCCAAAATACATACCAGTATTATTGTTTTCACTTTCGTCTTTTTCTGCTAAATCGGCAATAATTGCGTTGGGCAAAATGCCAAATACTGCGGTAGGTAAAGCTGCTAAAATAATTAATGCCAACAATTGATCTTTTGGTTCAATAGCGGTATAACCAATACTTAAAATACCAGCAAATACAAATGCGTAGGCTACAAATGCAGTAATTATTAAAGGTTTTTTACCCACTTTTTTAGCCAAAAAATTTACTGGAAAATAAAAAATAAAGCTGAGTAAAAACAGCAGTAAGGCATAATAGCTGATTTGTTCTTTTTGTTCAACTAACAAAACGGTTACATAATATACTAGGCCTAATTGTATTGAGGTAAGCGCCATCCAATAAAATAAATCGGTAATAGCAAATGTTTTAAAATTAGCATCTTTTAAAACCGTTTTTACCGATTGAAATGCAGTTAAATCACTTTTGCCCTGTAAGCTATATTTGGGTTCATCAATTAATATTACAGGAACCATCATAAAAACAAAAGCTACAAATGCGTAAATGCTAACTGCAATTTGAAAGGCTTGCGTTGAGGTATAAAACGATTCTAAATATTGTTGAAAAGCCGGTATAGTAGTGCCAATTGCAAAGCCTAATGCCCAGGTTACCGAAATATAAGTAGATAGATTTAGCCGTTCATTTTTAGTATGACCTAACTCGCTTAGCCAGGTGGTGTAAGGAGTTACATATAAAGTCATAAAAAAAAAGAAACCCAGCAAAGAAAAGCTTAGCCAAATAGCGTTTAAAGTGCTTAAGTTGCCCGTTAATGGAAAAAAAACTAAAACCGAAAAAATAGCAAAAGGCAAAGCGCCATATTTTAAAAAAGGTTTTCTACGGCCTGTTTTAACGCTTGCTTTATCCGACCAATTGGCTATCAAAGGATCTGTAATGCCATCAAATAAACGCCCACCGAAGGTAATTATGCCAATTATAGTGGCAAAACCCAGCAAGGCACCTTGGTAAATATAGGTTGGAAAAATTGCGGAGTCTGCCGACTCGGGCGGTAAATAAAAATAGGTAATTAGGTTGGTTGAGGCATAAGCACCCAATGACCAACCTAATTGCCCTAAGGCATAGGCTATTTTAATGCCTATGCTTGGTTGTATTATTTTTTGTTTCAGTAAATTTAAGTTTTAACAATAGTATGTAAAATACTTAGCTTTTTAAACTATTGTTAAAACTTATTTTGATGCTTTGCTTATTGACAGGACTTTATATCAAGTAAAACATTACTTGTTTTATCTACTGAAAAATCACAAAATTTTGTAACTTCAATGGACTCTTCGGCATAAAATTTATATTCTGCGTTAAATAGAAATTTTAAATTATTTGAGCTAAATAGGATTGTTTCATTCGCTTTAATTATATCGGTACCAGTAAAAGGAAGTTGAGTGGAATAATTTTTATTTATAAAATCACAGTCACAAATAAGTGGATTAGCTTGTTGATTAGCCAAACCCGGAGATCCTAAAGTAAAAGTTGACGCCGCCCAATTTGCAGGATTTGAGTTATCCGAATTTGGGTTTAACAATTCTAAGGTAAATCCTCCGCCGTCAGGTGCTATTGGCCAGGGCGCCTTATCATTATATTTAACAGAATCAATCAAACAACCATAATCTACCGTTTTGAAATTATAAACAGAAACAAGCTCTCCATTATTAGAAAAATTTAATTCTGTATCTAAATTTAAAAAGGCGGCATTTGGACATTCTACAACATAACTAAATTGTGCAGCAGTATCAACCAATACAATGTACTCGCCAGGGTTTAAAATATTTCCTGAGGGAATTACGTATTGCTCCCCTTCATTATTTACTTTATATGCACTTAAATCAATTGCATTATTCCCTGCGTTATATAGTTCTATCCAGTTTCCTGGGTTTTCACTACTTAACGAATTATAGTTAATTTCATTTATAACAAGGTTTTCAGAAGTATTCCCAACGCAAGGATCTGGTATATTATTAGCTGATCCAGGCGTTCCATTTTGTGCTCCACTACTTGTAGAAGGCGCCCAGCTACCAGCAATTTTATTATTGTAATCTTCTTTAATTAATGACAAAGTGGGGCCACCACCGTCTGCTGAGGTTGGCCAAGGTGAACTGTTATTATATTTCATACGGTGTACTAAACAATTGTTGTTATCCGCTAAAGTTATGGTTTCTCCACCACCACTTAATTTCATAAACGAAGCCAAATCAACATATTTATCAGTTCCATTTACACTTGGATGTACACTAAAAAATTTAGCTAAAGAGGAGGCAACAACCAAATACGCCTCTGAATTAAAAGTAGTAGCACTTGGAAAAATAAACAAGCTATCAGTATCATATAATATCCAGTTGCTTATATCTACAGGCGTTGCTTCGGCATTATAAAACTCAACCCAATCGTCTGAATCTTTTGATAGGTCTATAATATCCGATTTATAATTAATTTCGTTTATAATAATGTTTGGAGGAGATGTTGCGCATAAGCCTAATGTGTTGGCCAAGCCAGGTGTACCACCCATTACCCCGCTACACACCCAATTTGCCACATTGTTGTTGTTGGCACTAGTACTAATTAATGATAGTGATTGCGCTTTACCATCAGCACATTCTGGCCACAAACCTTTATCAAAATAGGTTAATGAATCTACAACTGTACCAACGTTGTTAACAATTTGTATTAATTCACTATTATCATCTAAACCTCCAAGTATGGTGTCACCCAATAATTTTGACGATAAAGAAGGATAATTGGCCAGCATTAAACTATCTTTACTGGTAACTACTATATACTCGTTTGCCCCTAAAATATAATTTGGTGCAACATACGATTTTGTTCCAAATTTTATTTGCCAGTCTGTTAAATCAACAGCTGTATTAGAAGTATTATAAAGTTCAATCCAATTACCAGCTTCTAATTTATCTAAATTATAGCCAAAATTGTACATTATCTCATTTATTTTAACTGTTTGAGCATATGTACTAAATGATAATCCAACTAATAATAAAATTGAAAATAATTTATTTATATTCATAAATGTAAATTTTTTTTGCTTTAAGATGCTGCATTTAAATATTTGCAACGGGCATTGTAACAATGCTTTAAATCAAAAGGGCAAATAAGATGCCAAGTTTAAATTTTTAAAAAAGTGTAACTATTTTTATGGAAAAAACAAATATTGTTGGCAGACGACACTATTACCAATATAGTATCTTAAATTTGGTGTTAAAATTATTAGTAGATCTATGAATACGAAATATATCCTTATTATTATTCTTGTTTTAACAGAAAGTTACACCGCTTTTTCTCAAACTGATTTGAGTGAGTTATTTAAAGAGGAGTTAGAAACAGATGAATTTGTAGATTTTACTTTTAAAACTACAAGATTAATACATACCCATACCACCAAAACAGTAGATAAAAATGAACTGGATTTTAGAATAACGCATCGTTTTGACGATATTGCAGGAAGTGCAGGTGGTATTAAAACCTTATTTGGTTTTGATAATGTAAGTGATATTAGAATTGCATTTGAGTATGGCATTACTAACGATGTTACGGTTGGTTTTGGAAGAAGCAAAGGTGGTTATACTGTAGGACCTAAACAAGTTTTAGATGGCTATATTAAATATAAATTTTTAAAACAAACTCAAAAAAGCATGCCTTTAACAGTTACTGCATTAGCTATCACAGAATTTGCTACCGAAAAAAAAGGTACAAATGCTGAATCATTAAATTCCTACCCCAAATTTTCGCATCGCTTTGCTTACATGGCTCAATTATTAATTGCGCACAAAAGATCTGGTACATTATCGTTTATGTTAATGCCTACTTTTGTACATCGTAACTTTGTAGCCTTTGGTGACGAAAACAATAATTTTGCTTTAGGCGCAGGTGGCAGAGTAAAGCTTACCAAAAGAATGGCAATAATAGTTGATTACTATCATTTCTTTTCAAAATATAGAAATGATTTAAGAGCTGATAAACTATCAGATATTGATTTTTTTAATCCATTAGGCATTGGTTTAGAAATTGAAACCGGTGGCCACGTATTCCATTTAAATTTTAGTAACGCTGCCGGCATTATTGAAACACAATACATACCATATACTACCAAAAATTGGTTAGATGGAGGTTTTAGGTTTGGCTTTAATATATCAAGAGTTTTTGATGTAGGTGGCGGAGGCCATTAAGTAACATCATTGGCAAAAAGTGGATACGTTTTCATTTTAGCATGTACTGTTTGTTTTATACTTTCTAATTTTGATTCATTATCAGCATTAGTTATTACTTCGTCAATCCAGTTTACAATTTCAATACAATCATTTTCATTTAAACCTCTGGTTGTAATTGCTGGTGTACCTATTCGTATACCCGATGTTACAAATGGCGATTGTTTATCAAAAGGGACCATGTTTTTATTAACGGTAATGTCTGCCAAGCCTAAAGCAAGTTCTGCTTTTTTACCAGTTATGTTTTTATTACTTAAATCAATTAACATTAAGTGGTTGTCGGTTCCGTTTGATATGATGTGATAATCTTTTTCAACAAAGGTTTTTGCCATGGCTGCTGCGTTTCTTTTAACTTGCAATACATAATCCATAAAATCATCGGTTAAAGCCTCACTATAAGCTACTGCTTTAGCGGCAATAACATGTTCTAACGGGCCGCCTTGTGTACCTGGAAATACGCCACCATTTAAAACGTTGCTCATTTTTATGGTGCTGCCTTTTTTTGTGGTTCTGCCCCAGGGGTTATCAAAATCAGCTCCCATCAAAATCA
>Ga0209831_1001133_pt1 | contig 25060 bp, 17 predicted proteins | sample Maine_Asex4_meta_FD_187451 | JGI IMG/M metagenome (GOLD analysis project Ga0209831, IMG submission 187451) | Marine algal microbial communities from Maine, USA - Maine_Asex4_metaG (SPAdes) (version 2) | ecosystem: Host-associated > Algae > Red algae > Unclassified | place: Maine, USA | collected... | reverse complement strand
ATGTTCATAGCCCATCTTAGCAGCGCGTTCTTCTTGATCAGCTCCAATGGCGACGAGCTGCCCTTGAAATTCACCACGCATACATTTCAGAGCTGCAGCAGCAATAACTCCCTCTGGAGCACCTCCAATACCCACGACTAAATCTATGCCGCTTCCAGGGATCGCAGTGGCTATAGCTGATGATACATCTCCATCACCGATTAATTGAATTCTTGCTCCAGTAGCTCTTGTCTCTTTTATTAGCTCCTGATGCCTTTCTCTATCTAATATAGATACAGTCAAGTCAGAAATATTACATCTCTTACGCTCTGCCATTCGTTCGAGATTAGCGATCATCGGGTCCTCTATTTTGATCAGGCCTCTACACGCCGGACCAGTTGCGATCTTCTTCATATAGATATCAGGCGCATGTAGTAAAGAATTCTCTTTACCAATAGCCATTACTGATGTAGCATTATAGCCTCCTATGGCACATATCGTTGTGCCTTCTAATGGGTCTAAAGCTATTTCAAGCTTGACTCCTTTTCCTGTACCTACTTTCTCTCCAATGAAAAGCATTGGTGCTTTGTCGCGCTCTCCTTCTCCTATCACTACTGTAGCATCACATTCTATTGAATCGAGCATTTTTCTCATGCCATCTACAGCGGCTTGATCAGCAGCTTTCTCATCTCCTTTACCCATCCAACGGGCAGAGTTAATTGCTGCTATTTCGGTAACACGCACAAATTCGAGTGCTAAATTTCGGTTCATTTAGTTTTGGTTTAAATCTTGAATAATTAGTTAGGTAATTCAAAGATATGAACTTATTAAACTCTCAAATAAGATTATCCAATGGTTCCAAAAATTAAATAAATGGATATGGTGATGATGGTCAATATGATCGATACTGATTTTGTGAATCTCCAAGGCACCATAGATACGACTCCTGCATCTTTAATCTCGAAAAAATGTTTTCTTGGGTACCAGATAGAGACCACATGCATGATGATCATATTTAAGACGAACTCCATTCCCCAGATATGTACGAAGTGTAGTTGGGCCCGAATGACAAAATTAACAATCACATAAAATAGTAGTCCGAAGATCAGTCCAGCCTTAGCACCTGTAGCTGACACCCTGGGAAATAAAAATCCCGCAATAATCACAGATGCAATCGGAATAAAGAAAATACCATTAAGCTGCTGCAATAACTGGTACAGACCATCAGGTGCATGTGCCACAAATGGGGCAATGATTATCGCAAAAATAGCAAGTAAGAGCGATACTATTTTTCCTATTCTGACTATACCTTTATCGGAAATACCCTGATTGATGTATTTTTTATAGATGCCCAGTGAAAAGATCGTGGCTGCACTATTGAGTGCGCTATTAAATGTACTAAGAATAGCCCCCATGATAATAGCTACAAAAAATCCAGTAAACCAAAAAGGTAGAATTTTCTTCACAAGCATCGGATATATTAAATCCTGAGAATCATAGACGCTATCACCATAATAGTAAAAACCAATGATCCCAGGCAGAATGACGATGAAAGGAATCAATAATTTCAATAATGCTGTCAAGAGCAAGCCTTTTTGCGCTTCTTTGAGATTGACAGCACCAAGCACTCTCTGGACGATAGACTGATGCATAGTCCAGAAGTACAGCTGATTGATAATCATGCCTGTGAATAGAACATTGAATGGAAGTATCGCATCTCGAGATCCTGCTCCGACAGAAGGCTCTTGGCTGATGACATTAAATTTCTCAGGGGCATGATGAAATACTTTTAAAAATCCCGAAACGATATGACCATCGCCGATGGTGTAGAGCGCAATCACTGGTAAAGCAAAGCCCGCGATTAATAATCCAAAGCCATTAATGGTGTCAGTATAAGCCACCATCTTCAGGCCACCAAAAATGGCATACATGGAGCCAATAGTCCCTACCGTAAGGACTGTTATCCATATACCTTGCTGCTTAGTCACACCCAGCAGTTCTGATATTTCAAAAATGCTTTCGATGTTCAATGCTCCAGTGTATAGCACGATAGGAAGCAGTGTTGCGACGAATGATATAATCAATAGCAAAGCAACAATCGTCCTGATGACCCCATCAAATCGGAGTTCTAAAAACTCTGGGATGGTCGTCAATCCCATCTTCAGATATTTAGGGACAAAATAAATCGCTGCGATAATTAAAGCTATAGAAGAAGTGGCTTCCCACGTGATGATTATGGCTCCATTCTTATAAGAAGAGCCATTCATCCCGATAAGGTGCTCTGTTGAAATATTCGTCAGCAGCATAGAGCCTGCTATGACTATACCTGTGAGGCTTCTGCCACCTAGAAAGTATCCATCCTGTGACTGCAGGTTATCTCGCTTTAATTGCCACCCAGCGTAAGCTGCTACAAATAAGGTGAAAGCAAAAAAACTGATGTATTGATATATCATAGAAAGATGTTAAAGCATATTATTTGACTGATATGACTTGATTAGACTTTAGAGATTCTGAGGCCGCTATCGCAATCTTAATCGACTGTAATGCATCATGATAGCCTACTGCACATGCCCTATCATCCACGACATCTTTTATGAATTGCTGGATCTCAATCGCATAAGAAATCTCATATCGCTCTAAGAAAAAGTGCATAGGCTTAGAGCTATGCAGCTGATCATGACCCCAGTGCTCGATTCTATCCTGTAGCTTATTATTTACTTTCAGAATGCCGCCCGAGCCGAATGCTTCTATTCTTTGATCGTAACCATATATGGCTTTTCGACTATTCATAATCGTACAGATCAATCCATTCTGAAATCTCAACATGACCGTCGCAGTGTCTATATCATTATACTTCTTAATGGAGTCGTCTATCCTGACATCACCAGTAGCGAATACCTCCTTCACTTCACTACCCACAAGATATCTGGCCATATCAAAATCATGGATAGACATATCAAAAAAGAGCCCTCCAGAATCCTTAATAAAGCTCAGTGGCGGAGGAGCCGGATCACGACTGATAATTAATAACTGGTGCAAATCGCCTATATCTCCTGTCGCTATTCTCTCTTGCAGCTTGCTAAAATCAGGATCAAACCGACGATTGAATCCAACTTGCAGCTTAATCTTAGATCGATCGACGACATTCTTAATATTTATAATCTCAGACAGATCTAGTGAAACGGGCTTCTCACAGAAAATATCTAAACCCTGCTGGGCAAAGTCCAATATCATCTGATAATGATAGCTTGTCGGGCTACAGATGAGCACAGCATCTATATCCATTTCAGAATTTAAAAGAAGATTGTGGTCATTATAATATGTGATTGCTTCATGATCGACTGTAAGATCAGCAGGCATAGATGGACTACATACCAAGATTCTATCTACATCCTCATGATTCTTTACTGTATTAAGATGGATTCTACCTATTCTACCTAAACCTATGATCGCTACGGTGAGACCTGATTGTTTCATGCTATGACTAATTTCGCTATTTCAGAGTGAAAAACTTACATAATTAGGGATAATATCGATGCCAGCATCAACTCTGAAAAAATAACTAAGCTCAATGATTTGATAATTTATGTGAATGCACTCTTAGAGATCACCAAAATTTTATGACTACCAACATTGAGAATAATATTGGCATTGGGCCCTATGTATCTGCCAGTAGCCGGACACATCTCCCTCAGCCTATGGCTGACAGCTTAGAAAGGGATACTATGCTATTCATTATGATAAATCTTAGCTTTTTTCCAAGTCAGCATTTTATAAAGAAACAATCCCTTTAAAGCTTTTTAAGGGGTATGCAAGGGATTTTGGACTACTATCATTTATGTGCACATTCATAAACTTTTAGCATTATATCTGTTTATTATAAAAGGTCAGCGTTATTTTTTATAATATAGCTACTGTGAACAGAGGATTTATTGATGTCGTAAATAGACATATTAACATTTCGGAAGAAGATTTGAAGCTTATATCAGACTTATCTGAGACTAAGACATATGAAAAAGGTGAAGTTATCCTTCGCGCTGGTGAGTTTTGCGATTTTATAGCATTCATCGATAAGGGTGTCGCTATGATGTATAGAGAAGATGATCAGCAAAAGAAGGGCGTTTTCGAATTTTATATGGATGGAGAATTTGTTTCTGACTACTACGGCTATATAGCAAAGAAAGAATCTGTATTTAATATTAATGTATTAGAAAAAACAACAGTTTCTTATTTAAATAGAGAAGCCACAGCTAAAATTCAAGCGAAGGTCAATAAATGGGATAAGTTCTCTCGTCTCATTACAGAGAAGGCATACTCTCAAATTATAGATCAGCTGCATGACACCAAATTTATGACTGTGGAGGAACGATATAAACAGTTATTAGAAGATCGGGTAGAACTATTGCAGCGAGCTCCTCTATATCTGATCGCATCTTATCTAAATACCACACCTGAGACGCTTTCTAGAATCAGACGACATATAGCGACGCACTGATACTACTTCTGGAACATCTCAATTAACAGTTCATTCTCAGCTTAATTGCATCCGTTACCATTTCTGGACCATATTTTGCTTTTAGCATAGGATAGCTTACTTTTGCGCAAAATTTTTTCACTTACTTTTTACACTCACTTAAACATCATATGGATACAGCAGTTAAAACACCACCAAAATACAAAGTAAAAGACATCAACCTTGCGGCCTGGGGTCGTAAAGAGATGGATCTAGCTGAAGCAGAAATGCCCGGCTTAATGGCCGTCCGTGAAGAATACGGACCAAATGCCCTTAAAGGTGCTAGAATCGCAGGATGCTTGCACATGACGATTCAGACAGCTGTATTGATAGAGTCACTGACAGCTCTCGGAGCTGAGGTATCATGGTCCTCATGTAATATCTTCTCGACTCAAGATCATGCAGCAGCAGCCATAGCCGCATCTGGTGTACCAGTGTATGCATGGAAAGGTATGAATGAAGAGGAATTTGAGTGGTGTATCGAGCAGACGTTGTTTGCATTCTCAGATGGGCAACCTCTGAATATGATCTTAGATGATGGTGGTGATCTGACTAATATGGTCTTAGACAAATTCCCAGAGCTTGTACCTGGTATCAAAGGGATCAGTGAAGAGACGACGACAGGAGTACACAGACTATATGAGCGAGAGATTGCTGGTACGCTAGCACTTCCTGCGATCAATATCAATGACTCTGTCACTAAGTCAAAATTTGATAATAAATACGGCTGTAAAGAATCTTGTGTAGATGCGATCAGAAGAGCAACTGACGTCATGATGGCGGGTAAAGTAGCTGTGGTAGCTGGATATGGAGATGTAGGTAAAGGTACAGCAGCTTCTCTGGCAGGTGCAGGATGTCGAGTGATCGTCACTGAGATAGATCCTATTTGTGCGCTTCAGGCTGCAATGGACGGATTCGAAGTAAAGAAAATGTCTAGCGCTGCACCGGAAGCAAACATCATAGTGACCGCGACAGGTAATAAAGATATCCTGAAAGGAGAGCACTTTGAGGCGATGAAAGATAAAGTGATTGTGTGTAATATTGGTCACTTTGACAATGAGATCGACATGAATTGGCTTAATACTAAGCATGGCGATTCTAAAGTAGAAATCAAGCCTCAAGTAGATTTATACACCATAGATGGTAAAGACATCATAATACTGGCTGAAGGCAGATTGGTTAATTTAGGATGTGCCACTGGCCACCCTTCATTCGTCATGTCTAATTCATTTACGAATCAAGTCTTAGCTCAGTTAGAGCTTTGGGATAATTCAGATAAGTATGAGAATAAGGTATACATGTTGCCGAAGCACTTAGATGAAAAAGTAGCAAGACTACACTTAGAGAAGATAGGTGTAGAGCTTGAAGAATTAAGCTCAGACCAGGCTAAGTATATTAATGTACCTCAAGAAGGGCCATACAAACCTGAATACTACAGATACTAGACTACTTATAATAATAGTGATATAAAACAAAAGCCCAATTCGTGAGAATTGGGCTTTTTGCATATCTGAAGCTTGTGTTGTGCTTCAATCGAAATAACTAACTAACAAAAATTAGCATTACTGACAAGGCAGTATAGATTATAGGAACACTACTCCCCCTTTCGAGATTGAGTGTTTCTGTCTTTATTAATCTTATCATATTCTTTCTTACCTATACCATTGATCATGATATTTAACCTCATCTGATCTCTTCTCGCGCCTAAAAAAGTACGAGGTCTAATGCCTGTAGCAAATGGGTTAGGTGATGTTGCGAATCCTCTCATAATTATAAATTTTAATATATTATTCTGTTTAAGTGCTAAATATGTAGTTAAAACAGAATATTTGAAGTAATTGTTTTATTTTAAATAATATAATTTTGTATTACATTACAAAGATGTGCCCTAACCGACAGTGAATTCAAGTATTCTCGATGAATGTCATTCTTTATCCGTCTAATGCCCTCTATTGCTCATATCAGTACGGCCTTGATATTAATTATTGCTTAAATTTTCATTTTAGCGTTAGATACTGAATCAATCATGCTTTGGAGTCGTTATCTTGTTAGCACACAATAATCATCCAAGTGATACACATCATCTTCAGCCTACTATTAGCATGTCATCCATCGCTGTTACATGAATTTCACGTCAGCAAGTGTGAAGTAGAATATGTAAAAGAAGAGCGATCTGTCCAGATATCATTACAGATATTCATAGATGATTTAGAATTAGCTATGAAAAATGCAGGTTCTGAAGACCTATTCCTCTGCACTAAGAAAGAACATCCCGAAGCTAATAAATACATCCAAGCATACTTATCTACAGTCTTTAAGATTAATGTAGATGGTGAGGAGATGGAATATGCGTACTTAGGAAAAGAGATGTCAGAAGACTTAGCTGCTGTCTGGTGCTACTTAGAAATATCTAATACAGATATACTCAGCTCATTTGGTATAGAGAATAAGGTACTGATGGAAACATTCCCAGATCAAAAAAATCTGGTCAAAGTCAAATTATCAAAGACAACAAAAGAACACTATCTATTCGATACAAAAGACTACAAAGGCGAAATAAACTTATAGCTCGATATAATTCAACATGATCAAGCAAATTTTCATCTTCCCGATCAAATGCTATCAATGGTTCCTCTCTCCCCTCTTAGGCCAAAACTGCCGCTTTCAGCCCAGCTGCTCTAACTATATGATCCAAGCTATTACAGAATGGGGCATATTCAGAGGTACATTTATAGGGACTAAGCGAATATGTAGATGCCATCCATGGGGTGGACATGGTCCCGATCCCGTACCTTTGAATCCTAATCGAAAGAAAAACGTAGATGTTACAAAGACCTCGCAGAAATAGAAGAAGCCAAGCCATCAGAAATCTAAATCAAGAGACTATACTACATGTCTCTAATTTGATCTATCCTCTGTTCATTCAAGAAGGTTCTGGCATTAAAGAAGAAGTGAGTTCGCTGCCAGGTAATTTCAGGTGGTCCTTAGATACCTTACTTTCAGAAATAGAAGACTGTATGAATCTGGGATTAGAGCACTTCATTCTATTTCCCAAAGTAAAGGATCAGTACAAAGATAAGACAGGAAGCTACAGTTATCATCCAGACAACTTCTACCTAAAAGCTGCAACAGAAATCAAATCCCGATTCCCGGAAGCGACACTCATCAGTGATGTGGCACTTGATCCGTATAATCTAGATGGACATGATGGCATCGTCAAGAATGGCGAGATCCTGAATGATGAGACGCTCCGAGTCTTAGTCCAGATGTCAGTTGCTCAGGCGGAAGCTGGATTCGACATACTCGGCCCCTCAGATATGATGGATGGCCGAGTGCAGGCTATGAGGATGGCTTTAGATGATGGCGGATATACTAACACGGCAATCATGTCATACACAGCTAAGTATGCCAGCGCATTCTATGGCCCATTCCGAGATGCCTTAGACTCTGCTCCAGTGGATGACCCCTCTGTCCCCAAGGATAAGAAGACCTATCAGATGAATCCTGGGAATAAGAGAGAGGCTCTCATAGAAGGTGAACTGGATGAAATGGAAGGGGCAGACTATCTGATGGTGAAGCCTGCTGTTCACTACTTAGACATCATCCATCTCATGAAAGAGAACTTTAATCTACCCATAGCGGCCTATCATGTGAGCGGCGAGTGTGCGATGCTGACTGCTGCTTGTCAGAAGGGTTGGTTGAATTATAGCATTGCGATGCCTGAGACTTTGCTTTCTATTCGGCGCGCAGGGGCGGATGCTATTATTACTTACTTTGCTAAGGATTATGCTGGGATGGTGAAGAAGGGGGAGTTCTAAATCTTAGTTTTTTCCTATCTTTCTATACCGAAAAGAAATTGGTTCGGGACTTTTTAAACCAGCAAACCTATTTCTTTGGCGTATTATTCTCGATGCTATTTAAACCGATAGCTATCGGTTTAAAATAGCATCGGTATATCATTCTTAATTTGTCAATTCTCATATCATGAGTCGTATCATCATATCGCTTTTATTCATTTTTTCATTATCCACCATCAGCTTCACTCAGGACGACGTCACATTATTAGTCGGAAGCCTATTAGCTGATACACCATTAGAAGAAGACTTACAAGAACTCTGTGACGACATCGGAGGGCGAGTCACTGGCTCAATAGCCAATGAGAAAGCAGTCGAATGGGCCTATCAAAAATTCCAAGAAGCAGGAGTTACAGTAGAAAAAGATCCATTTGAAATGCCAATACTCTGGCTGGCAGAAGGCAGTAGCTGTACCATAAATGAAATAGACTTTGAGCCACTTGTCGTCTCTAAATACAATACTATGCCAGGTAGCTATTCTGGTGAACTTATATTTGTTGGCAAAGGTACTACTGAAGAATTAGATGCCATTGGCGATGCAGCCCTGAATGGTCAATTCCTCTTAGTCGAATCAGATCTTTGTCTGGACATCAATGCCCTCTTCGCAGAGTATGCTCATGCCACCAAAGTCGAAATGGAAGCTTACCATAGAGGTGCGCAAGGCATCATATTCATGTCATCTCGACCTAATAAAGTCTTATATCGATTCTTGACATCCATGGTCACAGCTGATAATATCATCCCTCAATTAATCATGGCTAGAGAGGATGCGATGCGTTGTATCAGGTCAATTCAAAAAGGAAATGAGCTAACAGTCAACATGACCATAGCTGCCAAGACAGGACCAGCATTTACCTCGCATAATATCATAGGCGAAATAAAAGGCTCAGAGAAGCCAGAAGAAATCGTCGTCATCGGTGCACACATAGACTCATGGGCCTTAGGTACAGGTGCTAATGATAATGGAGGCAATGTGAATGTCATGATAGATATAGCCAGACAGATGCGAAAGCTGAGCATCAAACCGAAAAGGACGATACGATTTGCACTATGGAATGGAGAAGAGCAGGGATACTTTGGTTCATGGGATTATACCTTAGACCATGAATCCGAGTTGGATAAGCACATCATGGCACTATCAGTAGACATCGGTAGCGGAGCGATCAATGGTTTCTTCACTAATGGTCGTGCAGAGCTGCTTCCCATCGTCCAAAAGGTCCTTGCACCAGTATCGGCCCTTGGAGACTTTTCTCATGTTAATGCGCCAATCGTAGGCACTGATAATTTTGACTTCATGCTTCAAGGTGTCCCTAACTTAGTGGCTAATCATATGCCTCAGGTCTATGGACAGACTTACCATGCCACTTCTGACACTTATGACAAAGTAGACTTACGTCAGCTTAAAATAAATTCTGCCATCATCGGAGCTTTAGCTTTAGGCTTTGCTAATCTGCCAGATGATGATGCAGCGACACTGACTCAACAAAACAGGACAGAGGTTCAAAAGATATTTGATGAATTTAATCTAGAATTTACCATGAGGATGTTTGATGTATGGGAGCCGTGGGTGAATGAAGAGCGAGGGCTTAAGTCTAAGTAATACAGTCAAAGGGTTAAAATCCCTTCGTGTAGATCAGTACTGGTGGGCTAACAATCAACAGCAGATTAATCAATACCGAAATAACAATAAATTAGAAATGAATTTACCAGATTTAGCAACTCAAGCATATTGAATGAGATCAAGATATAGGTCAACTATCAGACATTGCGATCACAGCGAATGAATTTACTTTGTGATACATAATCATCATTATGCCAAATCAAACATCAGATATCATTATCATCGGTGCCGGGCTGACTGGTCTTAGCCTTGCCTATATGCTTAGAGATAGTGGCCTATCGGTCATCATCTTAGAAGCAAGGTCTCGTATCGGAGGTCGCATCCATACGCTATATCCTGAAGAGCAAGCATCGCAAGACATGGGTGCGACTTGGCTGGGCACGAAGCATCAGCACCTTACTCAGCTACTCCAAGAGTTAGAGATCGGCGTCTTTGCTCAAGAACTGGGAGATAAAGCGATATATGAACCAATGTCGATTAATCCACCTCAATTAGTCGTGCTTCCTAAAAATCAAGATCCGAGTTATAGAATCAGTGGAGGAAGCTCAGCACTGATCAATCGACTGAAGGATGAATTACATGCAGGTCAAATCCTGACAAATCAGATAGTCTCATCCATCACACAAGAAGCAAATCAAATAAATGTAAAAACAGAAAATAATCAATACACAGCCACTACAGTCATCTCTACCCTACCACCCTATTTACTAACTAAGACTATAGAAATTAATCCAGTACTGCCTGAAGAACTAACAAAGATCGCTGCGACCACACATACCTGGATGGGAGAATCAATTAAAATCAGCCTGGCATATGAGTCCCCATTCTGGAAAGAAGAGAATACAAGTGGCACCATCTTTAGCAATGTGGGACCAATACCAGAAATGTATGACCACAGTGATCTGGCAAATAAAAAACACGCATTAAAAGGATTCTTAAATGGCAACTATCATTCACTTACCAAAGATGAGCGACTTACAATGATCTTAAAGCAACTGAAGAAGTATTATGGGGATAAAGCGAGTAAACCCATTGCTTACCATGAGACAGTATGGAGACATGAAAGCTTTACATCAGTTGCTTACGACCAACATATACTACCACACCAAAATAATGGCCACCCTATGTTTAGAGGTAGCTATTTAGATAACAGATTCTATGTCGCAGGTGCTGAAACAGCGGCACATCACTCAGGCTATATGGATGGAGCTGTAGGTAGCGCTAAGCATGCATATGATCAGATCATGAATGAAATATCTAAGACATAGACGTTGTTGAAACTCTATAGAATCACAAAGGCCATGAACCATCTAAAGAATAAGAATTATAAATTTTAGAAACGAATGAATCAAAACATCGGAAGAGACATAGACCACATCGTATATGCAGTGAAAAATCTGGATCATGCCATCCAAGAACTGCATGAATTGTTAGGCGTGAGACCGGTCTTCGGAGGTCATCATAAGCATAACGGAACAAAGAATGCACTCCTAAATCTGGGTAATTCTATATACTTAGAAATCATAACCATGGATCAGGATAATTTAGACATTCCTGCTCCCAGATGGATGGGAGTCGATCTGATCCAAGAGTCAAAGGTCACTCGATGGTCACTTAAGTCAACTGATCTAAAATCCGATGCTCATCATCTATCTGTATATCAAGATAATATGGGTGTCATCAGTGGTGGAAGCAGACAAACGTCAGAAGGTCATCTATTAGAATGGGAGATGATCTTGCCTTTAGCTGAGCCAGAAGTCGAAGTCATCCCATTTATGACGGACTGGCAGAAATCATCAGTTCATCCGACGGACAAACTTGAGACAGAATGTACACTGATGGATATAAAATTATCATCTCCTAATCCAGAGAAAGTCAATTCCACTTTAGAAAAGCTCAATTTAAAAATGAATGTTGAAAAGACAAAAGAAGCAAAGATCTCTCTAATAATGAAATGTCCAAATGGAATAATAACCCTGAATTAGGGCATATGACAGTTCCATGATGCTCGCTATTCTTAGGTTGCACTTCCGAATAAATATTTTTAACTACGTCATAATTATTACCACTTAGTTAGTCTCCTCCATCTCCCTGAATAAAGTGATAAATTCCTCAAGCGTCATACTCCCCTTGTCGCCATCTCCTTGAATTCTGACAGCGACTTGCCCAGCATCTTCTTCTTTATCACCTACAATGAGCATGATCGGAATCTTCTTCAGCTCAGTATCTCTGATCTTCTTCCCAATAGACTCGGTCCGATCATCTATATAGCCTCTGATGTCTTCTACAGATAGCTTGTTCTCGATCTGCTTCGCATAGTCTATATACTTGTCACTGATCGGAAGTATCGCAAACTGATCAGGTGTCAGCCACAGTGGAAACTTACCAGCACAGTGCTCTATCAGCACTCCGATGAATCTCTCCATAGAGCCGAATGGAGCTCGGTGAATCATGACTGGTCTATGCGGTTTATTATCGGAGCCAATGTATTCTAATTCAAATCTTTCTGGAAGATTATAGTCTACTTGGATCGTCCCTAACTGCCATCTTCTTCCCAGAGCATCTTTGATCATGAAGTCCAGTTTAGGGCCATAGAATGCAGCCTCTCCTACCACTGTGGTCGTCTCAAGTCCTGCTTCTTGAGTGGCCTCTATAATTGCTTTCTCTGCTTTATCCCAGTTCTCGTCAGAGCCAATGTACTTCTCTTTACTATCTGGATCCCTGAGCGATATCTGAGCGGTAAAACTTTCATACCCTAGCTTTTTAATCACCAGCATGGTCAAGTCCAACACCCCTAAAAATTCATCTTTCACCTGATCCGGCATACAGAATATATGAGCATCATCCTGCGTGAAGCCTCTGACTCTGGTCAATCCATGTAGCTCCCCAGTTTGCTCATATCGATACACCGTACCAAACTCTGCGATTCTCACAGGCAGCTCTTTATAAGACTTTGGCTTATTCCCATATATCTCACAGTGATGGGGGCAGTTCATCGGCTTCAAGAAGAACTCCTCTCCTTCTTTAGGTGTGGTGATGGGCTGGAAGCTATCCTCCCCGTATTTCTCATAGTGACCTGATGTCACATAAAGATCCTTCTTAGCGATGTGTGGTGTGATCACAGGCTGATATCCCCTTTTGATCTGTTCTTTCTTGAGAAAATTTTCTAATCGAGTCCTGAGTGCAGTTCCCTTAGGCAGCCATATGGGCAGCCCTGCACCGACTTTCTCAGAGAACATAAATAATTCTAACTCCTTACCTAATTTACGATGATCACGCTTCTTAGCCTCCTCTAATAAATGAAGATACTCAGTTAGCTCTTTTTGCTTTGGGAATGTGATGCCGTAGATTCTGGTCAGCTGCTTTCTCGTCTCATCACCTCTCCAATATGCACCAGCCACCTTCATGAGCTTGATGGCTTTGATCGGTGCTGTAGATGGGATGTGTGGACCTCTGCATAAGTCAGTAAAATTCCCTTGCTGATAGAAGGTAATCGTCCCGTCATCCAGCCCTTCTAATAACTCCAACTTGTACTCATCCCCCTTCTCCGTGAAGTGAGCGACAGCTTCATCCTTACTGACATCGATCCTGTTAAATTCATTTTTCTGTCTGGCCAGCTCGAGCATTTTATCTTCTATCTTCTTAAAGTCGCCAGTGCCTAATACTGTGTCTCCTGTATCTATGTCATAATAAAAGCCTTGCTCTATCGCGGGTCCGATCCCAAACTTAGTCTCAGGATATAATGCCTCTAATGCTTCTGCCAGCAAGTGAGCGGATGAATGCCAAAAGGTTGCCTTGCCATCATCATCTTTCCAAGTATGGAACTGTATAGCAGCATCTTCATAAACAGGGCGATTAGCGTCTCTCACCTCACCATCTACACTCGCAGAGAGTACGTTACGCGCCAGCCCCTCAGAGATAGACGTGGCTATTTGCATCGGAGTCGTCCCGACTTCATATTCTCGCACTGCACCGTCTGGAAACGTAATATTTATCATGAGTTCAATTTTCGAAGGGCAAAGTTAATAAACTTGTTACTTCGTACAAGCTAAAAACAAATGTCATGATTGTATGTTCTTCAAGGGATTCAGCTATTTTTGTATTCAGTTACACCAACTCTCGATCCACTTCATGAAGAAAGACACAATCAAAAAAGTCACTTCCCAAGAATCGTCATCTATCACAACCAAGTCTATACTCGAAATAAGATCAACAACTGCAAAACAAAAAGAAGATCAAATCATCGTCGAAGAACCATTAGAAATTAAAATAAGAATCTCGACTGGAGAAAAAATAGCGAGCTATGACCTGTCAGTCACCATGAGGACCCCTGGAGATGATTTTAATCTGGTAAAGGGATTTCTATTCACAGAAGGTATCATTTCATCTGATCAGGACATCATCAAGATCAATTATACCGATACGCTGAGTGGCAGTCAGGGCAATAGCATCACTGCACACCTCAGCCCTCATACAGGATTCAGTCCTGACTCTTTACAGCGCCACTTTTACACCAGCTCGAGCTGTGGAGTATGTGGTAAGACTTCTATCGAAATGGTCAAGCAGCAGAGTCCTTACCTGATGAAGGTCGGGCAGCCTAGAATTGAGCATACTGTATTAAGTCATGTACTGCATGAATTCTCCGCTCATCAAGACCTATTCAATCTTACAGGTGGCAATCATGCCGCAGCAGTATTTGATTCTAAGGGAACCATCACCCATGCCGCTGAAGACGTAGGTAGGCATAATGCATTTGACAAACTAATAGGCCATCTATTATCAAAACAGAAAATACCCTTTCATGCTGGTGGTGTCATAGTCAGCGGCAGAGCCAGTTTTGAATTAATGCAGAAGTGCTGGATGTCGGGTATTCCATTATTCGCAGCTATAGGAGCGCCCTCAAGTCTTGCAGTGGAGCTAGCTGAGGATACGGGTATCACTTTGGTCGGATTTCTATCTCAAGACAGGATGAATATATACAGCTATGCAGACAGAATCTTCATTAGCGACGACACATGATATAAGTTAGATATCTTGCTGTCGCTTTTTAAATAACTACCCTATTCAAAATTCAGCGATCCATCATTAAGACTGCTGTATTTCAAATTAAATATATCCTTGATATAGTTTTGAAACAGGCGCCAAGGCCTTTTGTCTCCTTGCTTAGGTAGCTCATGTGCGGCCCGAGACACATAGCCCGAAGCCAGATCTATGAGCTGCGTCTCCTTAATATCCGCAGGAGGGATAGCGGTGACTGATTGTTGATTCTTTTTGCTCATGGAATTAAGAATCCGACAGACAAAACTGCAACTCAGATCGCACTTCAAAGTCCAAGAAGCATTAGTATAGCCAAACATTGAAGCCAGATTAGGCACACCACTGAACATCATACCGCGATAAGTGAATAGACTGGGGATATTCACTTCTTTCTGATCGATTATAATTTTCATACCACCTATAAACTGCATGCGGAGTCCTGTCGCTGTAATGATCAAGTCTGCGGGCAAATGATCGCCCGATTTTAATTGGATTCCATCTGATGTAAACTGATCAATGTGGTCAGTGACGACCTTAGATGTACCTGCCTTTATAGATAAAAATAAATCTGAATCAGGCACAGCACACAGGCGCTGATCCCAAGGATTATAATCAGGCGTAAAGTCTTTGTCATTAAATATTTCTTCACCAAGTTCATTTTTGACACCTTCTATCAGTTTCTTTTTCATCACTGCAGGCCACTTCTGACAGAGATTATAGAAAAATATACCCATCGAAATATTCTTCCATCGAGAAAGATTGTAAGCCATTTTTGCTGGCAGTATTTTTCTGAGTTTATTAGCAATGGGATCTTGCTGAGGCACAGTCATAATGTAAGTCGGCGATCGCTGCAGCATGGTGACAGACTTGGCTGCCTTAGCCAGTTCTGGTACTAATGTCACAGCAGTAGCTCCGCTGCCGATGACGACGACTTCCTTATCAGCATAGTCATAATCCTCTGGCCATTGCTGCGGATGGATGAGATCTCCACTATATTTATCTATGCCTTCAAAGTCAGGCGTATACCCTGAATCATAAGCATAATATCCTGCACACATGATTATGAATTGGCACTTGTATTGTATTTCTGCATCAGCATCCTGAACATCGATAGTCCATTTATTTTCTTCGGATGACCAGGCAGCGCTGGACACTTTTTTATTAAACTTAATTTTTTCTGTGACCTCATACTCATCTGCTGTCGCTTTTATGTACTTGAGAATAGCTGGCCCATCAGCTATCGCATCGTCAGACACCCACGGCTTAAATGAATATCCCAGAGTATACATATCAGAATCAGAGCGTATACCAGGATACTTGAATAAGTCCCAAGTTCCACCTATGCAGTCTCGTGCTTCTAAAATGATATAACTATGGTCTGGACATTTCATCTGGAGATGACAAGCTGCTCCTATACCAGAAAGTCCTGCACCTACGATGATGACGTCATATTCTTCTATATTAGCCATTTCACAATTTAATGAACAAAAGAGTAATTATCAGTAGTACTTGGTAACTATATTGTATAATATCAATCTATTGACTTACATCAATCTTATAAAAATCAAGTACACTGTCTATTTGAAATAAACTTCTCCCTATCTTGAACCGTTTACTGAAAAGACATGGCAAAGAAAAAACAAACCCCACAAGCGACGACCCCTACAGAATTCACTGGTATTAGCATCAAGAAGACAAAGGATATGGCTGCTGGCGCACCAGCGATCATTTCATCATTAAAGCATCTTAAGGATTACACTGATCCAGCACAATCAGTCAAAACGATGTTTAAGCTGAATCAGAAAGGTGGCTTTGACTGTCCTGGCTGTGCATGGCCAGACCCTGATGATGAGCGATCCTCTCTGGGTGAATACTGTGAAAATGGTGCTAAAGCCATTGCCGAAGAAATACAAAAGAAAACCATCGGAGCTGAATTCTTTTCAGAGCACTCCGTATATGACTTATCTCTTTTATCTGATTTTGAAATCGGAAAACAAGGAAGACTGATAGAACCAATGGTCCTCAAAAAAGGGGGTGATCACTACGAGCCCATCACATGGGACAAAGCATTTAAACTCATAGCAAAAGAGATAAGAGGACTGGACCATCCAGATGAAGCCCTATTCTACACCAGTGGGAGGACATCTAATGAAGCAGCTTTCCTATATCAATTATTCGCCAGGACGCTTGGCACTAATAATCTACCAGACTGCTCTAACATGTGTCATGAATCATCTGGCATCGGCCTTTCTGAGACTTTAGGCATCGGGAAGGGATCAGTCACCCTTCAAGACTTACATGAGGCTGAAGTGATCATGGTCATGGGTCAAAACCCTGGCACCAACCATCCACGTATGCTCACCGCACTACAGAAATGCAAGAATAATGGTGGCAGAATCATATCAGTGAATCCTCTTCCTGAAGCAGGTCTGATGAGATTCGCTCATCCACAAAAACCTGCACAGATGCTGAGAAAAGGGACTAAGCTAACAGACCTCTTCTTACAAGTCAAAATAAATGGAGATGTCGCACTTCTGCAAGCCATCATGAAGCTTCTGCTGATTGAAGAAGAAAAGACGCCAGGCAAAATATTTGATCTGACATTCATCAAGGAACATACAGAGGGATATAAAGCTTTGCTGAAAGCTTTGAAAAAATTAGACTTAGATAAAGCAGTCAAAGCATCTGGGGTATCTCTGGATGATATCAAAACTGCTGTAAATATGCTCAAGCATAAGCAAAAGATCATCATCTGCTGGGCCATGGGACTTACCCAGCACGTGAATGGCGTGGCAAATATTCAAGAGATCGTCAATCTACTGTTACTTAAAGGTGCTATAGGCAAACCTGGTGCAGGCACATGTCCTGTCAGAGGACATAGTAATGTTCAGGGTGATCGCACCATGGGTGTCTGGGAGTCGCCGAAAGATTCCTTTCTGGATAAACTCGATGAAGTATTCGACATTAAGTCTCCAAGAAAACATGGACATGCCGTCGTAGATGCCATCGAAGCAATGCATAAAGAAGAAGCAAAAATATTCTTTGGCCTGGGAGGCAACTTCATTTCAGCCTCTCCTGATACTGAGTACACTGCAGAGGCCATGAGAAAATGCAGCCTTACTGTCCATGTGTCTACTAAGCTTAATCGCTCGCACCTAGTGCATGGGCAGCAGGCACTTATCCTTCCCTGCCTCGGTAGGACTGATATCGACGAGCAGCAGTCAGGAGAGCAGTTTATCAGTGTAGAGAATTCGATGGGCGTCGTCCACTCATCAAGAGGTGTGCTCACTCCTCCATCAGAACTACTAAAAAGCGAAATAGACATCGTCGCCTCACTGGCACATCATTGTCTACCAGATAGTGCCATCGACTGGTTAAGCTATATCGATAATTATGACCTCATCAGAGATGCAGTGGAACAGGTCGTTCCAGGTTTTGATAATTATAATGGGCGTGTAAGACTCGACGCTGGCTTCTATCTACCTAATGGCGCGAGAGATCGCGAATTCAATACGGATAATGGCAAGGCAAAATTCACACTTCATCAAATACCTAAGACAGATATGAAGGGTCATGAGTTTATCATGATGACCATTAGAAGCCATGACCAATATAACACTACGATCTATGGTTTGGATGATCGATATAGAGGCATCTATAATGAAAGAAGAGTCGTCATGATGAATGAGACTGATATGGCTATGAAAAAGCTAATCAAAGGGGATGTCGTAGATATTGCTCATGATGATGGTCATCATAAACGCACAGCACCAGAATTTATCGTCGTTCCTTATGATATACCTAAAGGGTGTGTAGCGACTTATTTTCCCGAAGCTAACGTACTCGTCCCATTGAAGCATATGGCAATAAAAAGTAAGACACCAGCTTCTAAAAATATTCCCGTCAATTTGATTTAATCTAATAATTATTCTATTTAAGTACGTCTTTATCTATTGATAGGCTGTTTCAATTGTATATATTTTAATTTATCTGGTATGTAAAATAGAAAAGCGATCTTAATATTTCTGCTCAAAGAAATTCTAACCTTTTGACTATTATTAAAATATTGAATAAATAGAAGAATAATTGTGGCTTTACTGAATAAAATTCGTCTAAAATTCAATATCGCTAGTTAATGTTTTGATAGCAATTATTAAAAATTTTGCTCGCATACCTAGATTAACCCGTACTTAAACTCACTTACTATATGCCTCTTCAGGTATTTTACATCTTGATCTTATCATTAGTCCCATTCTTAGGTATGTCACATGGAGACTTAGATGAACGGATCAAAGCAACAACTGCAGCACTTGAACTCACACCTAACGATGCCACTCTTCTGTTAAAAAGGGCTAAATTATTCTACCAGCACGGAGAGTATATGCGATCCATAAGAGACTATGAGAAGGCCGAAATACATCAAGGCAGTATTAAAATTATACTTCAAGGATATGCTCAGGCATGGCTTAAGGTCGGACAGAATGACTTTGCGCTAGAAAGCATAGACTCACTGATCTCACTCGCTCCAACTTACCATAAAGCACATGATATAAAAGCTGAGATACTAATGAATCAGAAGCGCTATCAAGAAGCTGCTAAATCATATCGAAGAACAATAGACTTAACCATAGAAAAACAAACACCTCTGTACCATAATCTCGTGTCAGCATATGATTCTATCGGGACCGCTACTGCAAATTATAATAGCATAGAGGTGATAAAAGAAGCACTTTCAGAATTAGGCCCCATCACAACAATGCAAGTCAAACTGGTAGACCTACTGATGGAAGTAAATATGTATGAGGAAGCGATTCTAAATCAAAGTGAGATCATAGCATCCTCAAATAGAAAAGAGCGACAATACTTAAAGAGAGCCAAAATTTACTTTGAGCTGCAGGATGAAGAATCCGCCCAAAAAGACCTTTTATCATCTATAGAAAACATAAAATCATTACCGATTAGAATTAGAAAATCTAAGAAGATGAATGAACTCATGAGTGAAATAGAAAAACTACAGAATTAACACCGAATGAAACATTTTAACTTACAATCAAGAACACTTTTTATCCTGATGCTCATCTGCAGTGGGCTATCAGCGCAGCCGAATTTGATCCCATTAGGATCATCCTGGAACTATTATGACGATGGAGATGAACCAGCAGGTAATTGGAAAGTCATCAATTACGATGATAGCGGATGGGAAGTCGGTAATGCTCAGCTCGGATATGGTGATGGAGATGAAGCAACAGTAATAAATAGCACGGACGCCTCGGGTGGTAATCTCACTACTGCATATTTTCGTCATGAATTCAATATAGATAACGTAAATGCTCTCATTAACTTTGAAATTAATTTAACATACGATGATGGAGCGATCGTCTATATTAATGGTACGGAGGCGGTTAGACTTAGACTACCCTCAGTAGGTGTAACTTATAATACTTATACCACTTCGCAGGGAACTGAAAATGGTGTGTATACTTTTGCACCCAATGCGGCGGACTTCGTCACTGGAACAAATGTCATATCAGTAGAAGTACACCAACGCAGTAATACTAGCTCGGACATAAGTTTCGATTTCAGATTAGAAGCAGAAAATGACCCTAGTTTTTTAGATAATATTTCTTTTGGTTCAGACTGGGCATATTATGATGCAGGTAATAGACCAATAAGTCAGTCTGGATTGAATTGGACTGATTCATTATTTTCAGATACTAATTGGAGTACCGGTACAGCCGAGTTTGGATTTGGTGATGGCGATGAAATGACGCCGATCGCTTCAGTGAATTCAGCATATTTTCGTATAAAGACAGAGATTCTTGATATTAGCATATATGAATCATTTATTTTTAATATTAAATATGATGATGGATATGCTCTACATGTCAATGGCAAAGAAGTAAAGCGTGGAAATATACAAACATGTTGTGGTCTTACATATTCGAGTGCAGCCAATAGTTCAATTGGAGATAATGCTTTCAAAATGGACACCATACCAGCTAGCTTTTTTGTTTCAGGTGAGAATACAATAGCATTTGAAATTCATGATGGTTCAGAACCCGACTTAACTTTTGATCTTGAAATGAGTGGCTTCTTAGTTCCTATTCCAGCAGATATCATCAGAGGTCCCTATTTACAGAAAGGATCGGAAAGTAGTGTGGTCGTCAAATGGAGAACGGATATTCCCGCTCAATCGGTTGTCAATTACGGCGCTTCATTAGGCAACTTAACTTCAGTAGCTTCGAATACAGCATTAACCACTGAACATGAGGTAGAAATTACTGGATTGACTGATGCCACTAAATATTTTTATTCTGTCAGTGATCAGAATTACGTCATAGTACCGGAAGCAGCAGATCTATATTTTAAAACTCACCCAGTGCCAGGTGTAGAGACTCCATTGAGAGCATGGATCTTAGGTGACCCGGGGACAGCTAATCAAAATCAAAGAAATGTACGAGATGCCTATTACGGTTATACAGGTGCTGATCATACAGATATGATGCTATTCTTAGGAGATAATGCGTATGGCAGCGGCACGGATGCTCAGTATCAAGATGCGATGTTTGAGAATATGTACGAGGAAAAGATGAAAAATACCATAGCCTGGTCTACATTAGGAAATCACGATGGGTATAGTGCAAGTTCTATCAGCCAGACTGGACCTTACTACGAGATATTTACTTTTCCCAAAGCAGCAGAGAGCGGTGGAGTGGCCTCAGGCACAGAAGCTTACTATTCCTTTGATTATGGAGATACTCACTTCATAGTCTTGGATTCTAATGACAGCCCTAATGGTGTAGGTGGAGCCATGTATCTGTGGGCTAAGACGGATATCCAAAGTACAACGGCAAAATGGATAGTCGCCATGTTTCATCATCCGCCATATACTAAGGGCTCTCATGACTCTGATCTAGATGGTGATTCAGGAGGCAGATTAAAAGCTATGAGAAAAAACTTTCTTCCTATGCTGGAAGCAAATGGTATCGACCTGGTCCTATCTGGTCATAGTCATTCATATGAACGGTCATTCTTCATCAATGGCCATTATGGCAAATCTGCTACGTTCGATCCTAACACACACTTCATCGAAAATGGTGGAGGAGACGGCAGAGATAATGGAGATGGAAAATATTCTAAAAATAACTGCTCCTCCAGCGCAGGTGAGGGAGCAGTATACATCACGACCGGTAGCGCTGGTAAAGTAACGGGTAATGGTTCACTCGATCATAATGCGATGTATTATTCTAAAAAAGATCTGGGATCTACAGTCTTAGAAATAGATGGTAATGAACTGAGTATTAAGTTTGTAAGGCCAAGTGGAGCCATAGATGACTACTTCACTATTTCAAAAGCCGATGTCTTAGCAGGAGATCCCTGTGATGACGGCTTAGCATGTACGACTGATGATATGTATGACGCAGCATGTGGATGTGCTGGAACACCTTTAGACAGTGATGGAGATCAGACCGATGACTGTACCGATGCATGTCCTAATGATCCTAATAAAATCTTACCTGGCACCTGTGGATGTGGTGTCGCAGAGACAGACTTAGATGGTGATGGTACTAAAGACTGTATCGATGACTGTCCGAATGATAATTTGAAGACTGCCCCTGGGCAGTGTGGATGTGGAAATGTAGATATTGATACAGACAATGATGGCATATGTGATGACATTGATGATTGCGTTTTATTAATTCATGTCAACCCATTTAATATGACTGACACGACTTATGAAGTGATCGAGACAATCACATCTGATGCACTATTGAATTCTGGTTTAAATATGAATTTCTCTGCAGGCAAAGAGATTGAATTACAAACTAACTTTGAAGTAAAGACTGGTTCTACATTCCATGCTTACATAGAAGGGTGCAATAACTAATTCATCAGATATAAATTCTAAGCGCTAAGAGCACATGAGATATCTCAAGTTAAAATCAAGGGTACTTTTTTTGCTCATACTTATCTACCATGGGCTAACAGCGCAGGTAGACTTGATCCCATTTGGTGCTTCTTGGCATTATTATGACCTTGGTAATGAACCTTCTGGCAATTGGGCCGACATTAATTATAATGATAATAACTGGTCAGTAAATAATGCTCAACTGGGGTATGGAGATGGAGATGAAACGACCATGATTAATGCGACTGAAGCACCAGGTAGTATCTTAAGAACTGCATATTTCCGCCACGAATTCACTATCAATGATGTGAATGACTTTATCGGATTTGAAATAAGCTTGATTCATGATGATGGAGCCATTGTGTACATTAATGGTGTAGAGGCAGTGAGATTAAGATTAAAGAATGGCAATATATCTTATAACACATTTGCAAACTCTGAATCTTTAGAGAATGAGCTATATATTTTCAGCCCACCTACATCTAGTTTCGTATCAGGTACCAATGTGATAGCAGTAGAGGTACATCAACATAACAGTGCAGACTCTGACCTAAGTTTTGCCCTGAACATAGAGGCACAAGTAGCCCCATCAGCCAATATCATAAGAGGTCCTTATTTACAGAAAGGAACGGAGAGCAGTGTCGTGATTAGGTGGAGAACTGATGTCCCTGCACAATCTATAGTAAATTATGGTTCATCTTTAGGTAACCTAAGTTCGGTATCTTCTGACTCAACTCTAAAGACCGAGCATGAAATAGAGATCATAGGGCTTAGCGATGCAAGTACTTACTATTACTCAATCAGTGATCAAAACGGAGTCATCGTCCCTGCGTCGAGCGATCTATATTTTAAGACTCATCCTATCATAGGAGCAGAAACACCTATAAGGGCTTGGATATTAGGTGATCCTGGCACTGCCAATCAAAATCAAAGAAACGTCAGAGACGCCTATTATAATTACACTGGGACAGAACACACTGATATGATTCTATTCCTTGGTGACAATGCATATGGTAGCGGAACAGATGCACAGTATCAAGATGCCATGTTTGAGAACATGTATGAGGACAAGTTGAAAAACACAATCGCATGGTCTACTTTAGGAAATCATGATGGATATACGGCAGATTCTGGAACCCAGACTGGACCATACTATGACATATTTACATTCCCTAAAGCAGGAGAAAGTGGAGGAATCGCATCAGGAACTGAAGCATTTTATTCATTTGATTATGGGAATATCCACTTTATCGTATTAGAGTCTTATGAAACGTCTCGTGCAGTCGGTGGTCCTATGTATCAGTGGGCAAAAATGGATATCCAAAATACTTCGGCTCAATGGATCATAGTCATGTTTCATCACCCTCCATATACAAAAGGATCTCACGATTCTGACAATGACTTTGATTCAGCTGGAAGTCTCAAGGAAATGAGAGAGAACTTTCTACCCATGCTCGAAGACAATGGTGTCGACTTAGTTCTTTCTGGGCATAGTCACTCATACGAAAGATCATTCTTTATTAATGGTCACTATGGCAAGTCTAACACATTTGATCCAAGCATTCATATTATAGCAAATGGAAATGGCGACGGAAAATCAAATGGTGATGGAGAATACGAAAAAGACTTATGTCCGCCAATGGCAAATAAAGGAGCAGTCTATATCACAACTGGAAGCGCTGGTAAAATAACAGGGAATGGCTCGTTAAACCATAATGCGATGTACTATTCTGCAAAAGATCTTGGATCTACAGTCCTGGAAGTGAATGGTGATACTCTTAATATCAAATTCGTTAGAGAGACTGGCGCAATCGATGACTATTTTACAATTCTTAAAGGTGATTCTAATATAGATACAGATAATGACGGTACCCCTGATTGTATAGATGAATGTCCGATGAATCCATCGAAAACTCTGGATGACATATGTGGATGTGCCACCCATTTTATAGATTCTGATAATGATGGCATATGTGATGATATCGATGATTGTGTCTTATTGATTCATGTAAACCCATTTAATATGACTGACACCACATATGAAGTAATCGAAACCATCACGTCTGATGCGATCTTGAATAGTGGTCTTAATATGAATTTCTCTGCAGGTAAAGAAATTGAATTACAATCTAAGTTTGAGGTGAAGA
>Ga0209831_1001132_pt1 | contig 25064 bp, 16 predicted proteins | sample Maine_Asex4_meta_FD_187451 | JGI IMG/M metagenome (GOLD analysis project Ga0209831, IMG submission 187451) | Marine algal microbial communities from Maine, USA - Maine_Asex4_metaG (SPAdes) (version 2) | ecosystem: Host-associated > Algae > Red algae > Unclassified | place: Maine, USA | collected... | reverse complement strand
TTGCTGCTGAAGCTGCTGTGGAAACAGGTCGTTCTGGAGAAGCTGATCAATGGATTAATATGATCAGAGAAAGAGCAAGAAATGGGAATGGTACTCCAAGCGCATTACCTGCAGATATTTCTGGGGCTACAGTTGCAGACGTATTAGAGGAGAGGAGATTAGAATTGGCATTTGAGCAGAAGAGATGGTACGACATTGTTAGAAGAAGAATGGGTGATCAGGTGTTCGGACCTAATGGGTATGAAACGGAATTCTTAGGTACTTCAAACTTTGATCCCAATAGGGATTACTTACTTCCGATTCCTCCGATTGAAATTACAAACAATCCTAATCTAACTCAGAATCCTGGTTACTAATTAGAGATTATAAGAAACGATTAAAGAGTCTTACATCTACAGATGTAAGACTCTTTTTTTATGTCTCTCTTTGTAGATAATGTTCTAATAACACTTTATTTGTCGGTTAAGTATATAGCTATAGACCTATTAAATTTATATATTAGCCAAACTGGTCAACCAATTATTTTTGACCATATCCGACTTACTTCAAAAAATATAATTATGAAATTGTCATTTAATGATCGATTACTAAGATTAGGACAACTTGAATTTTCTTTCATACCTTCTTATACTCTATTCATTTTGTTGCTATTAGCATGTAATTTATTTATTAGTCCTGTTGCTACAGCACAGACTCTAGATCCTAATGTTACGCCAGGCGAAAATTTTGATCTTTCATATTGGAAAATTACTCGCCCAAATCAACAAGAAAGGGATCAGGACCAATTGACGAATGGTTATGAGATAGAAGGTGAGTTTTACACGGATCCAGTTACTGGTGCCATGGTTTTTTGGTGTCCTAATGATGGTGCCACAGGCGGCAGTACATATCCAAGAAATGAGTTAAGAGAAATGATGCGTCGGGATAACTTTAGTATAGGTACGCAAGGAATAAATAAAAACAACTGGGTTTTTTCTTCTTCTTCGATGGCCAATCAAGAGGCCGCTGGAGGCGTAGATGGCATCATGACAGCGACAGTAGCTGTAGACCACGTGTCTCTGACCTCTGATGAGTTTCGTAAAGTAGGTCGTACAATAGTTGGACAGATACATGCCTCAGATGATGAGCCTTGCAGAATTTATTATCGCAAATTACCTGGGAATACTAAGGGTTCTATTTATTTTGCTCACGAACCTACCACAAGCGCTGAACAATGGTATGATATGATAGGCAGTAGAAGTGATAGTGCACCCGATCCAGAAGATGGCGTTGCATTGGGAGAAAAGTTTAGCTACGAAATAAAGGTCATTGGTAACTTGCTAACAGTAACGATAATGAGAGATGGTAAGCCTGATGTGGTCCAAGAAGTAGATATGACAAATAGTGGATTTGCAGATGATTGGATGTACTTCAAAGCAGGAAATTACAATCAGAATAATGCTGGAGATGCTGATGAATATGCTCAAGTATCTTTCTTCGCATTAGATGTTGTACACTTTGAGCCAACACAGCCAACAGAATACCTTGCTCCATCTGACATACCAAGATTTCAACCATTTATAGCAGAATGCAAGCTTCAGGCACCTACGAGTTCGACGCTTCGTGATATAGATGCACTTAATGATGGATATACACATCCTGACTGGTTCTATGTAGTAGATGGTGATAAGGTAAGATTTAATCAATCTGGTGATAGCCGAAGAACAGAGCTTAGAAACGAAACGAATTGGGACCTTACACAAGCAGACAGATCTCTGCATGGAAGAATAGATATTGTAGAGCAGACGTGTGATCAGGTTACTGTAATGCAAATACACGATGACGCTGGTGCAGGCCCAGGACCAAACAAACCCTTATTAAGAATATACAAGCACAATGCTAAAGTTCCTACCAATCACTTGTGGGCAGCCATTAAAACAGATGACGGAGGGGTTAATACGACTCATATAGATCTTGGTGAAGACCCAGGAGGATATTTTAATTGTGACATTAGATTGGTAGATGGAAGAATGATCATAGATTATGAAGGTGAAGAAAAAGTGAATGAGGATGTCTCTTTTTGGACCTATCCTAGTTATTGGAAAGCAGGTGTTTACCTTCAGGATGATGGTGAAGCAACAGCACATTTTGATGAACTTTTTGAAGAAGATGGTACACAACAGAATCGGTTTCCATCCATAAGTATAACATCACCTACTAATAATACAAATTTTGAACCTGGAGAAGACATAACGATTACTGTTGATGCAGAAGATTCAGATGGTTCTGTTACAATCGTAGAATTTTTTGAAGGGAGTACTAAGTTAGGAGAAGACTCTACAGCTCCTTATTCATTTATTTGGACAGGTGCACCTGAAGGTGAGTATACTTTAACAGCCAAAGCTACAGATAACGAAGATGGATCGAGAACTTCATTAAGTACTAAAATCACAGTTAGTGTTCAGGTGGATGTGACCGGAGTAGATTTAATTGATGCCGGTGCAGTTGCGGTTGGATCTACGGTGCAGTTGGATGCAAGCGTTCTTCCTGCTGATGCAACTAATCAAAATTTCACTTTTGAATCTGATGATACAAGTATTGCTACAGTAAGCCCAAGTGGTTTTTTGACGGGAATATCGGAAGGTCGTGTAACGGTAACGGTCACTACTGAAGATGGAGGATTTACTGATACTGCTATAATAGACATCCTTCAACCTTCTTCAGAATTTAACTGGGCTCTATTCCAGCCAATTGTAGGTACCGGTATAGCAGATGGATCTAACGTTGTCTCTAATCTTGTAGATGATAATACTGGAACACGATGGTCAGTAAATGGGTTTCCGGAATCAGCTACAGTAGATTTACACGGAAATATCACCATAACTCGAACTGAAGTCACCTGCTATGAAGACAGAGCTTATCAGTTTATTATAGAAGGTTCGATTGAAGAAAATGGACCTTACACAATCATAGCTGATAGGTCAAGTAATACGCAGCCCGGTACACCTGCTACGCCTATCATTAATGTGGTAGATAGCATTGTAGCAAGGTTTGTAAGGATAACCGTATCAGGAGCTGATGTCTATACTGGTCCATGGACTAGCCTTACTGAGCTGAGAGTGTTCGGTGAAGGAGAGCGAGATCCACTATTAAATGTAGAAGATGAATTTCAAGAGCAAGTTCAGTTAATACCAAATCCTGCCACATCTGTGGTAACGATAAAAGGTGCTGAAGAATTCCATAGTGTTACCGTATATGATCAATCAGGAAGAAGAGTCATCCATAGAAAGATCAATAGATTAGAAACAATAGATATAAGTCAACTTCAACCAGGTATTTATTTAGTAAAACTTGAAGGCGATGATAAGTCCCATACTTGCAAGTTGATAAAACCTTAAGTTTTTTAAAACATAAAGTGGATTAATGCTTCTACAACTATGAAACATCTTCTCCTGTTTTCATTTTTATTTCTATGTGTTATAATGAGTGCACAGACCCGCTTTGATGTGTCTTCTGGCACAGAGTTTAATATGGCTCAAGAACAGGCTAATGCAGGGGATACTATCGTATGGACTCAGGGTATTTATTCCACTACTCGTATGGACATTAATAAAGACGGAATAATAGTAACAGCTGAACCGTATGGCACTGCATTGTTTTCAGGTGCATCGAGAGTTGTCATAAATGCCGACGATGTTACTTTTTCCGGCTTTCAATACGTAGGAGGGGCTATTGGAAATTTAGATGTCATTAAAGTCTATGGAAGTGATGTATTGATCACTCATGTAAATATTCAAAATTATACGAGCTTTAAGTATCTCAGGGTGTATGAAGAATCGAGAAGAACGACCATCAGTTATTGTAACTTCGAGAATCGCCTCAACTTAGCTGATCAGAACATTCTCTCCATATTAGTAGATGATGAACCCGGTTATCACAAGATTCAATATTGTTCTTTCAAAAATTTCGATGGTTTTGGCCAAGACCAAGGAGTTGAACCAATTAGAATTGGGGTTAGTACACAAGGCGATTTAGATAGTCGTACGCTTGTAGAGTATTGTTATTTTACGAGATGTAATGGAGATGGTGAAATAATCTCGCATAAGTCTAGACAAAATGTCTATCGTTACAACACTTTTGAAAACAACCCCGTAGCTGAGCTCGTATTAAGACATGGTGATGAAGGCATCGTATATGGGAATTTCTTTCTGAATAATATGGGAGGCATTCGAGTGAGAGAGGGTTCGGACCATTTCATATATAACAACTATTTCGAAGGGCTCGATAGAAGATCTATTTATCTTCAAAACGATCCATCTGATCCTTTGTCTGATATTCACATTTATCATAACACGATAATGAATTCCGAAGAAGTAAGACTAGGAGGTAATGGAAATAATCCACCAACTAATGTCACCATTGCTAATAATGTTTTCACAGATCCCGTAGGAAAAATTTTTGACGAGGACACTGGTGATGAGACATGGATTAGTAACTTTTCATTTGGGAACTTGGGGATAGATTCCCCATCGACTGGACTTTCTAATTCAGACCCTCTTCTTTTTGAAAATACGGATGGCTTTTTCCAGCCAGAATCTCGTAGTCCTCTTATTTCCGCAGCTTCTGCTGACTATCCAGAGGTTCCACTTTATCCAGGAATGGATTATGACAATGAAATATCACTTGATCTAATGAAAGAATCAAGACCTATGTCAACAATAGGTCGAGCGATTGGAGCTTCTGAATTTTCAGTAACAGTCAATGTCAAGCCACTTGCTACAGAGATGAACACAGGTCCTTCATACTTATTTGATAACCTTGTCGATTATCTAGCTACAGATGTCAGACAACTATACATCATAGATGAAGGAGACATTCGCTCTATTAATGTTACCAGCAATATAGACTGGACTGTAACGACCAGTGAAGACTGGGTAACAACGGACCTTTCATCTGGATCGGGGGATGGTCAGCTCAGTGTTACAATAGATTCAAACGAAGCGAATGAAAATCGATCGGCAACAGTCACAATTGTAGGGGGAGCAGAATCGGTAAGTATAGATGTGTTCCAGGATCCTGGAGAGCTGGTTAGTATTCAGGATAATCTTGAAACTGAGGTGCTGCTATTTCCAAATCCAACACATGGAAAAGTAAAACTGAGTAATATACCATCAGGAATCTCCAGTTCTCTAATAGAGTTGATTGATATAAATGGAAGAACTGTTCTCACAAAGGAGTCTCAAATAAAGGATAACGAATTGGTAATTGATATGGATAAATTGGTGCCCGCTACCTATCTGCTTCGAACTAAATTTTTGAGTCAAAATGGCATCCTTCACTCTGAGTTAACTCGTAAGATTATCAGAAACTAATCAAGTACCTATAATCTAATAAAAGTTTGGATTTTTCATGAAAAGTAATTCTATTTTCCCCATAGAATAGGTTGCCATATTGGAAATGTCCTAATAAGTTCTTCTGATTTCCGTTCGGGATTTAAAGAATTCCAAGTATTAAAATAATCTTGATTATTATAAGCTATAGAAGCAAAAAGTAATGCAGGGCTTTGAATAGGTAATTTATCAAAATGCTGGACATCGGGTGGTTTTATCCATTTTGATTTATCTTTTATATATGGTATTATAAATTCCCATGCTTTTTCAAAACTCCCATTTTTGCTCTTATACATCCACAGATTGTCTTTTTCAGTCGACGCAATTTGACATAGAACAGCGTAGCCTTCTAAATTAAAAAGTGAGTAATTATAGGGTTTGGTTCGACTTAACTCATCTGGAAAGCTGCCATCCTTTGCCATTTGTTCAGATAATAATTTTTTGAATTGCTCACGGGCTATTTCCATCAAATCTTCTCTATCAGCCAAATGAGCAAAAGCAGCAACTTGAGCAGCCCACCACGTACTATGATTGTTTCCATGGTCTTTTTCTTTAAGTCCATAAGGATGGGTATTCAGCCAATCAGCATATTCATTAAACCAATTTTTTAATCCGACTAATTCTTCTCCTTTTAAGAATTCCAGTTCAGCTAAAATCTCAATGGCTTTTGCTATTTCAATTAAATGAATCGTGTCAATAATACCGATTCCACGTCCAGTTACTTTTCCTTTGATAGCTTGCGCATAGAGCAAGCTTGGATTCATAAGCGTACTTTTATTTAGGAAAAAAGCATCCAAATGTTTTAAAGCATGAACTGCGTATTTTTCGTCTTTGGTAATTTGATAGGCTGCGACTAACGTAGATACCCATTGATTCAAATGACGCATTGCCTTACGATGTTCTACAAAATTATTAGGATTGGACTGACCATCCTTACGAATGTATGGACCTTCTGGGTCCTCAGGGTTTTGCCACCAATAATCTCCCTCTGAGTAAAAATCATGAATTCCACCTTTGCTTCTTGGACTTGAAAATTTAGTGATTGGAACCGGAGTTTGTTCCAAATAATTGTCAGCTAAAGTGATAATGTTAGTTTCATTGTAATTAACTAAATCATTTATAGAAATTGTGGCTTTGCTGTTTTGATTTCCAACCTCTTCCATAGACGAATTAGTCGATTTGCTATTTTGTTTACAAGCTATTCCGAGGAAAAGAAATGATAATATTAAATAGGTTTGTATTCGATTCATCCTGACATTTTATTATCCCATATAACTAAATTCTCCTCTCTTGCTATATCTTCATCTGGATTTTTGTTTGTTTCCAAGCTCTTCCATAGTTCTAAGATTTTTTCATTCCCTATTCCCCAATAAGCAAAAAGTAGAAAATCATTTCGTTCAGGATGAATTTCTTTTTCCATTTCTGAGAAGTACTTCCAGGTATTGGGATTGTTATAGAAAGGAACCATAAAATCTATGGCTTTTTGTAGTGTACCATTTTTACTTTCGTATTCCCATAAGTTTTCATCAGGAGTAGAAGCCAACAAAGCAAAACTTGTCCATGCCCGTAGATTATAATTCATATAATGAAATGGTTTGGTCCTATCAAGTTCATTTGGGAAACTTCCGTCTTCTGCCATCTGTATCCCAAGTTGTTCTTTGAATTGTATTTGACTCTTTTTTAGAAGATCATCTCGCCCAGCAACTTTTGCAAAAGCAGCAACCTGTGCTCCCCACCATGTAGAATGATTGTTGTTATTATCTCTTTCATCCATTCCATAAGGATGAGAAGTCAGCCACACACTGTAGTTATCAAACCATTTTTTTATAACTGTCAGTTGTTCACCTCTTAATATTTTTATTTCTTCGAGATATAGTATGCTAATGGCTACATTTATAAGTCGGACGGTATCTATGATTCCTATTCCTCTGCCGGTTGATATCCCTTTGATGGCTTGTGCATATAACATACTAGGATTCATCTTTGTCGCTGGATTTGCAAACCATGCCTGAATATGGTGAATTGCATGATGAGCATATTTTTCATCATTGGTCAATTGATAAGCGGCGGTAAGTGTGGTTACAATTTTACAAAATTCTCTTAATGCATTTTTATGTTCTCTAAAATTATTGGGATTTCGCTGACCATCTTTTCTTATGAAAGGGCCATCAGGATCGTCAGGATTAGCCCACCAATATAGACCTTCTGAATAATAATCATGATTACCTCCAGAACTCCTTTCTGCTTTGAAATCAGTAATTGTTATGGGGGTTAATGTCATAAAGTTTTCAGCTTCAGTAATTATTTTTTGAGTGTTAAAATCAATTGAATTACTTTGTGATAGCTTGACCTGATTTTGAGTTGGCGAATTACAAGCTGTCACAAGAATTATACTGGTCATAAAAAAATGGAACAAATATTTTCTCATAAGAGCAATTTGAAGAATCAAATGAAATTAGATTAATAAATTTAGTATTTCTGATTCGTAAGCATCATTTTGTTTTCTCAAAATCAATTACTAAATAGCTTCCTTTGAAATCTTGATTTCGAGCTTCAATGATAGCTTTCCCTTTTTTACTTGGAACCAGCTCAATGGCAGCATACCCATTGGCCATTTGGATAACTTGGCTTCTTGTGGGGGTTCCATAATTTTTCAATAATTTTCCAGCACCATCTTTAGAAAAATAAAGATGCTTTTCATAGTCCAATACTCTAATACCTTTTTTATCCTTCATAAAGGCTTCTACAAGATAATTTCCATTGGATAATATTCGATGTGTCAGATGTATTTTGTCGGGTTTGCTAGCTTGGTTGTAATCATAATTCACAATCAAGGTATCAGAGGTAATAACTTTTCCATTTGAATACCCCTTTGCAATGAGTTGATTTTTACCTTCAGTGAAATTGACATCCCAATTCAATCCACAAGCTGGGAATTCTTGAATTCTTCGATTTTTAATTCCCAACGATTTATCATTTTGAAAAAGTTCTACTGTTTCACAATTACTGAAAACTGATAGATTTCTTGGTTTGTCTTCAGGTCCTTGGCGTTCTGTCCAAGTATGTGATTCGATGTAAGTAAAGGGTTCATCTGACCAATAACTTTTAAAAACATAGTAGGCATCTTTAGGTTTTCCTGATCTATCCACTAATCCTTTTTGATTCAAATATGGAATAGCATTTTTAGGTCGCAAAGGCGTGCCAAAATCTTTAAAAGCCCATTGTGCATTCCCTGAAAAATCTTCTTTCGTTTCTGTAATCCCCAAATACCAGTCAAATAAATCTACTATATAATTCTCTGTCCAATCTCCGCTTTTAGCAATATTTTTAATATTGACCTGATTAGCGACCTCTGCCCAGTCGTCTTCATTCATAGAGCCATCACCGGTGATTGGCTTTTCGGTGTGTCTTCCTACATGACTGGATCCACCATATTCCATATGAAGAAAACGAGGATACTTCTTCTGGTTTTCTGATAGAGACTTTTTATAATTAGTATATACGCCCGCATACCAGCCTGACCAGATAGATGGTGAAAAAACATCGACTAAGTCTGCCCCTGCATAATACTTACGTATGGAAGTCATACGATAGGGGTCAAGTGTATGAGCCAAATCATTCAGTTTTTTAACAAAGGCATTCATTCGGTTTTCATCATCTCCATTTTCAAAATCAGGTAACCAATAAATTTCATTACCCAATGACCAAAACAATATCGATGGATGGTTTATATTCTGTTGAATCTGTTCCTTTAATAATCTTGCTGTATTGGTTTCCCACACTTCTTCTCCCATTCCTCCTCTACACCAAGGTAATTCGTCCCAAACTATAATACCCAATTCATCACAGGCTTTATAAATCTCAGGGTCTTGAGGATAATGACCTAAACGAAGAAAATTTGCTCCGATTCCCTTAATCTGTTCTATATCTTTTCGATGAAGTAGGTTAGGCATTGCAGCTCCATAACCTGCATGTTCTTCGTGACGATGTGTACCTCTGAGCAATAACCTTTCTCCATTTAAATAAAATGCTCCATAATCTTCAAATCGAAACCATCTATAACCAATGGTTTCTATTTTTTCATCCACTATTTTTTTGCCATTTAAAATTTGAGTTACAACCTTATAGAGCTGAGGATTGTCTGGTGACCAAAGTTTCGGATTTGTTATTTCGGGAAATGCAATAGTATTTTTCTTTTTGATATCATCTGGAGTTATAGTCGCTTCTGCAACTACTTTCTGAGTTGAAAGTTCTAATATTTTACTTTTTATTATAAAGTTGTCATCCAATAAGTTTGCATTATGAATATCAAATTTTAGTTGAGTAGTAGCTCTTGAGCTTGTAACCTTTGGAGTAGTTACTTGAATGCTTTTTAGATTTATTTCTGGTAAAATCTTTAACCAAACATCCCTTGTAATACCTCCATAAATAAAGAAGTCTGCCTTCTGAGACGGAATAACATCTGGGTTATAGCTGTTGTCTACTCGAATGGAAATTGTGTTGTTCTGACCTTTATTTATAAAAGAAGAAATATCCACTTCGAAACCTAAGTAACCTCCAACATGACCTCCTGCTCTTTTTTCATTGACATAAATATCAGAAGTAATATTTACGCCTTCAAAATATAATACGTATTGAGCTTTGTGAAAGTCTTCAATGAATATTTCCTTTTGATACCAGCTTGCATCTCTTCTATAACCAGGCGAATTATCCACGGCATCCCATTGATTCCATGTATGTGGTAAGTCAATTGTTTTCCATTCTTTTTGGTTAACTAAAGAGTTTACATCTGTCACATTATTTTCTAAATACTGCCAATTAGAATTGATGTTTTCTATTTTTCTTTCTGGCAATTGCTTACTAATCCCTTCAAGAGTTTTACAAGACATCAAAAACATCAAACTTATTACAGCCATAAAAGAGATAACTCTATTCATCATTGTGATTTTGCTTAAATATAATTAACCCTGAATTTTTGATTGCCTTAGTAATGCTTCTACATAATAATAATCAGCATATATAATAGGTGCATCCACCTCAAATTCACCAGGAATACTTCCGACACTATGCTTTAAAAAAAATGGAGCAGTATGACATTGATATTCTTTAGAATTTAGACTTTCTAATATTGTATCTGCCCAATCTATATACTTTTTAGCATTCTGAGAATCATGTGAACTTAATTCATAAAGTCCTGAAGCTGTAATGGCAGCTGCTGAGACATCTCTTAGTTCATCTGGAATATTGGGTGCATTGTAATCCCAATAGGGTATCAAGTCCTTTGGTAAATTGGGATTGGTAAAAATATAGTTGGCGATTTTTACAGCCTGATTCAGAAATTCAGGGTTTTTAGTGTAGCGGTAAGTAGTTGCAAAACCATACAGGCCCCAAGCTTGCCCACGACTCCATGCAGACTCATGGCTATATCCTTGATGAGTATTTTTCTTCTCTACTTCAGCTGTTTCGGGATTAAAAGAAACAACGTGGTAAGAACTATTATCTGGACGAAAATGATTTTTGAGAGTAGTCTTAGCATGTTGTTCAGCGATGTGATAAAAGCTTGAGTCTCCTGAAATATTTGTTGCCTCAAACATCATTTCTAAGTTCATCATATTGTCGATGATGACAGGATAATTCCAAAGTTCTTTATGATGATCCCATGATCGAATAGCGCCTACTTTAGGATTATAACGAGTACTCAAGGTTTTTGCAGCAGTAAGGAAAACATCTTTGTATTTTTCCTTCTTTGTAATTCTATATGCATTTTCAAATGGACAATATATCTTAAAACCTAAATCATGTGTGCCTCCGTCCATTTTTTCTTTTTCGACTACGGCTGACCATTGGATAGCAGCTTGTTTTAGTTTTTCATTTTTACTATAGTCGTACAATTGCCAAAGTAGGCCAGGATAAAACCCACTTGTCCAACTTTTGGATTTCGTACCCTTTAATTGACCATCGGAATCTATTGTTCTTGGAATAGCAGTTGAGTCAAATGGAATTATTGCTAAATCCTTTACAGCTCTGGCTGATAACTTATCTAAAGAGACTTTAGAAGAAACTATATTCTGCTTAGAAGTTTCACTGTTAGAGTCAGAAGATAGACAAGAGTTAAAACCAATAATGATTAAAGAATAAAAAAAGTATTTCATGGCAAAAGGACTTACTCTGGAATAATTTTACTAAAATAGATATTAAAGTGAGGCAATGTCTAAAAATACCTAACTCTAATTTGCTAATAAGAATTTATAGGATATTTAGTATAGATTTACCTTCATATTAAATTAAGCTTGGGTTAGTTTCTCATACATAGAATGTTATTAAATTGATTGACATTACAAACGGAAAAACAATGAATAAAATACCTGTCCACAATCTAAGGATGGATGTTTTTATTGGACAGCAAGGCTATTCCGAAGAGCTAGTGAATGGAGAAATTGAGGGTCTCTTTATCTTTCATAAGGCTTATACCGGTATGGGAAATTTTAATCTTACATTAAGAAATGATCACGCTACTTTTCTATTGGTGCTTAAAGGAACAGGGCTGTTGACTATAGATAACGGGCAGCAGAAACTTGAAGAAGAATCTATCGTGGTATTACCTAATGGAATGGATCAGGCGACTTTAATGTTAGTGGAAGGTGAAGAGCTACATTTTCTTGAGATGACTAAGAAATATTCTGTAGAAGATAAATGTAGCCTTAGGTCACAGCAATTTCAGTTAGATGAATTGTACTATACAAGTTTTAAAGATTGTAAGCCGTATACAGAGAAAATAAAAAGCCCTAATACTATTAGTCGAACTATATTGCCAGCTGATATCATTCCGAGGGTCGCATTAGGAACAGTAGAAGCTGTAGGTCCTGATAAAGTAGGGGAGCATAGCCATCCGATGTTAGAGCAACTTTTTCTTGGGTTGTCTAAGAATACGATTACAGTTCACGCTGATGATGCAATAGCAGAAATGAAAGAATTTTCACTTTTGCATATTCCCTTAGGCTCAACACATTGGGTGCAAGTAGGAGATAATTTCAAAATGAATTATATGTGGATGGACTTCTTCCTGACAAAAGAAGGAGAAGAATGGTTAGAGACCCATAAGCCAATTGAAGATAAAAATCTTGACTAAAATATACTTAAGATCATAAGACCATAATTATTCCTATGAAAAGTAATCTACAACAAAAGTTAGCCTTAATCTTACCAGGTCTATTCTTACTTGGCTTCAATATAGGAACTGGAAGTGTGACCACAATGGCTAAGACTGGAGCTGATTATGGGATGCAACTCTTATGGACATTAGTTGCTTCTTGTATTGCGACTTACTATATGATCTTAAGCTATAGTCGCTATACACTTGTAACGGGTGAGACTGCATTGCAAGCATTCAGAAAACATATCCATCCTGCAGTAGGGATATTTTTTATTGTGGCATTAACGTCAGGAGTGGCAGGTAGTGTTATGGGGGTCATGGGCATTGTTGCAGATATTTCTTCGGTATGGTCTGAGATGTTTATTGAAGGTGGAATTGCGCCTGTTTATTTTGCGGCCTTTTTCATAGCAGTTGTTTATTTTATTTTTTGGAATGGAGAGACACAGTTTTTCGAACGTGCATTGGCAGTAATGGTAGCTATAATGGCAGGCTGTTTTTTAATTAACTTTTTCATATTGACACCTCCTTTGACTGAAATCATAAAAGGACTAATCCCCCGAGTACCAGATGTCCCAGAAGGGCAAGATAAAAGTCCTTATATCATCGTTGCCTCTATGGTCGGAACAACAGTATCATCAGCACTATTTATTGTACGTACCACCCTCGTAAAAGAGGCAGGCTGGAAGATTGGTGATTGGCATATACAACGTAGAGATGCCATCATATCTGTGGTATTAATGTTTGTCATAAGTATGTCTATCATGGCTGCTGCAGCTGGGACACTTTATCCTGCAGGTTTGGTTTTAAATGAAGCTTCGCAAATGATTACCCTACTGGAACCGCTTGCGGGACCAATGGCAGTAGGAATATTTGCATTTGGTATTATAGCTGCTGGGGTATCTTCTCAGTTCCCTAATGTGCTCTTATTGCCTTGGCTTCTATGTGATTATAATGAGTCAGAACGGAATATGAAGCTGACCAAGTATCGACTTATAGTGCTTGCAATCTCTTTGTTAGGATTGGTTGTTCCGATTTTTAATGCTCGTCCCGTCTTTGTAATGATAGTTTCGCAAGCATTGAATTCTATTATACTTCCATTAACGGTAGGTTGCATACTTTATCTTGGCAATAAAGAAAGTCTAATGGGCAAACACAAGTTTTCGGTAATGATGAATATAGTTCTTTATCTCGTGCTTGGATTTGCGGTATTTACCTCATACCTCAGTATCAGTGGAATAGTGGCTTCGTTTTAAAAAAGGTTAATGAATGAACTGATTTTTTTTAATTATTCAGTATTTAGGATGTTTAATTCTTGGTGTGATTTACTCATCCCGAAAGTTCTTTGAACTTTCGACCCACTCTTTAAAAAGAGGGTAATTATGGCTAATGCCTTCTCTCTTGAGAAGTTGGGCCAAACTTTTTTGGGTCGGATGAGCCTTGATTGAACCTGATGAGTACCTGAAAGAACTCACTCGCTCAAAAGTCCAAGACATTAACCCTACTTCCAAATGACTAACCTAATTAGAACTTTTGCTCAAAGGAAAATTAAAGTACTGTTTTGCATTGTAATAGCAAATGTCTTGAACGATTTTCCCAATCCATTTGATGTCATTAGGTAAGGTGCCATCGTGAACATCCTGACCGAGAAGATTGCATAGTATTCTTCTGAAGTATTCGTGTCGCGGAAAAGAAAGGAAGCTTCTACTATCTGTCAACATGCCAATGAATCGACTAAGCAAACCCATATTACTCAAGGTATTGATTTGTTTTTCCATACCATCTTTTTGATCTAAAAACCACCACGCAGATCCCCACTGAATTTTACCTGGAGAATTTCCATCTTGAAAATTACCTGCCATAGTTGCAAACAATTCATTGTCTCTGGGATTCAAATTATAAAGTATGGTCTTCGCTAATTTTGATTCTTTATCTAATTGATTAAGGAAGTTGGACAATCCGATGGCTTGAGGATAGTCCCCTATACTATCTGCTCCGACGTCTGCACCTACTTGCGTCATTAATCGAGAGTTATTGTTTCGGATAGCTCCCAAATGAAACTGCATGGTCCAGTTCTTAGTATGATATATTTTTGCTAACTCATAAAGAACGTGCATTTGAAAAGCTTGAACTTCTTGATCGCTTAGTTCTTTTTGATCTTTCCTTTTTGTCAAAATTTGATCTAAATCCAAACCTTTATAATCAATAGCAAATAATTGAGACATACCATGATCAGCTAACTGGCAACCATGGGAATCAAAAAATTCAATTCTATCCTCTAAGGCTTCAATGAGTTGATCAAAATTGCTTATATTTTTATCTGTAATGTTTTCCAGTTTTTCTATATAGGCCAAAAAATCAGGATGATCGATAATCGCAAACTTATCTGGACGGAAGGTCGGTAGCATGATGATTCCGCTTTTATTTTTCGCTACATTTTGATGTGATATCAAATCATCTGTGGGATCATCGGTTGTGCAGATTAGCTCTACTTTCATTTTTTTTAGTAATGCCTGTATAGTGAAGTCAGGACTTTGTAAGGCTTCTGATGTCTCCTTATAAATCTTAAGAGCCGAGTCGTTATCCAGTAGTGTTGAAATATTAAAATATCGTTGCAGCTCAAGATGAGTCCAATGATATAATGGATTTCGCATAGTGTAGGGAACGGTATCAGCCCATTTTTGGAATTTCTCTTTCTCGGTAGCTGCTCCTGTAATGTATTGTTCATCTATGCCATTGGCTCGCATAGCCCTCCATTTATAATGATCTCCTTTTAACCAAGCTTCAGTAATTGAGGTAAAATTTATATCCTCAGCGACTTCATCAGGGGGCAAATGATTATGGTAATCTATGATCGGTAAATCTTTGGCATAATCGTGATATAGCTTTTCTGCAGTAGGATTTTGAAGCAGGAAATGATCGTTTAGAAATGGTTTAATCATTTGTTTTCGAGTGTCTATTTGTGTGAATTTATAATACCTAATTCCAATCCTCTCAGCTCTGCGAGGCCTCTTAATCTACCTATTGCAGAGTAGCCAGGATTTGTCTTTTTACTTAAGTCATCTAACATCTTATGGCCGTGATCTGGTCTCATCGGAATGGATACGTTTTGCTTTTCTGATGCTTCTAATAGTTTTTTCATAACATCATACATATCTACATCGCCTTCCAGATGATTGGCTTCATAGAAATTACCCTCTGTATCTCGCTTGGTTGCACGGAGATGTATGAAGTGTATTCTATCTGCAAATTGAGCTATCATTACTGGTAAATTGTTGTCAGATCGGACACCAAAAGAGCCTGTACAAAAACACAAACCATTATAATCAGAATCTACCTCTTCGAATATGGACGTCACGTCCTGTGCTGTACTCAGTATTCTCGGTAAGCCAAGCAGTGGAAAAGGTGGATCATCAGGATGGATGGCTAACTTAACTTGTACTTCCTCTGCAACTGGGATAATTTGACGTAAGAAAAAAATTAGATTTTGTCTCAGTGTGTTAGCATCAATATCTTTGTAACTATCAATAATAGTCTGAAACTTATTCAAATCCAGTATGCTCTCAGTAGTCCCACCAGGAAGGCCAGCAATAATGTTTTTTGTTAACTTCTCTTTCTGCTCAGAAGATAGATTCTTAAATAATGCTTCTGCTTTATTTTTCTCCTCTTCAGAATAATCTAAGCTTGCATCTGGTCGATTTAGAATGAAAAGATCAAATGCTGCAAATGCTGCTTTCTCAAAAAACAAGGCAGTAGAACCATCAGGCATAGGATATTCCAATTCTGTACGAGACCAATCCAGAACTGGCATAAAATTGTAGGTAACAATTTTAATATCACATTCAGATAAATGTCTTATACTTTGCTTGTAGTTTTCTATATACTCCAGATAGTTGCCAGATGCCCTTTTGATATCTTCATGTACAGGAATACTTTCTACAACTTCCCAGCTTAAACCAACTTTTTCAATTTCTTTTTTGCGATAGTTGATAGCTTCTTTTGTCCAAACTTCCCCCGGCAGTATATCATGGATAGCTGTAACAATTCCTGTTGCACCTGCCTGTTTTATATCCATCAGGCTTACGCCATCCTCTGGTCCGTACCATCGCCAACATTGTTTAAGTGCTACCATTGTTATACTTAATTATACGCCGCTAAAGGCACTGAATCCGCCATCGACTGGAATGACAACACCATTAACGAAAGACGAATTATCATCACACAGCCAGAGCAAAGTACTTATTAATTCTTCAGGTTTTCCAAACCTTTTTGCCGGAGTTTGACTGATAATGGTTTTGGCTCTATCTGTATAACTACCATCTTCATTAAGTAATAAACTGCGATTCTGTTCTGCTATAAAAAAGCCTGGAGCTATGGCATTGACCCGTATACCGGATCCATACTTTGTAGCCACTTCTATAGAAAGCCATCTTGTAAAGTTGTCCACAGCAGCTTTTGATGCAGAATAGGCAACGACTCTTGTCAAAGGCAATTGGGCAGCCATGGAGGATATATTAACGATACAACCATTTCCTTGATCCACCATTGCTTTTGCAAATATGAATGACGGAATGACTGTTCCTAATAAATTTAAATCAAAAACATCTCGAAAAGCATCCAAGGAAGTATCGAATATCGTTTGATCAGGCATGACAGTTGCGTTTGGCTTATTACCACCTGCACCATTTATGAGAATGTCTATTCTTCCAGCCTTATCTATAACATCATCACAAGCAGATTGTACCATCTTTTCATTTAGTACATCACAACTTATGGATTCAATGTCAAAACCTAAATTCTTCATTTCAGCAATCCTTTGCTTTGATTTTTCTTCATTTCTTCCCAATATAAAGACCCTTGCACCTGATTGCGCTAAGCCCTTTGCAAATGCCCCTCCAAGGGTTCCATTTCCACCAGTGATAACTGCTACTTTTCCTTGCATATTTATTTGTTACTCAATTTTTTCTTTGATGGTTTATATTTTTAACGCTGGATTTTCTGCTACAAATTTAGCAGAGTAATTCTCTTTTATCAATGTAGAACAACGATTTTAAAGACTTCAAAATTTTGACTCTCAGAGACTTTCAGAAAATAAACCCCACTGTTCAGCTCTGATACATTTATAGAAGTCTCTTGAGATGTGTTTTCGAGTTTACAAGTAAGCATAAGTCTACCATTTGAATTTAGAAGATCCAATTGATCAGCATTTGGATTAATATTTTTCAAATGGAGTATGCTACTGGTCGGAACTGGGTAGACCAATAAATCGCTAATTTGATTTTCATAGCTAAGAGAAGTAGTACCACTTTCATAGGCATAGGGTCCGACATCATTTGGTGTTAAAGGCTTGTAGCGTATAGATTCAAGACTAAAATGATCAGCACCAGGATTGCTCAATACGAGTCTTTCTTGTCCATCTATATCCTCATTGATCGAGCCAATGTTTAGAGTGTTTTCATAGAGTGGTGTATCAGCAGTTGTTCTCCATACGTTTATAGCAGTATCAAACTCTATGAAAGGGTTTTCATTTGCAACTTCATTGGCGTCAAAAGAGGTTGTCGTAGCTCCACTTAGTAGAGTCGCATTGCCTGTTGGAAACATGAGATTGCTAATCCAAGTAATATTGTTACCCTGATCGTTATCAGTATCTACGATTGCTACTAAACTATTTTCTGAGCCAGTGATGAGATTATTTGCGATTGTAATATCCTCTAAGTCTTTACTATAATTATTGTTGTTGTCAAATCCAATTTCGATGCCGTGACTATTATTGACAAGGGTATTAAAAGCAATCGTAACTCTTTCAGCTCTAAAGTGTTTGGATAGATTGGAACTTTGGCCATCTATAGCATCTCCCAAAGTCAATGTTATCGGAGCATCCCATCGAGTTCCATTTAGTCCTTCCATATAGTTATTGATAATCAGATGATCTGTGCCATATATGCGAATACCGCCAGTGTATAAATCTGAGCCCGCAGGAGATGTTCCGATAGGTTTGTCTCCACCAAAAAAGTAATTGCCCTCAATTGTATTTCTATTGCCATGTCTCAAGGAGAGGGTACCGTAACTTCTGCTAAAGGTATTGTGTCTTATGATGTTATCACATGATTTTACAGATACGATTTCTGGATCACCATCACAGTCTTCGAATAAGTTATGTTCTACAATTGTAAAGCCACTACTCTGCGACATCTCACTCCATCCAATCCTAATGGACTCTTGTTCATTGACAGCCCGTGGACCATTGTTTTTAAAATGATTATAATCTATGGTATCATATTGGGATTGATAATATATTTCATCAGAACCATTGTCTTCAAAAGATCCATCTATAGTTATAAAATGTCCAGGTGTTTTCTTATTCTGAAAAATATTATGATCTATTCTGTTATGATGACTTGGGTATAGAAAGGGAAAAGTATTGTCACTCCAAAACCCTCCAATAAATACCCATTTAATAGGTTCTGTAGTCTCTAATTCGAAAACGTTTCTTGTAATTCGGATGTTATTGCACCCTTCTAGTTTTACTAAAGTTTCGTCTCCTTGGCAATCAAAATTAATACCTTGTAAAGTTATGTAGGACGATTTTTTAAAAACAAACTGTGATTCACCAGTTAAAGTAACTCCGCCAACAGACTCTGCTTTGATAACGATAGGGTTGTCTTCTGTCGCTTCATTTTCTATAGAGCTTTCAAAGTCATTGTAGGTTCCATTTCTAATAATGAAAATCCCTCCATTCGATGAGTCGTTAACTGCCTCGACTAATTTATCTGGATCTGTAAAATATTGTTGAGTAAACGCAAAATCGTAAAGTAGTACGAAAAGGAAAATTAAAAAATTTCGTTTTATGTAATCGGAGCTAAAGAAAAATAACAAAGCTTTCATTTAATTATGATGACTTTATAGTGTTGAATAATTAGTTTCTTAATTAACTATGTTCTTAATCACATGAGAAATATCAGAATAGTCAGTAGACTCCACAAATCCAATCGAAAAAGTCTGAACAGTATTAAGATGCTTAGTTGTCTTTTCTCTGTTTTTTCTTCCAAAACCTAATACTGTCATATCCGCTCTATAAACATAGTTGTCAGAGATGTCATCATCCTCATGATGCAACATATATAATATACGAGAGGCATTTTGATCACCAAAAGCCATCCACTCCGGTGAGGACAAATCGCCATTGAAACTTTCTTTTATATTATGCATCTTATTATCATTAGAAGAAAGCCAATAATCAGTGGTGTCCATTTCTCCTCCCGGCACACCTTCGTATTGGATCCAGTAATGATGCCCTTCACTTATTTTACTCATAGTAAAATCACATCGATCTGAATAGAAGTCCCATTGTCCTTCCCATTGTTTGTTATCTGAAGTAAAAGTTATTCGGACATGGTTATTTGATTCTTTAGAAACTACAGAACTGGATGGATCAGTCTTCGCATTCATAGCATGGAAGTAGCTGCCATCTTGCTTATGAATGGCATTTGGAAAACCTCGATATTCACCTTTATGTGCAGACCCTGGTTTCTTATGGAATCCGATCCAGTCTATACCATCTTTGTCAAGCATACTCGATAAGCCTCCACCTTCTTTTTCTAAATAATACGTTGCAAGAGGAGTGGTGATAATGTAGGCTGGTCCTCCGCCCGCTGATTCATCAGTGCCATGAGTGAGTTGTACTTTGTTTTCAGAGCAAGAGCTGACTAATAAGGCAAGGGAGAGAAGTGCAATTAATTTGATCAAGTTCATGTTGTGTGACATTGTTGCTATTATGTAATTTGAGGCTTTGCACTTCTTCTTAGGAATATACCGATGCAAGAAATTATTATAGAACAGACTACAAACATTATTCTACCCCACATAGGATTAGGTATTAAAGCCATGATCATAACACCAGCACTCATAACAAGCACCATCCCGCCCAGCTTTTCTCTTTGCTGTCGATCCACTTCAGATTGTTGATTGTCTGAAATAACAGGCGTTTCGATATCTTTGAAAAACTGATCAGTACCTTCTTTGTTTTTATCTTTTGCTTCATTGTAGAAAAATGAAGTGGCATAGAAAAAGCCTCCTGTAATAAAGAGGTGTCCAGCTATTGTTAGGATTATACTTAACTCACTAATTTCTCTTGCTGTCAAAGATTCTATACCAAATACAACGTCAACAAAAACATCGGCAGTGACTAAATTAGCAACCATATAAGATACACACATACCGACTGCTATGGTGGCCCACGGTGCCCATATAGGTGTCTTTTTTATAAATATTCCTAATAAAAGTGGAACCATCATTGGCAACTGAACCATAGTAGAAACTTTCATCATCAGCTCAAATAAACTGAGTTCTTTTAAAGAAGAGAAATAAAGTGCTGCAGCTATTACACCGATACCACTAATAAAACTAACTACTTGACTAAGACGCAATAACTTCTTGTCATTAATTGATTGTTTTTTTCTTTTTGCAATAAATGGTTCATAAATACTACGGATAAAAATTCCAGCATTTTTATTCAATGCAGAATCCATAGAAGACATAGATGCAGCAAATAATCCTGCCATCAATAATCCAACGGTTCCGATAGGCATGGCATTCTTAGCAAAAACCAGATAGACTGCATCCTTAGCCTTGTTTCCTAATTGCTCATAACCTGCTGCAGCATCTGGGTATAGCTGAGCAGATGCCCAAGGTGGGATGAACCATATAATCGTTCCAAAGCCCATTAATGTCATTGCCAATAATGCTGCTTTTCTGGCGTTGATAGTATCCTTAGCATTAAGGAATCTAAATGAATCATGGAGATTCATCATTGTAGTTACCTGTTTGGGAAGGAAGAAAAGGAAAGTTCCTATCAGTATTAAAGGGTAGTTCATATTAGGTCCGATAATAAATCCTCCAGGAAAATCTCTAACGAGATTTACTGGACCACCAACCTTGACTAATGCTACTACTGCACATGCAACTGATACCACTGCTACCACTAATGTCTGGACAAAGTCTGATGCTACAACTCCCCAAGCTCCTCCCATAACAGATACGAATAGTACTGTAAAGCCAATTGCAATAATTGTGATATTGATATCCGCATCAAATACAGCACTTGTAAAAACGCCTAAGGCATTCAACCATACGCCTGCATTAAGAAAAGAGAAAACTATTAATGCCCATGAGAAGAATTTTTCATTTTCTGGGCCAAATCGTTTTTTAATTCCTTGCGTCGGTGTATCTACTCTCATCTGTCTGAACCTATGTGAGAAATATGCCCAGCCACAAAAGAATGCAAACGTATTGCCTATATATACAAGGCTTATCGCAAATCCATCAGCAAATGCTTTGCCAGCTGCACCAGTAAAAGTCACGGCTGAGAATTGGGCCATAAATGCAGTCGACCCGACCATCCACCACAACATCTTTCCGCCACCACGGATGTAGTCACTTGTAGATTTCCGAGCCATTCTCGAAAAGACAACTCCTATTACAAGGATCAGTATAAAATATAAGCCTATTACGAGATAGTCATAAAACATACTTGTTCTTTTTTATTGTAGATGAGTAACGTCAGTCCAATTGTCATTCTTTCTTATTATATCTATAAGTTCCTGATAGAAACTACCTTCTTTAAAAGTTTGGTATGGCTTGAAACTTTCTCCCTTTATGTCTTTAGTAAATTCTCTGACCAAGTACTGCCAGTTCCTTTCGGTATCGCTGTCAATTTTGGGTTGGTCATCGATGATATCTTGAGGTAATGCGATCTCTTCCCATTCTTTATTTTTATTCCACATGTATAGAGGGCCCATGCCATAATGTCCTTTGATATATATTGCGCCTTTAGTACCATAGAAAACAATATGATCTTCATTAAATCGAGGATTTAATCCTCCATGTTTGAATAGGACAGATACAGGCTTGCTGGCCATGGCACTTTCTAATTTTGCCATAACTGTGTAAGACCATTCTACATTACTTTCTCCCCATTCGAGAGAAGGATCATTAAGGTCTTTTGGAATGTGGTCTCTTCTTGTTTTGAAATTATGGACACCTTTTACGATAGGAGCTTTTCCCAGGTCGTCTCTTACTTCACCGATTATAGATAAGACCTCTTCGCCTATAACGGCTGTTGCGATCGAGAGCATATGCGTGAAGTTATTATTAAGTCGACCACCACCATCTTCTTTTCTGTGAGACCATCCGAAAGGTATGTCACGTTCAAGATTAAAGTGAGATATAAATTCTGCTTCGACGGGTTCGCCGATGGCACCATCAGTCACTAATTGCTTTGCATGAAATATACAAGGCATATATCTGTAGCTTGACGCAAAGGCTGTTTTTACACCTTTCTTTTTTGCAAGTTCGTATAACTCAACTGCTGAGCCGCCACTATCTGTCAATGGCTTGTCGCAAAATACGTGACAGCCATGTTCGATGGCTTGTTTTACAGTTGTGTAGTGGGCTCCACCTGGTGTGCCAATAGATACAATGTCTGGTTGGCAATCTTTGAGGGCTTGTTCCCAGTCTGTATTGTGATAGGGTATATTTTTCTTTTTAGCAACTTCACTTAGGACACTCGGTGTCCTACCCACGATACCTACGACCTCAGCGCCTACATTTCTAAATGCATCTGTATGACCTTGCCCAGCAAATCCGGTTCCTGAGATAAGTACTTTCAATTTTCTATCCATCAATTCAGTTTATGATCAGTTATATATAGCACATCAAATTACCAATTATAGGTTCACTTTAATAATTTATGTGAGTTTATGATGTAAATATGATTTTACATCAAAAATTAATGTTCGATAAATTCTGTTACTTTTAGAAACAGAAAGAAGAATCAAAAAGAAATAAATGTATACAAAGAATATCAAAGTAATATTTCCAATTTATTTATTAGTAATTATCGCATTAGTACTTAATAGTTGTACCAATTCAAAAGAAAAGACTTCAGAGAAATCTTCAGATAAAACTTCTGAGAACACTGGTAGTAAGGAGGCAAAAGATATTGTTTATCCAAGTGACGTCATCCCTTTTATGGATGAATTCAAAATTCTTTTAGGAGATGGTAAGAGTTCTAATAACTTGATTGATTATGAGGACAAAGATTTCTTCTATGTTGAAAATGATGGAAAAAAGGATTGGGTAGTGTATAAGACTCCGAATTCTGGCGTCACTTCCAGAACCTCAAGTAATACAAGGTCAGAGTTAGGAGAGAAGAAACGATGGACAGCTATGGAAGGAGGTAAGCTAACTGGTACATTAAAAGTTATGCACGTATCTACTTCAGGTGATGCAAGAGTTGCAGCATCATATTCTACGGTCGTAGGGCAGATCCATAGTGACTCAGGTCATGAAAACGAGCCACTTAAAATATTTTACAAGAAATTTCCGGGACACACAAAAGGATCAGTTTTTTGGAATTATGAAATCAATACTAAAGGTGGAAACGAAAAGCGATGGGATTACTCAACTGCGGTATGGGGGCATGATTTTTCTGTGGTCGGAGATGGTCCTGCCGCTTATCCCTCAGAACCTACAGGTGGTATAGCATTAAGTGAAGAGTTTAGTTATGAGATAAATGTGTATGAAGGCATTATGTATCTCACATTTACAAGTGAAGGGAATGAGACTATTAAATTCACAAAGAACTTAATAAAATCAGACTTTGCTACACCTTCTGATATCCCGGAACAGACAAGAAAATTATTTTTTCCTATAGGTCGTGATGGTGTAGAAAGAAAGAATGCCTATGCTGGTGAGCAACAATATTTCAAACAAGGTGCTTACAACCAAACCAACGGGAAGGCTCCAAGCACAAATATGGTATGGAGTTCTGGCGCTGATACATATGAAGGTGATATAGCTAAGCAATATGCCAATGGTGATTATACTGAAGTTTGGTTTAGAGAAGCGACTGTAGGCCCTGGGACTATGCCAAATAAATAGAAAGAACTTTTATATTTTGAATCTATTTTGCCCTATGACCGTTATAGTCACATGTGTAGAATTGCAGCTATTGTAATCAGCGTATTATTTTCATTGTGTACTTATGCACAAGGCAGTCGGTTTGATCAAGACGTACAGTATAATATCATTATAGAAAGTCCTGAGGACAGTGTCATAGAAGTAAGCTATGAGGTACTGTTCGAGAATCCTGATTCTAATAGCGAAAGTTATGTGACGGCTTCCCAAGATTCTTTCCTCATGGTACTTATGCAAGATCTATCGATACAGCCTAAGGACACAAGTCAGTTATTATTATACATACATGGTATGTGGGGCGGTCGACGAATAAATTTTAATAAAGCCTATAAGCTGATGTACCGTTCTTACATAGAAAATGAAAAATCAGATATTGCAAGAATCATTTCTCTTAAGTGGCCTGGAAATAAGCAAGAATACAAACAGAATAAGACGCGGCTATATTCGATCAGTGATCAGATCGCTGAGGTATTAATGGGATTTGTCACAGACCTTAATTTCGAATTAAGTAATAATTATCTACATGATATTCAATTGGATTTATTGGCACATTCTTTAGGGACAGAACT
>Ga0209831_1001131_pt1 | contig 25081 bp, 22 predicted proteins | sample Maine_Asex4_meta_FD_187451 | JGI IMG/M metagenome (GOLD analysis project Ga0209831, IMG submission 187451) | Marine algal microbial communities from Maine, USA - Maine_Asex4_metaG (SPAdes) (version 2) | ecosystem: Host-associated > Algae > Red algae > Unclassified | place: Maine, USA | collected... | reverse complement strand
ATATCGTCTATTACAATAAATGTTTGGTGAAAAAACTCAATTGGAAATTTGAAGGATTTACTAAAGACATCCCTATTGAACATATCAAAGGGTAGATGAAACTTAGTGCCGAAGGCACTAGGTTGCCTAAATTTGCTTGATAACTGGGTAAAGTTGTGGACTGGAGGGTTAACTGTCGGGAATATAGATCAAAGCTAAAAGGATTTTTGTTTATAGGGGTTAGCCCGATTTGGCTTCCATCTTTATTTATTTTAAAATGAGATCCATCAAATTTACTAAGATCATTTAATGGCGGAGCATGATAGATTATTTTTTTACCAGTTTCTCTATCTAGGATACCCCAATCCGGTTGACCACCGGCAAAGACAATATTTCCATTCTTTAGATACTTTATATCCGTTATGGTATTATCTGCAGCAGGATAATCCTGATAATTTCCTTTTCCCTGATTTTTCCAAATACGAATCATTTGCCAATATTTTCCATCTGCTTGTTTTTCACTATAAAGGCCTCCAGCAATTAATTCTTGACCATCCTCAGAAAAGGATACTGTTTCAAATTTATCATTTAGTGTCGTAGCCCCTGAAATATCAGGCTCATATAAAACCTGTAAAGTAATGGCGTCCAATACTTGAATGGTTGGACTATCATAATAGCTAAGTGCTAATCGTTTTCCATCTGGAGTAAAAGACAATGAAAAAGGTTTTTTCCCTCCGGTAGTTTCTACCTTTTTTTGAAATTGGAAACGCTGATTGTATAACCTGAGATAGCCATCATCAGCGACCGTTGCGAGACCTCCATTTGGCGCAAAGGCTACGTTTTCACTTTGTGCTCCATAATCAGTATCCTGTTCTTTTAGGCTCCAATCGGTTGTATTATAAATACGTATTCCATTATTTCCTCCTAAAGCACTAACTAAATATTGGCCATCCTTTGAAAATTCCAAATCACGAATTACATTCGCTAAACCACCAATCCGATGTACTAACATTCCGGATTGAGTATTGAAAATATAAATATACATTGTTTTATTTTTAGGATAATAGGCTGACCATCCTCCCATCGCTACGTACTTTCCTCCAGGATAAAGCGCCACTGCGTAGACCATCCCTTCATCTCCCTTTCCGATAGGAGGACGATAGGTTTGTACTAATTTTCCGGTTTGAGCATCCCAGAGTTTGGCTGTTTTATCTTTACTACTAGTCAAAACATATTTGCCAGCGGCATCTGTATCTAGGCTGTTTATCTTAGCAGTATGCATTCCCAAATCAAGGGTCAGAATCGGCGCATCTGTTTGCGCCAAGAGTAGGAAAGGGAATAGTAATAAGAGTACAAGAGGGAAGTGTTTCATATTAGTTATTTTGTTGAGTGGTGATCTTTAGTTTATCTTCCGCAAAGACCTGTTTTTTTTTGAGGCCTCGGGTCTTGGACAAGGCGGAGGGGAGACCATCTTTAATAAAAGTATAGCCGTCTATTTTTTCGGTTATTAATTCGGGAAAATCTTTTTCTTGTGCAAAAATATATAGCTCCTCATCGCCAAAAGGAGCGGTCACCTCAAAGCCATCGCTGAGTTGTACCCACTTATTTATCTCGGGCGTGTTGACGATGCGGTCGTTATCGAGTAAGATTAGCATTCCGTCGGCGAGTCGATAAATCGTCCGTAGTTTACAAGGTCGGGTTACTTTAAAAAATAACTGAAGTTCTTCGGATTTTTTAAAAATTAAATCCTGTGTTCCTTTTTGGGTTTTGATTTGAACGGATAGTTTTGGTTTTTTTACGGGTACCTCAACTGGTGGTTTTTCTACTGGATCTTTGGTTATGGGAGGTTGAACCGGGACTGGTGCGGGAGTGGTCGGCGTGGTCTTGGTGACTTTTGCCGGGATCGTATCCTGCGGGCGTATCCGGATTTGTAATCGGCTGCGTAATGGTATCGTTGGTAACAATGGGTGGTTTTGGCTCAAAACAATCCCGGATGGAGTAACCGGATATTTCGGCGATTCCGGCCAGGACGCTAATCGTTGCTACCAGGATCGTCAGGATCTTTTTCCAGGACATCCCTTCGGGTTCTTCCGTTGGCTGAGCGGCGGGATTGATGGTATCAGGATTTACCGCAGGCCTGTTCAGGTTATCAAGTAAATCAATCAGGTCGTCATGAATGACACTGGTGGCGACCCTTTGGCCTTCCATGGAAAGGACGCCTTTGACTTTATCTTGCTTTAATTGTATCCAGCGCGCTTCGATCAACGTAACGTGGTTCTCGAGTCTGGTGTCGGAGAGGGTAGTAGCCGCATTCTTCAGTTCCGTAAAAACTTTTTTCGTCTTATTTTGACTGATCAGTTGCTTTAGGTGTTTTATATCTATTTTGTCTTTCAATTGCTTCTCTGGTTTAATCGTTGCTAACTTATTTCTTTTCCCTTAAGAAATTGTTTTTTACCCGTGGACAGTGTTCTATTGAGGGGCGTACGAAGTATAAATATTGTATTAAAACCAAATATAAACAAGAAATAGACTAATCCAGAAAATTTACCAATTATTTTATCCCCTCCACCTCCAATAAATAACGCAAAACTCTAATATTTTTTTAACTTTACCATCCGCCTGATGATCTCTACAGGTTGCCTTTTTACTGAAAACACTATCACTATCAAATACAAACATAAACGAACAAAAAACTCACTCTTTCTTGGCTCGAACTGTATTACCATGAAGTATATTACCCCAGTTATTTACAATTACGATTACCGATTCAGTTTCATTTTCTAAAATCTTTACTAGCGTATCCATTTTTTTGATCCTACCTTCTCTCTGGACATTACATAAATGGAATTGATGCTTAGGAAAGATAGGAGTATGAGAAGGGGGAGATGTTTCATTTTGATTTGTTTTAGATTTTTGTATTTTATTTCTGGTGAATTATTTTTTGAGCTTTTGCTTTTTTTTCTTGTTACGATTAATGATTAACTTTCAATAAAGATATTAAAAATGTAGGAAATGAAAAAAACAAAAAATCAATATCCCCCAAAGTCGCTAGGCCGCAATAGTCAAGAATTACAAAATCTGCTTTAAACAAAAAGAGACTATATGCAAGGTGAATATATATGTGGTGTATCCGTTGTTTTATCATCGTTAACATTTGCTGAAAAAGTATAATGTTTTTTTGGTAGAGTCTGAAACATTTCCTATTATTATGATACTAGAGAAAACTTACCTTGCTGGTTATCAAAATCAGCTACTATTTTTTTATTACTAAGAAGGGATAATCTTAGTTGAAAATTAAATTCAGTATTTAGTCAAAATCGGATTTTAGATTTTAAGTCGTGTTTTCGACTTATACTGATTTCATTATAATTATTTCAGAGAAGAAGAAAGATTCAAATTTAATTCTTTATTGATGCTTCAATAAAGACAGATTCTCTTTGTATGAATCCAATGAACCAGGAAAACAAAAATGCTACTCACAACCCGGCGCCTCCAACCCAGAGTCGCTCAACCGCTGCTTCCTCCGGTCAGAACAATGAGGGCCAGGAAGAGCAACCTCGTTTCCAACCTCCAGTTATTAATCTTCCCAAAGGCAGTGGTACCACTCAGTGCATCGGCAAAAAAATCAAGCTAATCCAGTAACCGGAACCGTCTCAATGTCAGTACTCATTGCGATGAATCCTGGAGGCAGAGTATTTAAACCTCAGGTGGCGCTTAGCTAAGATAGTGGTGGTAATAGTTCTTACGGTTCAGTGTACAATATTGGCTTGCTATATATTTAAATTCACAATTGCATAAAATTAATAAAAAATGAAAAAACAACCTATCCTTCTCAACAAAACAGCCTCAAAGGCCCAGTCGACCATCAAAGACTTTTCCGCTGCCAAAAAAATTAGCACAAAAGCATTGGACGATCATTACGAAGCTGCTGCCAAGTTATTAATTACGCAAATTAAGCGAGCCAAGCAAGGAAATAAGAATCAATACCTTGATTTACTGAAAGAATTATTTTCCGCTTATTACAGTCGCCTGTCGTCCTCAAAATCGGAAGCCTTGACTAAAAAATCTGAAGAATTAATTCAACTTACTGGTAATGTTTTTACAGCTCATCCAGATTATCCCATAGATGGATTATTGCGAAAAAAACAAAAAGGTCAAAAACATAATTTCGTGGCAAAAACAAGGAAATTATTTTATTCTGCTTTGACTTAAATTATTCCTGGAAAGATATATCATAATTATTTTTAATCACGAAAATTAAACTCCCATGCCACTAAAGAAATTAAAAATAAAAACCAAAGCCCTACCTGAAATCCTCGAGATAGACCCAACTATGACTTCTACCGAACTTATTGAAAAAGAAGTACAGGAAGCCTTTGACTTGGCAACACAAATGCTCGACAAAGTAGTTGCTTTATTTGAAAATATCACTGCACAAAAGACAGAAGCTATGGTCCTGTTTTGCTGGAGAGATCAAAAGTCGATCCTTGATTTTTTTGGTGATTATAAACTGAATACTAAACAAGTTGAAAAAGTAGAACGGAGAATTAAGAGGGTTCATCGAAGAGTAGCCAAAGAGAAGATTAAAATCCAGGTCGAATCTAAAACTATTTTTAATTCGAAATACGAAAATTCTTATGCTTTAAATTTTGATTTTTTCCTATTTCGAAAATCTTTTAGGCTACTGTCAAAATGGTTTAAGTATGATAAACAAGTGAAAGCTAATATTATTGTTAAAGAGTTATTTCGCGATCTTTTCAGTGACAAGAAAGTGGAATATTACTATGGAAATAAAATAAAGGCGAATGGTGGTCATGGGGCCCGTAGACTTGCACAATAAAGCCCAAAAAAGGCAAGGCGGACTCCTGAGAATTACATGCAATTTTGCACGGCGCTCTGGCAGGAAGAAACTACTGTTTGATACCAGTCAAATTAATTATTCTATCACCAGGAAATATTAATCAAATGAAAATATAAATAAAAAACATGAATGAAAATTTAAAAAATATCGAAACCTTAATCAGGAATGGCGATACCAGAATCGCAATTGCTTCGCTTATGGATACGGAATTTCTTAAAGTGAATGAAGATCGCATTGTGGTGATCAATGATCGCTTTGAAGAATTAAGTAACGACAAAAGCTTGAATGTCATTTCTAATTCGGAGTATGATCTTGAGACTGCTAAAATCAATGAAGCACTTTTGGATTTATTAAGTAGCAAAGAAATTCAAAGTAAAAAAAGACAAAAGAAGAAGATGTGGTTGGGAGGGATAGGAAGTGTTTTCGTATTGATTTTCATAGGTTTACTGGTAACCCATTTTCTGGATGATTCCAAAGTAGACCAAAGTAAAAATTTATCTAATTCAAAATCAGGCGAAAGTACCGTAGTCCCTGTTCCCAAACAAAACAAAAACACAATTGAAACCGATCCCGGATTAAATGAAAACACAACTGTACCTGATTCCAAACCAAAAGAAAATGTGAATGTATCTGAATCTGATTCTAAACTAAGAGAAAGGACAAGAATCCTGCAAGAAAGAGTTTTTGATATATACCGCACCTTTAATTTATCTATCGAAGAAATAAGAAATAGAACGGATTTATCAGAAGATGAAAGACAAAAATTATTAAAGAGTTTACAGTATTTAAAATCAGAATACAGAGTACTTCATACGAAAAATACAGAAGCAATTACAGAAGGAAATTATTTGTTAAGTAATGAACTGACAAAAAAAATACATTTTTTATCAAACTCTTCGTCTTTAGCAGAAGTCGATAATATTAAAACTCCTCTTCCAAAGATTTTTGCCAGGTTTAAGAATCGGGTTTATGATAATCCAGATACCAAATTTGGCGTTTACGATATCCTCATTTATAATGACACCCTAAGAGTTTACATGGGAATGAATCAATGGGATTCACTTGATATTTCAATTAACGGATCAATGGAAATTGACAGAAATTGGAAGACCATGGAAAAGTTCACTGACTATTATATTCCCTTATCAAAAGTAGTAAAAAATTATCCTTTTGAACGTGCGCTATAAACAATTGATTATGTCGATAGATACGCAGACCATCAAAAAATTAATAAGTAGAGGAGAGACTAAAAAAGCAATTGCCTCCCTCAAAGATTCTGATCTTTACCAGGTTAGGGAAGATAGCATAGTTATGATAAGTGCGCGATTCGAAGAACTGAATAATGATAAAATTCAAAATGTTATTTCTAGTTCGGAGTTTAATTTGGAGTCCGCTAAGATCAACAGGGCGATTTTAGATTTGTTAAGTGGAAAAGAACTTCAAACCGAGAAGAAACAAAAAAAGAAAATGATGTGGATAGGGGCCGGAGTTGTTTTTTTCCTGCTATTTAGTGCATTACTCGCAAATTATTTTATAGATCGCTCCAAACAAAACCAGTATATACTTATACTTGATGAGAGAGCTAACGAAATATTTCAAGCCCTGGATATGTTCAAAGAGGAAATATCGAATAGTACGGATTTATCAGAAAATGAAAAACAAAAATTACTAAAAAGCTTCCAGTATCTAGAATCAGAATATAGACTGCTCCATGAGAAAAATAGAGAAGCGATTAAAGAAGAAAACTATTTATTAAGCCATGAAATAACCAGAAAGATTCATTTTTTATCAAACTCTTCTTCTTTGGAGGAAATCAATAATATAAAAACTGACATCCCAGAGCTTTTTTCAAGATTTCATCCCGGGGCAAGCAGTAAACCAGAAGCCACCTTTGGATTTCATGATATACTTCTTTCTAATGATACCTTGAGAGTTTATATGGGAATGAACGAATGGGATTCACTTGATCGTGTAGATAAGGGATATCTAGAAATTCAAAAAGATTGGGAGACAATGGAGAAGTTTACTGATTTTTATACCCCCTTGTCAAAAGTATTGAAGGAATATCCCTTTGAGGATGAAAAAGTAAATAATTGATTAGGAATAATATCTGCAAAACCCCAAAATATTGCATACTCCCCTAATCTATAAAAAACTTTCTTCTTCTTCAATTTCTTCTATTGGCAAGTTAGTGTCTTTCATTTCTCTTTTGATTTCTGCCAATCGTTGCTTCTCGGCATAATTCCAGTTTTTATATAATACAACCGTTAGGGGAATGAGGCTTCCGCCAATACCTCCCAGGATTAATCCAAAAAGGGCTCCTGCTTGATAAAATGGAATATCATTAGAATGAAGTTTAATGATTTTTTCTAGATTTTCTTTTATTGCAGTGGTATGAATGAGGCCATTAAGGATGATGGCTAAGAAAAAAAGGATAACAAATACGATCATCAAAACCCTCATAATATATTTTGCCTTACCACGGTAACTATAGAAGAGTAAACCTAATGCAATAAATAGATAACCTAAAACGCAAGCTGATGTTACTAAGTTAGGACCGGGATAGGGTAAATTACTGTCGATGACAAATAGATGAACTCCCAATAAAGCCATAGAAATAGTTGCTACTGATGCTCCCGTGATTCCACCGATAATTATTGAAGTATTCCAATTAAAAAATCCTAGTTTCTCGAAGTACTTCATACCTAGATTTGAGAGTAAGCCAATAACAATACCAGCTACCGCACTAAACGGTACTACTAAAATACATTGTTGGATTAAAAAACCTGTCATTACTTCATTACCAAAAATTTTTTTGTGAAATCTATAATCAAAATAATAATTGATCGCAACGTAAAGGCCGACTAACAATCCTCCTAGCAAGCCACCATAGATACCACTTTCATAAGATAGATTGAGCCCAAATTTACTTTTTGTTTTAGTAGTTGTAAATTTTTTGAATCTTACAACGACCGCCAACAATAAGACAGCAATAATCATAATCGAAGAGGCGAGTAAATTATTTGAAATGGTATCATGGGTCTGGGGTATCATTATAGTTTTTACATGATAAACCATAATGATTATTAAAGATATCGAAATGATGAGTCCAAGACTTTTTACTTTTGGAACAGCAGATGCCAATCCAGGATTTTGCTCGTTTGAATCTACCGTGCTTTTATTGTTGTGCATGGAAAAGCCTGGACTTTCAATCACAGAAAGTAAATTTAGAAGTTTGTAAACCAGCTTATTTCGTTGAATGGAAATAGTATCCGTATTTTCAATCCCCGCAATTTCTTTTCTCATTATTGAGTTGTAGTTGTTTTCTAATAAAAGTAATTGTTTGTGGACTTCTTTTTTTTCTTCTGATACTACGGACTTTAAATATTCTATTGCTTTCAAACTATTATCTCGGGCAATAAAAGATTCCGCTTTTTTTATTATTTCTTTCATCTTGATCGTTTGTATTTATACGAGAAAATAAAAATGTAACATTATTTCATTCGCAATACGAATGAATCCAGATCACTATATCTTCCAGTTGGATGATATCGATCAAGTTTAATGTTTTCTCAAGAGATGTTTAAGCGGGAAAAGAATTTTTCCCAGATAAGTATTCAATAAATTTACTACTTTGTTTTGATTTAGCAAAGGAATTGGCCAAAAAAATGAATCAGTTAGTTAATCTAAACATTCTCAATCAAACTAACTACACCAACGCATTGCCAAAGTCAGCACAAATCAGAAACACAGTGATCGTTATAAGTCTATGATTTTAATAAATGAAGTGGCTTGGGTAGGAGAGGTGCCTCTTCGCCAGATTCTTAGCCAAGCCATCTACTCACTCTATAAGGATAGATCTTATTCTATCTTAATTACTTCATTAATTATAAGACCAAGTTCAGTTTGTCCATTGACCTGAACCTTAATTTTATTATCTTTTGTGAAATTTGCCCTTGTTCTGGGATTGATAATATCATCCTTATGAATTTTAAATTTATGGCTAATTGAATCCCAAACCGAAGTCGATAAATTCTGTTCAATTAGACTTGTTTCATTGGAATCTTTATCAAGTTTATATAATCGGGAAATTTGAATATTAGACATTACGCGGTAGTTTACTAATACCAACGAACTATCAGGAGAAATACTATATATGAAAAGACTATCTGCTATATCTATTTTGTACTTATTATTGTTAAATTCTATCGTAAGTCCTTCTCCGATTTTATTAACGGATTCAAATTTTAAGTTTGATTGAGCATCCGAGTTTGATGTCTTTGTTTTATCCCCACATCCTGTAATCAGAATAAAAAAAATTATAATGTATTTGTTCATGGTCTTCTTTTGTCTCCTGTTAAGTATTCTCCAAAAATTTTATTGCAAGCTTCCGATGTCTTATTTCCTGGTTTGCCATCTACAAGTAGAGAAATGCCGGGAAGTGTGTTAAGAAATCTTTGAAGATCTTCAGCACGTTCTGCTACTTTATTACTATGAAAATAAAAACTATTATTCAATAAACTTATGTCAAGCTCTGGTATGATATTTCTCTGTTCTAGTCTTCGTAGAATAACTGCGGAACCGCACTGCCCAGAAACAGCGGTGTTTGAAAAGACTCCATCAGAGGTGTATTTTCCGCTAGTATAGTGATTAGAATAAGACCATAAATAAGGTGATTTAACATGGGTATGATATAATCTATATCCCCAACCATTGTAGTTTTCCAGATTGTAAAGAGTTTTTGAGAGGCTCCAATCTGTTTCTTTATCAAGTCGTTTAAGTTTAATCGCGTCTTCACAGCTATCTTCCCAGGAGAAAGGTGGGTTACCTTTTTTAGGTCTGCCTGAAGGCACATTTACAGTTCTAGCCGTTAAGAGGTCTCCATTGTGAAGATGTAAATTGAAGTTTCTACTCGCCTCAAGGGTATGAACCAAGGCGATAAAATACCAAGGTACATTTGTTTTTGCTTCTATTGTCTCATATCTGTTTCTATTAGCAGCAATATGGTCAACATGATATTCTACAACCTTTAATTTCTCAAGTTTTATTTCAATAGACTTGAACATTTCTAGGTATTCTCTTTGAATTGCTTTGGTGTAGTTTACTTTTGGCATATCATTCTATTTAGATGGAATAAGTAATGATTGTAAAGTGGAAAGTAGAATGGACATCGAAGCAAAGTCGAATCCTCTTTCTGTTAAGTTCTCTCAAGGTAGGTATTCCTAAAGGTATAAAAAAGATGGGAAATAAAAAGAATAAAGAGTCGAAATCCCTCAAAATCGCTAGACTACAATGGTTGAGTTTTCATCCTCTAATAATTGTTAGTTTTAAGTAGTTTACAAAAAAGTCAATAATGCAAGTAACCGCTCCTAACTCCAAATGATCTACCTCCCGCTTGTCTGAGCTACAAGGCTAGATTCTGGTCTATCAGCCTAAATTTACCCTTTACAAGTATTACTTCCCATTCCAAACTGTACCTCAAGATTCGCCGGTATCACGATTAATGTAGAGAAAACATCATTTAGGAATCTCCGACCTCCTTTTCCGCTCCACCATATCGGAGGTAGTCAAGATCAGGACGAACTTCCCATCGCCCAGTTCCATAGGCATCGACATCGATTAACTCCCTTTCTCGGTGACCAGCTGGAGAAGTTGACATCAAAATTTTCTGCGAATAACTCCAGGTAACTACGATGCATCTTGCTCGCACCCCGGCACTAAGTCAGGCGGATGCCGCTATCCTCAACAAATACACTGCTTCTCGTTGCATAAGGCCTTTCTTTCATCAACCAATTTTCCATCTCAACTCTTCAATAGCCTGCAATTCCCTGCATTTTACTGCAATTTCTTGCAATTCGTGTCTTTGTTTTTAATAACAAACGATACCTAGTACAATTGTACTTCAATTATTAATCAAGAACAAGAATTGTTTCATCTGTATTAACATTACTAAAGTTTAAAAATTACTAAAACCAATTTACTATGCGCGATGCTAAAAAAACTACTGCTAAAAAGGCAACGACCAGAAAGCCTGCTGCTAAAAAAACTGCAGCCAAAAAGACGACTGCTAAAAAAGCGACCACCAGAAAAACGACTACCAGAGCTCGCTTAAAGCGACAGGACCTAACCGCAATTGCAAAAATCGCCAAGCTCAGTATTTCTACCCTGGTGAAATGGAACGATGGAAGTCTACCGGTTAAGCCCGATACCGAATTAAAGATTTTCGAAGCCTTCGACAAGTTTTCTAAAGAGGAGGTGGTAAGATTGGAAGAACACCTCCAGAAACTAACCGAGATTGAAAATCGCATTTCACTCCAAAGAACTGGAGTAAAAGAAGCGATTCACTCAATGAGAAAAATTAAGCTTTAAATCCTAGCGAGCCAGATTATTCCTTGTCAGGATCTGGTTAGCAATCACTGTTCACGGGATGTGTTGATGACGTGGCATAGTGCTGTTTTTTGTGCCTGTCTGCCGACGCAGGAAGGCAGGTTTTATATTTTTTTGTTTGTTTAACATTCGGCTCCCGGTGTAAATCGGGAGCTTTTTTTCTGGATGAATTTCCAGGGAATCCCAGAAACCATGGAAAATAAAAATCCTCATTTTTTTACCTGGGCTACGGAAATAAAGGCGATCTGTCCGCATAGTGGAGAACTCTTCACCTGGGGCGGGCCACGGATCGAGGCGCTCACCAAAGCCGATGCTCAACAGTGGTGCGACGAAAATATGGGATATCTAAAAGTGATCGGCCGGCTTACCATGACGATTCCTACCAAAAAGGATGAAGATGGAAACGATTGCCCAGATTGGGATAACGCAGTGGACCTGGATGAGGGGCGCTGGAATTGAAAATAGGATTACCCAAAAAACCAACTGAATTTTTTATTTACTCATTTCAAAATCTTTAATTATTTTTACATTAATCATTGCCTTACTCTTACAATTAGGAACTATTGCTAACGCTTCCGATTTCAAAGCTGCGGAATACAACGAACAGACGAGTTCCTACGATGGCCAAACTATAATCATTAAAGACGAGATCGTCTATTAAATTTCTTACTTCAAAAGAGTTTATGTCTGGAGACTTTGTGTATGGAGAAAATAGAGATTTTTGAACTATAAAGAAACGCCCGCCTGCCAGCCGACAAAGACTAGAAATTTAATAGCCATAGTTGTTAGAACGAGGACGTGAGCAAATTAATTTAAAAAGGTCATTTGATTCCCGTACAAATTTTCTAGTCATAAACTTTAATTACCTTTCGGTATTTTATTAGACCTTTCTGTAAGTTTTTATCATTAGAATAACAACCCCAAAACTATGACCAGGTCAATTTTTTCTACCACCTTTTTTATTCTCCATTTCATCATTAATCTTTTTTGATTTATATGCTAGTCCAAGGCAACTGGAAGTTTGATTCAGTAAACGATGTCAGTTATCTCTATATTCTTAATACTAATTTAATTACCTGGCTTACGGCAGCAGTTTTTTTAACATACTGGGATATGCGTTAAAGGGAAATAAAAAATGATTATAGTCGACTCCTTTTTTTTATTGCCTTTTTTTAAAAATATAATTGGGGTAACGCAATAGATATTAATGAGGGAAAACAGAATTGAGAATCGCAGCACTTTGGTACGATTCTCAATTGTTCAGAAAGCTATTTTTAGTTTTGATGAGGACTAGAACTTTTCGATACTTGAGTGCCTTTGGGTGCCTATGGGTGTATTTCAGTTTCTTTCAGATGAGAAAATCTGGAAAGCGCAGTGGACCTTGAAGAGGTAAAATGGAATCCAGATATTTCAGATGTTTGAGTTTAACCACAATTGATAAAATGAGGATTGTGTTTCCTCGTTGCAAAAAAATCTTCCGGTTTTTGTTATCTTACTATTTTATTCTCAACTGATTTCTTTAAATTATCCTTACAAAACTTTACTACTTATCATTTAGATTATGTCAATTATCATCAAAAATATGGTCTGCCCTCGCTGTATCGAATCCGTTCGACAAGTTTTTCTGGAACTGGAAATTGAGGTAATCGATATTCAATTAGGGGCTGTTTCTACTATCGAAAAAATAAACGTGGAACAGCGGAAATTACTGCAAGCAAAATTGGTAGCGAGAGATTTTGAATTGCTGGATGGAAGAAATACCAAATTGGTAAGTGAAATTAAGTCCATTATTGTAAATGAAATTCACCACCAAAAAGAACGTGCTCCTTTCAATTTTTCTGATTTGCTATCTTCAAAATTAAATTATGATTATGCTTACTTGAGTCGACTATTCTCGACGGTGGAAGGGCGAACCATCAGCAGTATATTCTGGCTCAAAAAATTGAGAAGGTCAAGGAGCTTTTACTGTACAATGAGTTGACCATTTCCGAGATCGCCGTTCAAATGCACTACAGCAGTGCTGCTCATCTCTCTGCTTAGTTTAAAAAGATAACTGGCATGTCTCCCTCTGCTTTTAAAAAATTACAAGGTCAAAAAAGGCAATTCTTAGATGATATTTAATTTCTTTGATGTCATAATGTTATAGGCTTTACACAAAATTATATAATACAATTACTGAAAAGTATCTCTATTTTTGTGATCGTAGAAACATAATTATGAAAACTAATTACCAAATAATTTAAAACATTAAGCGCTTTATTACGTATATTTGTCAATAAGTGATATTAATAATACATGAAACCAATTAGTAATACATATCGATTTTTTGCCTTATTTATGGCACTAGTGATGTTTACCTCTTCGGTAAATCTGGCTGTCGATATGCATTTCTGTCAGGGTAAATTAAAAACGGTAAGTTTAATCGGCAAGGCTAAAACTTGTCATGAGATAGCAACATCAACAACCGTAAAGCAATGCCCGAATCATCAACTGATGACTACGGAAAAAGAAGGGTGTTCTATTGATCAAAAGAGTTGTTGCCACAACAAAACGGTCCTCTTAGATGCTGATCAAAATCAAGATATTCAAGCAGTTGACGTTGTTATTAGCCAACAATTACAGCAATTTGTAGCAGTCTGTGTCGCTGTATTATTTACCAATAACCTTAACATTGAAAGTGACAATGTCGCTTTTGCGGACTACCAACCTCCATTCATTCCAAGGGATATCCCTGTCCTTATCCAATCTTTCCTTTTATAGCATAAGCTTTTCTTTTTGTTAAAACCTCAATGCCCGTCATTGGTGGCTTTAATACCTATTTGAACTTCCTGTAAAGCACTCCGCTTTCAGCGCAAGCATTAGACTCTGGTCTGTTCATTTAAAGGAAAGTATATTTTATGTTAAATAAATTTATTCGATTTTTTCTCGAAAATAAGCTCGTTGCTTATTTACTAGTATTGCTATTTGTCGGCTGGGGATTGGTGAGTGCACCTTTTGATTTCGGTATTAAGAATCTTCCCCGTAATCCCGTAGCGGTAGATGCGATTCCCGATATTGGTGAAAACCAACAAATCGTATTTACCAAATGGATGGGCCGGTCACCACAGGATATTGAGGACCAGATTTCCTATCCGATGACCACCGCTTTACTGGGTATTCCGGGCGTAAAAAGTATTCGTAGTAATTCCATGTTTGGGTTCTCTACCATCTTTATCATTTTTAATGATGATATCGAATTCTACTGGAGTCGTAGCCGGATTTTAGAAAAATTAAATTCGCTACCAGCCAATACCTTACCCGAAGGAGTCCAACCCACGCTCGGTCCGGATGCGACCGCATTAGGGCAAATTTATTGGTATACCCTGGAAGGACAAGACAAGGAGGGGAATCCAACCGGCGGTTGGGATCTACACGAACTCCGGACCATTCAGGACTTTTATGTCCGCTACGGTTTATCCGCGGCAGAAGGGGTGGCAGAAGTGGCTTCGATTGGCGGTTTCGTAAAGGAATATCAAGTAGACGTTGATCCTGATGCCATGAAGGCGAATAACATCTCCCTGGAACAGGTAATGAAAGCGATCAAAGGAAGTAATATTGACATCGGTGCACAGACGATAGAAATTAATTTAGCAGAATATTTTGTTCGGGGTTTAGGTTACGTAAAGAATATTGAAGACATCGAAAAAAGTGTCGTCACCGTTAATAATAATGTGCCCATCAGAATTGGTGATGTAGCAAAAGTTAATATTGCGCCAGCTACCCGCAGAGGGGTTCTGGATAAGTCGGGAGCGGAAGCTGTTGGTGGAGTAGTCATCGCTCGGTATGGTGCAAATCCACTGGAAGTCATCCAGAATGTAAAAGCAAAAATTGCCGAAATAGAACCTGGTCTTGCCACAAAAACATTGAGAGACGGAACGGTCTCACAGGTTAAAATCGTTCCATTTTACGATCGAACTCAATTAATCAACGAAACGATTGGAACACTCGAAGAAGCACTTACCCTTGAAATACTAATTACGATTATCGTCGTTATCTTGATGTTGCTTAATCTGAAATCATCTTTATTGGTTTCTAGTACTTTACCAGTTGCGGTATTGATGTGCTTTATTGCCATGAAATATTTTGGTGTAGATGCCAATATCGTTGCTCTTTCTGGAATCGCGATTGCGATTGGGACGATGGTTGATATGGGAATTGTACTGACGGAAAGTATTGTCAAAAGAATTGAAGAGGCGCCACCGGAGGAAGATTTGTTGGAAACGATTTATGAAGCAACAATCGAAGTAGCCTCGGCGGTGATTACCGCGGTGGCGACGACGGTCATTTCTTTTATTCCTGTTTTTACCATGGAAGCCTCAGAAGGAAAATTATTTAAACCGCTAGCTTATACTAAAACGTTTGCTCTAGTGGCTTCCATCATTGTGGCTATTACGATTATTCCTCCATTGGCACACACTATTTTTTCTTTTAAATCACAAAAGAAAATCTTCTCTTACTTGGGAAATGGACTGGCATTAATTGGGGGGATTTTCATTGCTTACTTTTATCACCAATACCTCGGAAGTGTTTTAGCACTTGTAGGTTTGGCAGGAATCATTCACGAAGTAGTTCAACAATTTAGTTCCGAAAGAAATGCAAGTATACTTTCTGCCTTTACCAATATTCTTTACGCATTAGTAGTGGCGTGGTTATTAGCGACCGTATGGATGCCACTGGGCGTGAATAAAAGTAACCTGTCTAATTTCTTTTTTATCGTGATCCTGGCAGGTAGTCTGATTGGGTTTTTCTATATCATTATTTATTTCTATGAAAGTATTCTTAGATTTTTACTTCGATTTAAAATGCTGTTTTTATTAGTAGTTGGCTTTATCATCTATCAGGGAGTATTGGTTTTTCAAAAAACAGGAGAAGAGTTTATGCCTTCTCTGGATGAAGGTTCCTTTTTACTGATGCCGACCTCAATGCCGCATTCGGGGATGCAGGAAAATATTAAGAATCTACGATTGCTAGATATGGCCGTAACCGCCATTCCAGAAGTAGAAACAGTGGTTGGAAAAGCAGGTCGAGTCAATAGCGCACTTGATCCCGCTCCCATGTCGATGTACGAAAATATTATTCTTTACCAGTCAGAATATCGGACGGATAAAAATGGTCATCGCATTCGTTTTAGATTTAACGATGGAGAATACGAAACAGACGAATTCGGCGAATTGATACCGGATGAGAGCGGAAGATATTTCAGACAATGGAGAGATGAAATTAAAAATCCGGATGATATTTGGAATGAAATCGTTAAAAGCACCAGGATTCCAGGGGTAACCTCCGCACCAAAATTACAGCCCATCGAAACGCGTTTGGTGATGCTGCAAACGGGGATGCGAGCGCCAATGGGCATCAAGGTCCGAGGAGGAGATTTACCAACGATTGAAGCTTTTGGTTTGAAATTGGAAAGTTATCTAAAAGACGTAGAAGGGGTAAAAGATGCGGCCGTTTTTGCGGATCGAATTGTTGGGAAACCTTACTTGCTTTTAGACATTGACAGAGACATTATTAGTCGGCATGGATTGACGATTGAAAAAGTACAACAATATATCCAAGCAGCGGTTGGTGGAATGCAAATGACTTCAACGGTAGAAGGAAGAGAGCGATATTCTATTCGGATTCGCTATCCAAGGGAGCTGCGAAATGATCCTGCTGCTTTAAAAAGAATTTATGTTCCTACGGCCAATGGACAACAAATTCCTTTGGGTGATCTAGTGAAAATTCGTTATGAACAAGGAGCACAATCTATCAAAAGTGAAGATGGATTCCTGATTGGATATGTTTTATTTGATCGGGAAAAAGGCTATTCGGAAGTGGAGGTGGTCAATAATGCGCAGAACTATTTACAGAAAATAATAGATAATGGAACACTGGATGTGCCGGCGGGAGTAAGCTACCGGTTTGCTGGAAATTACGAACAGCAAGTTCGCGCCAGCAAACGACTGAGTATAGTGGTACCGATTGCACTGGCGATCATTTTTCTTATTCTTTATTTTCAGTTTAGTTCCGTTACTATTTCAGCCATGGTATTTACCGGAGTGTTTATTGCCTTTTCTGGCGGCTTTATCATGATCGGCCTTTATGATACCAGCTGGTTTTTAAATTTCGATTTTTTTGGTACGAATATGCGAGACCTTTTCCAGATTCGTACCATTAATTTGAGTGTCGCTGTCTGGGTTGGATTTCTCGCCTTATTTGGAATTGCCACGGATGATGGCGTACTCGTTGCGACTTTCCTTCAGGATAGTTTTAAAAAGAATAAACCTACTACTATAGCAGGTGTGAGAGATGCAGTGGTTGAAGGTGGACTGCGTAGAGTTCGACCAGCAATGATGACTACGGCCACCACTATTTTGGCGCTGCTACCAGTTCTTACCTCCACCGGAAGGGGAGCAGATATTATGCTGCCAATGGCAATTCCATCCTTCGGAGGAATGACGCTGCAGATGATTACGATGTTTACTGTACCCGTTTTATTTTCACTTTGGCAGGAGGTTCAATTAGCAATTAACAATTTTTCAATTAACAATTAATAATGCAGAATTAGCAATTTATGGTTTTTAACAAAAAAAATAATTAATGATGGAAAAGAAAAATCCGATAGCTGAAAAGAGTTTTTTATTTGCAATTAGAGTAGTAAAACTTTATAAATATTTGGTGGAGGAGAAAAAGGAGTATACACTTTCTAAACAAATTTTACGGGCAGGCACGTCCGTGGGAGCCAATATTGAGGAAGCGCTTGGCGGATATACCAAGAAGGATTTTCGGGCAAAAATGAGCATTTCATATAAGGAAATTAGAGAGACAAAATATTGGTTGCGATTATTAAAAGAAACCGATTATATCACGACCCAACAATTTGAAAGCTTATATCCTGATGCGGACGAGCTAGGGAAAATGCTTTTCAGAATTATACAAAATTCTAAGCCTTGAAGAAAATGAATCACTCAACCAAAAATTACTCAACATTAATTGTCAAGTGCAAATTGCTAATTGTAAATTGCACATTGCTAATTGCCCATTGTAATGCCCAGTCGCTCGATTCCCTAATAACTGAAGCAGTTGAAAATAATTTAGAGCTAAAAGTTTTGGAAAAGGAATATTATGCTGCGCTGGAGCGCGCACCACAAGTGAGTGAGTTGCCAGATCCGGAGGTGGGTATTGGTGTATTTCCACTACCAGTAGAAACAAGAGTTGGTGCACAAATTTTCAGAGTTGGTGCAACGCAAATGTTTCCGTGGAAAGGATTATTAGATAGTAAAAAAGAGTTGGAATTAGCAAAGGCAAAAGCCTTGTTTGAACGAATTGAAGCTAGGGTTTTCGATTTGTCCTACGAAGTGGAGCAAGCTTATTTCCAGTTATATGATGTTGAAAAAAGCCAATCTACCATTATAAGAAATGTAGTTATCCTGGAAGCCTTGCAACAATTGGCTTTGGCAAAAGTAGAAAGTGGAAAAACCACGGCTGCCGATGTGCTCCGGGTACAACTCAAAATTGAAGAGCTCAACCAGGAGATTTTGATTTTGGAAAGGACTAAATCCAAACCAATGATCTCCATTAATCAACTACTCAATCGTCCATTGGAAACGCCAATAGTAATCATTGATAGTCTTTCTTTTGCTATTATTCCTTTCGACAAAAATGCCTTAACTGCCAACATCAAGGCGAATCATCCGATGCTTCGTATGTTTGAATTACAACAGAATATTTCTCAACAAGCCATTACATTAAATGGACTGAACGGCAAACCTTCCTTCGGCGTAGGCCTGGATTATATTATGGTTAATAAAAGAAATGATGCGGATCCAGTCCGGAATGGCAGGGATATTATTCAATTAAGAGGGACCGTAAAAATTCCGCTATTCAAAAAAAAGTACGAAGCTAAAGAGAAAGAAGAACAATTAAAAATCGCAGCCCTGACAGATGAAAAAGCGGATGTTTTAAGCCGCTTTATGGCAATTATTGAGCGTGCTTATGTCGATTATGAAACAGCTCAACTAAAAATAGATTTGTACAACAAGCAAGTAGAAATTACACGAGCAGCCATTAATATTTTAGAAACGAACTATAGTGTAAAGGGAAATAATTTTGACGAATTATTGCGATTGGAAATAGCGTTAATTGATTATGATTTAAAAATACTGAAAGCCATTGTTCAAAGCCATTTAGCAAAAAGTAGTATTGAGCGATTTATTAAAAAGTAAATAATTATGACATCCAATACAAAAATAATCATCACTGCAGTCGTAGCGGTTGCTGTCGGTCTAGGAATAGGGTATTTGATTTTTGGAAACAAAACCAGTACTGTCGTTTCCGCTGAAAATCATCAGCATGGAGGTGAGGTAAAATCCACTTCTGTAGAAGATCAAATTTGGACTTGCTCGATGCATCCCCAAATTAAGCAAAATGAATCTGGGGATTGTCCACTGTGCGGAATGGATCTGATTCCATTGGAAGCCAATTCATCCAGTGATCCATTGGTACTGGAGATGACTAACGAAGCGGTTAAATTGGCTAACATCCAAACCACCATAATAGGGGAAGAGGTAGCACATACCGGAAAAATGATTCCGTTAGCTGGGAAAGTTCAGGCGGACGAACGATTAGCTTCCAGTCAGGTCGCCCACGTCCCTGGTCGGATTGAAAAGCTGCATGTTTCCTTCACCGGGGAGCCGGTCAACAAAGGTCAACAAATAGCCACCATCTATTCTCCTGACTTGATTACCGCACAAAGAGAATTGTTAGAAGCAGTAAAACTAGTTGACCTCAATCCAGGACTATTAGAAGCTGCTCGTAATAAGCTGAGATACTGGAAAATCGGAGATGCTACCATAGAAGCGATAGAACAAAATGGAACAATCCAGGAGACCTTTACAGTCTTCGCGGATGAGTCAGGAAATGTAACCAATAGAAGAGTAGCAGTTGGAGATTATATCAAACAAGGTGAACCCCTTTTTGATCTGATGAACCTGCAAAAGGTGTGGGTGCTTTTTGATGCTTACGAAGAAAATTTGGGATCGATAAAAGTGGGAAATACTATTGAATTTACAACTCCTTCCGTTCCCAATAAGACTTTTAAAACAAAGGTGACCTTTATAGATCCGATGATTAACCCAAATACCAGAGTTACTTCTATACGAACGGAAATCAATAACCGGGGCGGATTACTAAAACCAGAAATGTTTGTGCAAGGAATATTAAAGAAGAAGGCTTCTCATAAAAGCCAGTTGAGTATTCCAAAATCAGCAGTGCTTTGGACGGGTATTCGGTCAGTGGTTTATGTCAAAGTTCCGGATATGACCATTCCTTCATTTAAATTCAAAGAGATAGAACTAGGCGAGTCATTGGGAAATAGCTACCAGGTTTTAAGTGGCTTGGAGTCAGGGGAAGAGGTAGTTACTTATGGAAGTTTTACCATTGATGCGGCTGCACAACTCAATAATCAAGCGAGTATGATGAATAGAGATGTGATGGAAAAAGGCTCAGACCATACCAAGCACCTACCGGATTATACGGCATCTACTTCAGTAGAATTTAAGCAGCAATTAACCATGGTTTCGGACGCCTATCTTCTATTAAAAGATGCTTTGGTAGCATCAGATAGTGAACTAACTGTATCAACTGCTCAACAAGTTTTGGGAGCATTGTCAAAAGTAGATATGTCTTTGTTGAAAGGAGATGCTCATCTTTATTGGATGGAACAACTCACAGCCCTCCAAGCGCACAGTAAAAAGATAACGGAGTTGACCGATGTGGAAGCGCAACGAAAGCAATTTAATTTTTTCTCACAAGCGCTCATCAACGCTATAAAAGTGTTCGGTGTTGGGGAAGATACGCTCTATGTCCAACATTGCCCAATGGCAGATAATAACGAAGGGGCGGATTGGATCAGTAATGAGAAGGCTATTCGAAATCCTTATTTCGGTGATAAGATGATGACTTGCGGCCTTGTTAAGGCAACTATTGATAAAGATTTTAAAAATCCCGCAACGAAGAAAGCTTCTAACGCTCGACCTCAAGGGCATAATCATTAATCACAAGCAACATGACAAAGATAGCAGCGATAGCAGCTATAAAAAATTGCTGTAATGTAAATGGAAAGCAATCATTGACTCTTAAAATATACTTTTGACGGTGGGATATTTCCGCTGTTTATTTTTTAACTTAAATTCAAAATCATGAAAAATTTAAAATTTGTTTTTTTATTCACCGCTTTTTTATTTACAACTGCATTTTTGACTTCCTGTGGCAGTAGCGCTACCAATACAGAACAACAAGGTAAGGAGTATACTTCTACCTACGTTTGTCCCATGCACTGTGCAGATAGTGGAAGCGAGACAGCTGGAAAGTGCCCGGTTTGTGGAATGGATTATGTGAAAAATGAAAATCATAAATCTGACGGACACGATCATTAGATTCAATCTGATATAAAATGCCAGGGGAATGGGAAACCATACCCTTGGTATTTCTTTTGTCAGTAAAGGATGTCTCCTAACGAAATAAAACAGGGATAAAAGTAATCCTTGTAAATTTTCTGAGGATGTCAAAACTTTACAATATTTACACAAAATTATGTATCCTGATAATTCGATAAAACCTCTATTTTTGTTAAAATAATTAATTTAGTCGATTTCACTTCTATCAAATCAATACCATGAAACATACTTGTCAAATTAAAGGCATGACCTGCAATGGTTGTAAAAATAGTGTTGAAGATGTTTTGGAAAGTACTACAGAAATTAGAAAAGCGGTTGCTGATCTAGAGAATAATGTAGTCGAAATAGAAATGACCGCTCACCTTTCCGTAATTCCGGTAGACGGAAAAGTAACAGAGGGACAAAGTAATGTCGACGAAAGTATGATTACGGGAGAACCTATTCCGGTAGATAAGAACGTAGACGATGGAGTTAGCTCTGGGACCATCAATGGCACCAAATCATTTGTCATGCGAGCCGAAAAAGTGGGCGCGGAGACTTTGCTTTCGCAAATCATCCATATGGTCAATAATGCGAGCCGTTCGAGAGCACCCATTCAAAAATTAGCCGATAAAATATCGAAGTACTTTGTACCAATTGTATTGTCAATTTCGGTGATCACCTTTTTTGTATGGATATATTTTGGACCAGAACCAGCGATGGTTTTTGGTTTTGTCAATGCCATTGCTGTTTTGATTATCGCTTGTCCGTGTGCGTTAGGATTGGCCACTCCGATGTCCGTGATGGTTGGCGTAGGCAAAGGAGCTCAGAATGGCGTCTTAATAAAAAATGCCGAAGCTCTAGAAAATTTGAACAAAGTAGATATTTTAATCACTGATAAAACGGGTACGATAACCGAAGGGAAACCTTCCGTAGAAAAAGTGGTGAATGCTGCTGGTGAAAATGATACGCAACTATTAACCTACATCGCCACCCTTAACCAATATAGTGAACATCCGTTAGCAGAAGCAACGGTTCATTTTGCGAAAGTAAAAAATATCAATTTACAAACAGCTAATGATTTTGAGGCAGTGATGGGTAAAGGAGTAACAGGTATGGTAGATGGGAAAAAAATCGCATTAGGAAATACAAAGTTAATGGATCAAGTGAAATCTATTTTATCCAGCGAATTAGACCAAGCTGTAATTAAGGAGCAAAATCTTGGGAAAACAGTTTCCTACATCTCCGTAGATGGAAAGGTAGTTGGCTACGTTACAATCACAGATGCCATTAAGGAAACCAGTAAAGAAGCCATCCGACTACTCCAAAAAAGAGGGATAGATGTAATCATGTTGACGGGTGATAATGGCCGGACCGCAAAGACAGTGGCTGAAGAATTAAACCTTGCAAGTTTTCAAGCAGAGTGTTTACCCGAGGATAAATTAAATGTGATTAAAAAATTACAAGCCGAAGGCAAGGTGGTGGCCATGGCCGGTGATGGGATCAATGATGCTCCCGCATTAGCTCAGGCAGATATTGGAATTGCGATGGGAACCGGAACGGATGTAGCGATTGAAAGTAGCGAAGTAACCTTGGTAAAAGGTGATTTGATGGGAATCGTGAAAGCCATAAATTTAGGTACGGCTGTAATGAGAAATATTAAGGAGAATCTATTTTTCGCCTTTATTTACAACGCGCTAGGTGTTCCGATTGCGGCAGGTGTTTTGTACCCGTTTTTTGGAATTTTGTTATCTCCCATGATTGCCGCAGCTGCAATGAGCTTTAGTTCTGTATCGGTGATTGCGAATTCATTACGGTTGCGTGGGGTTAAATTGTAACCATAGGATATTGGTTAACGAAGGTGTCAACTTGAAGTGAGATAAATTTTTGATTACGGGATAATTCATTTGTAATTATCCTGGAGAGTGTTCAATAAACTGTGTCTCAAAATAATCATTAAATTAGAGACATGAAAAAAGAAGAAGTAAAAAACAAAGAAATCCATTTAATTGAGAAAGAATTAGGTTCGGATTTGACAAAAGAGTACGATACGATCGTAAAGGGACTGATGGCTGGAAAAGGGCTATTTGGAACTGAAGGATTATTAAAACCACTAATCGGTAAGTTTGTAGAAGCAGCGCTTGCGGCAGAATTGGAGAGTCATCTGGAAGAAGAATCCTTGGATAAGTCTGCAAAACCAAATAAGAAAAACGGTAAACAGACTAAGAGATTACGAACCCAGTCAGGAGATATAGAGATAGGTTATAGTCGAGATCGAACTGGAAGTTTTGAGCCTATCACGGTAAAAAAGCGACAGCACGAGGTAAATACAGGGTTTGATAATCAAATATTAGAACTGTATGCGATGAGTAATTCAATCGGAGATATTCGACTTCATTTGGAGAAGATGTATGGTACTGAGATGAGTGAAGGTCGGATATCAGCAGTAATAAATGGGACTTGGGAAGTGGTAGATCAATGGCATAAACGTCCAATAGCTGCCTGTTACGTAGTGATGTTTTGTGATGCGATTCATATTTCAGTATGTCGAAATGGACACTATTCCAAGGTAGCTGTATACGTAATGTATGGTGTTTCCACAGAAGGCAGAAGAGAGATTATCGGAATCTATGTAGGTCAAGGAGGAGAAAGTGCTACCGAATGGGGTCGCTGTCTGGAGGACTTAAAAAGTAGAGGTTTACAAGATGTGTTACATATTTGTAGCGACGGTTTAGCGGGTTTAAAAGAGGTGATAAGCGCTGCCTTTCCACTGAGTAGTATCCACCGATGTATCGTTCATAAAATGCGAAATTGCATGCGACTTATCGATGATAAAGACAGTAGAGAAGTAATTAGAGACCTTAAAGGGATTTATACAGCGGTGAACGAAAATCAAGCACGACAACGCCTGGAAGATTTTGGATCAAAGTGGAATGGAAAGTACGATTGCATAGTAAACCTTTGGGAAAAGGACTGGACTGAATTGATGGGCAGTATGAATCTGGGGGTAGAACTCCGAAAAATAACTTACACTACCAATGCGATCGAAAACCTCAACAGAGAGATACGACGGGTAACCAAAACCAAAGGTGGCTGGACTTCAGAAAAATCACTACTTATCCAATTACATTTATCTTTGGAACGCAAAGCAAAAAGTTGGAATAAAAAAGTACGTGGTTGGGCGGCCATCCAGAGAGAGCTTATAGAGGCTTACGGTGAGCGATTTACTAAACATTTAAATTAACTAGACACAGTTATTTGAACATTCCCGTGGTGGAAGATCATTACAACGTTGATATTCTTGCACCAACCTTTCCATCGAAGACAATATAACCAATTAGTGAATTCGATAAAATATGGTAGTATTTCATTAAATGACTTCTGTATTGTATCATTA
>Ga0209831_1001129_pt1 | contig 25157 bp, 24 predicted proteins | sample Maine_Asex4_meta_FD_187451 | JGI IMG/M metagenome (GOLD analysis project Ga0209831, IMG submission 187451) | Marine algal microbial communities from Maine, USA - Maine_Asex4_metaG (SPAdes) (version 2) | ecosystem: Host-associated > Algae > Red algae > Unclassified | place: Maine, USA | collected... | reverse complement strand
TGACGCTGGAGGACGTGTTCATCGCGATGGTCGGCGGCCGGGGCGACAGGGGCGGGCAGGGCGGGCAGGGCGGGCAGGGCGGGCAGGGCGGAATGGCCGCCTCGTGAGCGCCGGCGCCGCCCTGCTGGGCAAGGACCTGCGCGAGCACGGCGGGGCGATGGCGGGCATCGTGCTCGCCACCGGAGCGCTGGTGCTGCTGGCGCTGGCGCAGAACGAGCGTGCCGCGTTCGGCATCAGCCCGTTCGAGGTGGTGCGCTTCGCGCTGATCACCTTCCTGCCGCTGATCTGCCTGGTGGTGGGCAACCGGCTGGTGGTGCGCGAGTACCTGGCCGGGACCCGCCAGTTCGTCGAGGCGCTGCCGGTCGGCACGCTGGCCCCGCTGCTGCTCAAGTACCTCACCGGCTACCTGTTCATCGCCCTGCTGGGCGCCGCGGTGCTGCTGGTCTGCACCCTGGGGGCGAGTCTGGCCGACGACCCGACGCCTGCGTACCTGTCGCTGCTGCTGGCCAAGACGCTGGTGGTGCTGTTCCTGTACTGGGGCGTGGTGTTCTGCTTCAGCCTGTGCGGCCACCTGCGGGTGATGCTCTACCTGATCACGCTCGGTGCGGTGCTCGCGCTGTCCTTCCTGCCCGGCATCGACACCACGCGCTTCGCCCCGTTCGCGCTGCTGGATCGCGAGTTCTTCGTGTTCGAGCGCGATCTGGTGCCGTGGCGGGACATGGCCTGGACGGCGGCCCTGGGCGCGGCGTTCACGCTGGCGGGGTTCGTCATCGCGCGGCTGGGTGACGGCTCGGTCGCCGAGCGGCTGGCACGACCGATGTCGCGCCGCGACTACGTGATGATGGGCGTGCTGCTGGCCGGTGGCGTGGCGCTGGCCGGTGCCCTGGGCGAGAAGCGCACCCGCGAGCCGGTGCGTTTCACCGGCGAGACGGTGCTGCGCCAGGGCCGGCCGGACATCGAGCTGTACTACGGGGCCGAGCGTCACCGCGAGGCTGCCGAGCGCTTTCTGGACGCGGTCTCCCGCGCCATGACGCCGCTGGAAAGCCGGCTCGGTCTGGAGTCGGTACCGCCGATCCGGCTGGCGCTGCGGCCGGATCGCGAGGCGCACGACATCGACTACGGCACCCTGGACGGGGTGTTCGTCGCCGCCAACTGGCTCGAGCACGACGGCTACGACGACACGGTGCTGGTCGCGGTGGTGCTGCACGGCGTGCTGACCGCCCGCACCGGCGGGCGCGCCCCGTTCGAGCCCTATCACTGGGTGCTCGACGGGTTCACCCGCTGGTGGGCCGAGACCGCCGGAGGGCCGGCCCCCGGAAGGCCGGCCCCCGGAAGGCCAACCCCCGGCGAGCCGGGCACGATGCTGCCCGAGCACCGCGCGGAGCTGATCGCCCGCGCCGTCTTCGTCGGCGGCAGGCTCGATCCGGATCAGGGGCTGGTGAGCGACTGGCAGGGCATGGCCGAGGCGTACGGCTACCCGGGCGCCGAGGCGCTCGCCACCTCGGCCATGGTGCGGCTGCAGGAGCGCGCCGGCAGCGACGCGGTCATGGCGCTGGCGCGCGAGTTCCTGTCGGTACCGCTCGGCAGCTCGGTGCTGGCCAGCCTGCAGGACCGGCGCCGCTCGCCCGAGGAGCGGTTCGAGCGGGCGACCGGGCTGGCGTTCCGCGCCTTCATGGACGACTGGCGGGCCTGGTTGCTCGCGCAGGCCACGGTGCCGGCGGTGGCCGAGCGGCTGGCGGCCATCCCGGCGCTGCAACCGGTGGTGCAGGCGGTGCGCGAGGACGGTGTGCCGATCGTCATCGCCGGGCTGATCGATCGTGACGAGCGACGCTCCGCCCCGGAGCGGACGGCGGGCGGCGGGCAGCGTTGCTGGCTGCGCCATTCGTTGCTGACCCCGTTCGCCAGCGAGTGGGAGGTGGACGACGAGGACGAGCGCGAGGCGGACTGCCGCGCCGATCCCGCCCTGTTCACGCTCCAGGGCCGCTACGCCTCGGGCGATCGCGCCCTGGTGGCGATCGAGCTGGAGGACGAGGCCTTCCACCAGCCTCTCAGGCTGGGTGCGGCGAGGGTGGACATTCCGTGATCAGGCTGTTCGGCAAGGAGTTCCGCCAGCTCGGCCCGATCGCCGGGCTGTGGCTGGCGGTGCTGGTGATCGGCTACCTGGCCCAGTTCATCGGGACGCGCATCGACGAGGAGACGTTCGGCAGCTGGTTCGAGGAGGTGCTGGCGGTGGGCATCAATCCGTCGCTGGCAGCCCTGCAGGCCCTGCTGGCGCTGGTCACCGCCTGGGCGCTGTTCCCGCGCGAGCACGACGACTCCACGATCGACTTCCTGCGCGCGCTGCCGGTGTCGGGCAACGCGGTGTTCGCCGCCAAGGTGCTGGCCGGCTGGAGCGTGCTGGTGCTGCTGACCGTGCTGTCGTACGCGCTGGATGCCGCCCTGCTGGCCTGGAACCCGGAGTCGATCGGCGGTCGCTTCTACGCGCAGCCGTTCGCCACGCTGATGGTGCGCGATGCGCTGTTCTACTTCGTGATCCTGTCGCACGGCATCGTGCTGTCCTGGTTCCGGGTCACCGGACTGATCGTGTACGCGTTGTACCTGATCGGGCTGACCTGGCTGGAGAGCACGCTGGGCGATGCCGGGCTGTTCAGCGTGCTGGGCATGCTGTCGAACCAGTTCGACGGATCGCTGCTGGTGGTCGACCGGCGCGCCATCGGGGTGCACGTGGGCGTGGCGTGCGCGCTGCTGCTGATCGGCCGGATGCTGTGGGGGCGCACCCCCTCGGCGGTGTCGGGCGGGCGCCAGCACCGGCGTGGCACCGCCTGGATCGGTTCGGCGCTGACCGTGCTCGGGTTCGTCGGTCTCGGCGCCCTGATGCTGGCGCGCATGGCGCCCGGTGGCGCCACCACCGGCGAGAGTGCGCCGCTGGAGGTCACCGTCACCGACCATTTCCGGTTCGTGTACGACGCCGAGGATGCGGACACCGTCGCCTACGTGCTCGAACACGCCGATGCGGATTTCCGGGATCTGGGCGAGCGGCTGGGCACATCGAACCTGCCCACGGTGCGCGTGAACCTGGCCGCGGCCAGCGAGCATGCGGCGGGGCTGGCGACCTGGAAGACGATCCTGATGGATCTGGACACCTTCGAGGCCGACCGGTCCCAGCGCCGCGTGCTGTCGCACGAGGCGGTGCACGTCATGCAGTCGGTGCTGTCGGAGCGCGCGCTGGCCCGCCATGCCGCCGCGGCCCGGTTCTTCATCGAGGGCATGGCGCAGCACCTGTCGTTCGCGATCGTGCCCGAGCCCGAACGGCGGACATCGAACTGGGCGATCGCCGCGGTGGCCTGGCAGCGCCAGGAGATCCGCTTCGAGGACCTGATCGATCCGGGCTTCGCCGAGCGGTTCGATCCGGATCTCTATTACAGCCTCGGTGATCTGTGGTCGGACAGCTTCCTGAGCGTGTGTGGAGACCGCGCGTTCGGCGACTTCCTGCGCGCGGCCGGCAGCGACGAGGTGCCGCGGCGCCTGGCACCGGCAATCTTCTGGGCCGACACGCTCGGCCGCATCGACTGCGAGCTGGAGGAGATCAACGCGCACTGGCGCGCGCGCATGCAGGCGCTGTACGAGGCTACCGACCGGACGCTGTTTCCGCGCTTCGACGACGTGCGCACGCAGCGGCTGGACGACGGGCGGGTCGAGGTCAGTGCGGCGTTGCTGCCGGATGCCGAAGAGGCGCCCGGGACCGGGAACGGCGGCGAGGGCGGTGCGGTGGAGCTGGTGAGCCGCGAGCGGTTGCCGGCGCGGTTCATGATCCGCGTCGGGGGCGGGGCGAACCTGGTGGCCTCGGTGGATCCGGTGTACCGCGGGGAGGTCGATGCGGCCGATGCCGACGGGACGGGCGGGGCGGACGGCGCGTCCGGTGAACCGTTGCGGGTGAGCTTCACCATCCCGGCGCGTTCGGTGCCGCGCGAGCGTTTCGAGTACCAGCTCGGGTACGCACCGTACGGGGATTCGCGCGTGTGGTACGACCGGCGGCGTACGGGGAGCGTGAGCCGATAGGATGCCTCGCACCCCTGACACGTGCTGTTCGGGATATTCCAGATCCTGGTTCGACGTCGATAGGGACGACAGGTCGCTGAACCCTCGTTCAGCGATCTGTACTCCCTTCCAACTGTACGACCCGCATCGGGGCGACGCGGATCGGGACGACGCGGATCGAGCTACCGCCACCGCATGAACAGGTTCGACCGGGTCACCTCGCTGCTGCTGCTACTGCAGACTCGGTCGGTCGTCACCGCGAAGTTTCTGGCAAATCGCTTCGACGTCTCGGAGCGAACGATCTATCGCGACATCAGGACGCTCGAGACTGCCGGCGTGCCCATTGGTGCCGAGGCTGGCATCGGGTACTTTCTTGAACGCGGGTACCGGCTGCCCCCGATCGCCTTCACACGCGACGAGGCAGCCGCGCTGCTGCTCGGCGAGAGGCTGCTGGCATCGAGCCTCGATGACGGTTCTCTGCGAGATTTCGGCGCCGCGCTGGATAAGGTCCGGGCGGTCTCCGCCGGCGCCGACCAGGATCATCTCGACGCGCTGGATGCTGATCTGGAGGTTTTGCCTACCGGCAGCCATTTCCCGATCGATGCAGCACACGTGCCCGTGCGTGTGGACCGCTTCCTGCGCGAGTGCCGGGAAGCGGTGGTGTGCCGGCAGGTCATCGAGATCGAGTACGAGAGTCTTGCCGATCCCCGGCGCACGCTCAGGCTCGTCGAGCCGATCGGGCTCTTCCACTACAGCTGGCACTGGCACCTGATCGGGTGGTGTCGCCTGCGCGCGGGCTATCGGGACTTCAGGCTCGATCGTATCGCGGCCGTTGCGCCGCTGGCCGAGCGGTTCGCGCGCCGCGAACGGCTCACGCTGCGCCAGTACCTCGACGGACGGCTCGAGCGGGAGGATCTGATGGAGGTGGAACTGCGCTTCGGAGTCGAGGCCGCGCGCTTCGTCGGCGAGCAGCGCCACCTCTTCGGTTTCGTCGACGAGGAGCTGGAGGCCGAGGGCGTGCGGATGCGCTTCCTGACGTCCGTGCCGGATTACCTGGCGCGCTGGCTGCTGCAGTACGTCGACGAGGTCGAGGTCATCAAGGGGGACTTGATACGCGAGGCGTTGAAGCGATCCTCGGCGCGACTGCACGCGCACTGGGCCGCTCGCGTGGAAGTCTCCTGACAGGGGGTTGTCAGTGCCTGGTGCCACCGTCGAGATAACGGTCGAGCACCGTTGCCGAACGGCCACCGCCGTTGCGGTAAGCGAACGCACTGGAGAAGATCCATGAAGCGAACTCCCGTCGATCCGTGGCCTTGGTCCCTGAAGGTCGGCTACCACCAAGGCGAGGTCTTGGAGGGCGTCCGCCGGCAGCTGATCTGTGCAGGACAGACCGCCGTCGATTCCGAGGGCCACCCACAGCATCCCGACGATATGCGCGCGCAGATCATGCTCGCTCTCGATAACCTCGAGGCGGTGTTGAAGGCCGCCGACATGGGCCTCGCCGACGTCACACGACTGGGCGTCTACGCCACGGACGTGGACGAGGCAATGCGCCACTTCGACCTGCTCGGTGCGCGTTTCGGACCGCTCGGCGCGGCCCCGCCTATGACACTGCTCGGCGTGTCCCGGCTTGCCATGCCCGGGCTCCTGTTCGAGATCGAGGCGACTGCCGCCACCTGAATCTTCACGAGCAAGCCCTGCCAGGGTTGCTGCGGACGAGACTGTACTGAAGTCCTGGAGCTTTAGTCACTCGCCTCGAACGGCCCGCCGTAGCGACCCAAGCCCTTGATTCCCGTCCCTCGCCCAAGCGTGTCCGAAACTCCCGAGATTCGGACACCGCCGAATCCGGTCCGAGGGTCGGGGGGTTCCGAACAGCCTCGATCAATCTCGATCCAGATCTCCAGCGCTGTTGCCAAGCAGGTAGCGCGGCCCGTCGCCGAGCGTTGCGGCACGATCGTCCGGGTTGTAGAGCTTGCAGTGTGCGAGCGATAGACAACCGCAGCCGATGCATTGCGTCAGGCGATCGCGCAGTCTTTCGAGTCCCGCGATACGCTCATCGATGTCGGCGCCGAACCGCCGCGATAGCCGCTCCCAGTCCCGTGCCGTCGGTGTACGACCGCCGGGCAGTCCGTCGAGTTGGGCACGGATCTCAGCGAGGGTGAAACCGAGTTTTTGCGCGATACGCACGAACGAAAGCCGTCGGATCGTCGCGCGCTCGAAGCGACGCTGATCACCGACGTTCCGCGTCGAGGCAATCAGACCCTTCTGCTCGTAGAAGCGAATCGCCGAGACGGCCAGCCCGGTGCGCTCGGCAAGGCGTCCGATAGAGAGCGCGTCGGAGGATTTCGCCCGGTACTCGGCCACATCAAACTCTCGCGCGAGAAAGCGCTTGATCTCAAGTTAGGTAGAGGTTTTACACTTCCGATCGTGTCGTGGCAACCGCCCGACGAACACACAGGAAATGACCCTATGAGCGCCTCTCGACTGGAGCACGTCAACCTCACCGTGAGCGACCCGCTCGCTACCGCCCGGATGCTTGAACGCGTCTTCGGCTGGCACGTACGCTGGCAAGGAAAGGCGATTCACGGCGGCTTCACCGTCCACGTCGGTGCCGAGGACTCCTACGTGGCGCTGTACGCGCGCGACACGCCTGCATCGGATGGAGTGCGCAGCTACGACCGCCTGCTCGGGCTGAACCACCTGGGCGTGACCGTGGACGATCTCGATGCGGTCGAGGCACGTGCGGTGGAGGCGGGACTGCAGCCGCGCTCGCACGCGGACTACGCTCCTGGCAGACGGTTCTACGTCGAGGATGCCGACGGACTGGAAATCGAGATCGTGAGTTACGCCGCGCCGTAATCTGGTCGCTTCGGATAGCTCTTCGCAGCGCCGATGTACATGCGCCGGCCCGGATGAGGCCGTGTGGGCCAGCGAACGAACGGTGACCGGTCGCAGGTGCTGCTCGGCAACGACAGCGACGCCCGAAGCGGGTCATCGCCAGACCGGAGCATCGGCGTACCGTCTGAACCGATTCACGTTCCGCCGACCACCACGGCCACCAACGGGACGGCCGTCACCCGCCGCCCGCCTCAACCCACCACCGACAACGTCTCCCCGCTCGACAGCTCGCCACCGGTCGCCCGGCTGGTGCCCGACAACCTGCCCCAGCGTTCCACGAACTGCACTGCCGGGCGCGGTCGATCGAACAGGTAGCCCTGGAAGCGGGTCACCGACAGGCCCTGCAGGCGCGCCAGCTGGACGTGCGTCTCCACCCCCTCGGCGACCAGCTGCATGCCCAGCTCGCGGCACAGGTCGACCAGCCGCGGCAGCACCACCGGATCGTCCAGCCACTGCCGGTCCAGCTTGGCGATGTCCGGTGACAGCGCCACCAGCCGGTCGATGTTGCTGTGCTCCAGGCCGACGTCGTCGAGCGCGATGCCCACCCCCAAGTGGCGCAGGTTGTCCAGCAGCCGCTCGTCGACGTCCCCGGTCTTCTCGGAGATCTCGATCACTAGGTTGGCGGCCGGCACTCCCTGCACGGCCAGCCGCTGGCCCAGATCCGCGGCCAGCGACGGCTCGCGCAGGCTCGCTCCGGTGATGTTGATCGACAGCCGGAACGCATCGTCCACCACGCCGGCGCGCCGCCAGCGTGCCAGCGCCTCGGTGCAGCGCTCCATCATGTAGTCGTCGAGGGTGCGGCCGAGCGGGGTCTTGCGCACCGCCGACATGAAGTCGCCGGGCGGAATGATGCCGCCGTCGCGCGAACGCAACCGCACCAGGGCCTCCGCCCCGACCGGCCGGGCGCGCCCCGGGGTGGGCACCTGCACGATGGGCTGCATCCACATCTCCACGCGCCGTTCCTCCAGCGCGCTGCTCACCGACCGGGCGGCGAAGGCATCGACGCTGCCGGCGGTGTGGCGAAAACGCCTCTCGCTCGACAGCGCGGCCTCGACCTCGCCCAGCATGTCGTCGAGCGGGCGCTGCTCGTCCGAACTCGCCACTCCGAGGCTGCACTCCAGCCGGTGCCGGCCGGCACTGGTGCCGATCGGGTGATCGAACAGCGCGCGCACCCGGGCGGCGACCCGTCGCGCATCCTCCGCCGAGGTGTCGGGCAGGATGACCAGGAACTGGTCGCCACCCCAGCGCGCCAGCGTGGCATCGGTGTCGATGGCGCTCTCCAGCCGTCGCGACAGCGCCACCAGTACCTCGTCGCCGACCGCGTGACCGTGCAGGTCGTTGACCGTCTTGAACGCATCGAGGTCGAGAAACACCAGCGAGGCGATGCGCGACGGTGTCTCGCTCAGCGTGTCGATCACCGCGTGGGCCTGGCGGCGGTTGACCAGCCCGGTCAGGTCGTCGTGCATGCTCTGGTGGCGCAGCCGCGCCTCCGCCAGCGCACGCTGGCGCCGGTCGCTGTCCAGGTCGGTGGCCAGCCGATCGATGCTGCGCGCCACGTCGCCGATCTCGTCGACGTGCGCATCGTTGATCGGATTCTCGCTGCGCCCCTGCGAGATGCGGCCGGCCGCCTCGGCGGTCCGGCGCATGCGCCGCCCCAGCGGCAACAGCATGAACAGCCAGATGCCCGCCAGCATCAGCACCAGAGCGGCGATCGTCGCCAGTGCGGTGCGGTGCAGCACGCTCAGCGGCGCGTTCGCCTCGGCCAGATCCACCTTCGCCACCAGTCGCCAGTCGACCGGTTCGAGCGTGCGCACCGCGGTGACGGTGTCGACGCCCCGGTAGTCGACCGCACGCACCGCCCCGTTCGCGAAGGCGGCCGGTGGCGGCAGGGCGAGAGGGGTGGCGGAGCCATCGGCGGACGGCATCACGGGCGCGAACCGGAGCGGGCTGATCGGTACGTTCTCGCCGCTCGCGGTACGTTGCACCAGGTAGACCTCGGTGCTGTCGCCGAGTGCGTGATGACCGGACAATGGCTCCACCAGCGGCGCGAGACGGACGTGCAGCAGCAGCGCACCGGTGGCGTCGGCGTCGGGCGACACGGCCACCGCGATCGGCAGCAGCGCATCCTCGATCGGGCCGGCGGTGCGCACCCGGCCGAACGCCGGACGGCGCCCGGTGATGGCGGCCGTCACCAGCGCCCGGTCATCCGGCGAGATATCCATGCCGGAGCCGGTGCCTCGTCCGGTTCCACCGCCGATGTTCCCCTCCGTTGCCCGATCGGTGTTCCGGCCGGCCGAGCCGAGGGTGCGGCCGCCGGTGTCCAGGACCTGCAACGCCACGAAGCCGGTGTCCGTGCTCGCCGCACCGTCGAGCAGGCGTTCGGACAGCGACTGCAACGGAGCCGCCCGCTCGCCACCGGCACCGCTACCCGCACCGGGCGCCGCCAGCGCGTCGGCGAGCCCCCCGTCGCGGGCGAGCGCGTCCGCATCGGCGGCGTGGCCGGCCAGCGCATCGACCAGCCGTGCCGATTCGAGCTGCAACCCATCCTCCAGCGTCGCCGCCACCCGTTCGTCGTGAGCACGATCGATGGTGTGGAGCGCCCACACGCTGATCGCCGCGATCGGCAGCAGCAAGGTCAGCCAGAGCAGGAACCGGAGTCGTGAATGCACGACAAGGATTGTGACTCAGTTCGCGTCCCATGACCAATTGACCCTGCCACGCATCGTGCGGCCGTCATGCCGCCTCATGCCGCCGCCATGCCGCGGTCGCGCGCGGATCGTGGTCCGGGGCGCGGATCGTGCCGGGCGCAAGGGCGGGGCAGTGCCCGGGACGAACCCGTCGCGGTACCGGGGGTGGTCACCGATCGCGCAAGCCTCATCCGGATGCAGTACACTTTCGGGTTACCCGACGCCGGCTTCCGGGCCGTGCGCGTCTCCCGTTCCACCAATCACTGCCGGTACACCCATTCATGGTCACCATTCGTCTGTCGCGCGGCGGCGCGAAGAAGCAACCGTTCTATCACGTCGTCGCCACCGACAGCCGCGCACGCCGCGACGGTCGCTACATCGAGCGGCTCGGTTACTACAACCCGGTCGCACGCGGTGCCGCCACGGCGGTGGAACTCGACCTGGCGCGGGTCGAGTACTGGATCGACAACGGTGCCCAGATGAGCGATCGCGTGCGTCGCATCGTCAAGGATCACCGCAAGGTTCAGGCGGCCGCGGCCTGACGCCACCCGCGGGTCCGGACACCCCGGGCACTCCGGGTACCTTGGAAGACGACGGCGAGGTTCGCGTCCCGCTCGGCAGAATCACCGCCGTCCTGGGTCTGAAGGGATGGGTCAAGATCCATTCCGACACCGATCCGCGCGACGGCATCGTGCGCTTCCCCCGCTGGCTGCTGACGTCGCCGGGTGGGGGCGACGGGGCCGGGGAACGGGTCGTGGAGCGGGAGATCGTCGTCCTGGAGGGCCGGCCGCAAGGCAAGACCGTGGTGGCGCGGCTCGAAGGTATCGAGGATCGCGACGCTGCCGAGGCGCTGGTCGGCCATGCGATCGCGGTCAGGCGCAGGGATCTGCCGCCGCTCGGTGACCGGGGCTTCTACTGGGCCGACCTGATCGGCATGCGGGTCGATACGGTCGACGGGATCGGCATCGGTCCGGTGGTGCGGCTGTTCGAGACCGGTGCCAACGACGTGCTCGTGGTCGGTGACGAGCGTGACGGCAGCAGGTCGGGCAGCGAGATCCTGGTGCCCTGGATCCGGCCGGACGTGGTGGTGCGGGTGGACCGGCAGGCGAGAGTGATCGTGGTGGACTGGGATCCGGATTTCTGACGCATGCGGGTCGGTGTGGTCACGCTGTTCCCGGACATGGTCGCCGCGGCACTCTCGGTCGGCGTGGTGTCGCGCGGCATCGCCGACGGCACGGTCGATCTGGAGATGGAGAACCCGCGCGATCATGCGCCGGACCGGCATCGCCGGGTGGACGATCGGCCGTTCGGTGGCGGGCCGGGCATGGTGATGACGCCGGGTCCGCTGGTGAGGGCGACGCGGACGCTGGCGGCCCGGCTGGCGCCGGCGGGCCCGGAACCGGCTGGACCCGGAGACGGGGCGGGTGGTGGTGTCCACGTGGTGTACACCAGTCCGCAGGGGCGTCGCTTCGACCAGGCGATGGCCCGGGACTGGGCGGAACGACCGGCGCTGCTGTTCATCGCCGGACGCTACGAGGGCATCGACGAGCGCGTCATCGACGCGGTCGTCGACGAGGAGGTGTCGCTCGGCGATTTCGTGCTGAGCGGAGGCGAGTTCGCGGCGATCGCCATGATCGACGCGGTGGTACGGCTGGTGCCCGGCGTGCTCGGTTGCGCTGCATCGGCCGACGAGGATTCGTTCGGCGAGTCGGGGCTTCTCGACTGGCCGCACTACACCCGTCCCGAGAGCTTCGAGGGGCGGGTGGTACCGAAGGCGCTCCTGTCGGGCGACCATGCGCGCATCGCGCGCTGGCGCAACGACCGGGCGGAAGAGAGAACGCGGGCACGTCGCCCGGACCTGCTCGACGGGTCCGGCTGACAGGTCCGTACCGGACAGGACGGCGAGACGCCGGCCTACACAGACAGGCAACACGACAGGCAGGGGCAGTAGATGAGCAAGATCATCGACGAGATCAACGCGGAGCAGATGGGCAAGGAAGTGCCGCCGTTCTCGCCGGGCGACAGCGTGGTCGTCCAGGTACGGGTCAAGGAGGGCGAGCGCGAGCGCCTGCAGGCCTTCGAGGGCGTGGTCATCGCCAAGCGCAACCGCGGGCTGAACTCGGCGTTCACGGTGCGCAAGGTCTCGCACGGCGAAGGGGTGGAGCGGGTGTTCCAGACCTACAGCCCGCTGGTGGCCGGCATCACCGTCAAGCGTCGCGGTGACGTGCGACGCGCCAAGCTGTACTACCTGCGCGGGCTCACCGGCCGTGCCGCGCGCATCAAGGAAAAGCTCTGACGCGCCGCTTCGGCCGACCCTTGCGTCGGCCGGCCGTTTCCGCGTCGGTCTTGATCCCGAACGCGTTGCCCGCACTGTCGTGATGGGCAGCGCGTTCGTGCGTGCCCGACCCGCCTTCCTCGTTCTCCGACGGACCGTCGTCGTGCCGCCGCTCCGTGGCGCCGACGATGTGATCCCGTCACCTACCGCGTGAGCACCCCGCCATGACGACGACCGACGACACCAGCACCGACAAGGCCGTGCCCGAGGCCCCCGCGGCCCCGACGGCTCCGGCCGGCGAGAGCATGGCCTTCCAGGCCGAGGTCAATCAGCTGATGCAGCTGATGATCCACTCGCTGTACTCCAACCCCGAGATCTTCCTGCGCGAACTCGTCTCGAACGCCTCCGACGCGCTCGACAAGCTGCGCTTCGAGGCCGTCTCGAACGATGCCCTGCTGGGCGACGACACCGAGCTGCGCATCGTGGTCGAGTGCGACGAGGAGGCGAAGACGGTCACCGTGCGCGACAACGGCATCGGCATGGACCGTGACGAGGTCATCGCCAACATCGGCACGATTGCCAAGTCCGGCACCCGGCAGTTCCTGGAGACCTTGACCGGGGACCAGAAGACCGACGCGAAGCTGATCGGCCAGTTCGGCGTCGGCTTCTACTCCGCCTTCGTGGTGGCCGACCGGGTCACGCTGACCACCCGCAAGGCGGGCGAGGCGGCCGACAAGGCCGTGGTCTGGTCCTCGGACGCCTCCGGCGGCTACACGCTCGGCGAGACCGCGATGCAGGCGCGCGGCACCACCGTGGTGCTGCACCTGAAGGAGGAGATGAGCGAGTACGCCAGCTCCTGGCGCCTGAAGAACATCATCAAGAAGTACTCGGACCACATCACCTTCCCGGTGAAGATGTGGTCCGAGCCGATGCCCGCGCCCGAGCCTGCCGAGGGCGAGGAGGCCGAAGCCGCGCCCGCGCCCGAGCTGGAGCAGGTCAACGACGCCAAGGCGCTGTGGACACGGCCGAAGTCGGACATCACCGACGAGGAGTACCGGGACTTCTACAAGCAGGTCTGGAACGACTACGAGCAGCCGCTGGACTGGGCGCACAACCGCGTCGAGGGTCGGCAGGAATACACCTCGCTGCTGTACATCCCGAAGAAGGCGCCGTTCGATCTGTACGACGCCAACGCGCGCAAGGACGGCATGAAGCTGTTCGTGCAGCGGGTGTTCATCATGGACGATGCCGAGAAGCTGATGCCGCGCTACCTGCGCTTCGTGCGCGGGCTGATCGACTCGAACGACCTGCCGCTGAACGTCTCGCGCGAGATCCTGCAGGACAACAAGCTGATCGACGGCATGCGCTCGGGCTCCGTCAAGCGCGTGCTGACCATGCTGGAGAAGATCGCCGACAAGCGCCCCGACGACTACAAGGCGTTCTGGAGCGAGTTCGGTGCCTGCCTGAAGGAGGCGCCCGGCGAGGACTTCGCCAACCGCGAACAGGTCGCGAAGCTGTACCGCTTCGATTCGACCAGCGGCACCGAAGGCGAGCTGGTGTCGCTGGACGACTATCGCGCCCGCATGAAGGAAGGTCAGGACAAGCTCTACTACATCACCGCCGACAGCTACAAGGCGGCGGCCAGCAGTCCGCACCTGGAGGCCTTCCGCGAGAAGGGCATCGAGGTGCTGCTGATGCACGACCGGGTCGACGAGTGGATGATGTCCTACCTGTCCGAGTACGAGGGCACCTCCTTCGTCTCGGTCGCCAAGGGGGACCTCGACCTGTCCGCGATCGAGGGCGGCGAGGAGGAGAAGCAGGCGCGCGAGGCCCGCGAGGAAAGGGCAAAGGGTGCCGGACCGCTGATCGAGCGCATGACCAAGGTGCTCGAGGATCAGACCAGCGAGGTGCGCGCCTCGACCCGCCTGACCACATCGCCTGCCTGCGTGGTGCTCGGCGAGCACGACATGGCACTGCACATGCAACAGCTGATGAAGCAGGCCGGCCACGAGATGCCGGCCGCCAAGCCGGTGCTCGAGGTCAATCCCTCGCACCCGATCCTGGCCCTGATGGACCAGGAACAGGACGAGGACCGTTTCGCGGAGTGGTCGCGCCTGCTGCTCGACCAGGGGCTGCTCGCCGAAGGCGGGCAGCTCGAGGACGGTGCGGGGTTCGTGAAGCGCATGAACGAGATGTTCGTGGCGCTGCATGCCGGCTGAAGCGGCGACCGGCCGTTGGCGTGAATGGCGTCAGCGGCTAGACTTGCACCGACGGTCCCCGCGCGGGGGCCGGTCCCTCCTGCCTGCCGATATCGCGGACGTGCCGATGAAGAAGATCCTGCCGCGGCTCGCCGCACCGTTCCTGATGGCGACGCTGAGCCTGCCGGCCGTCGCCCAGGACGTGCTGGTCGGGGACCCCGGTGCGGGCAGCGAGAAGGCGTACACCTGCCTCGGTTGCCATGGCGTGGAACACTACGTGAACGTCTATCCCAGCTACCACGTGCCGCGCATCGCCGGCCAGCACGCGGAGTACCTGACCGCTGCGCTGCAGGCCTACCGCGCCGGCACGCGGTCCCACCAGACCATGCAGGCCAACGCGGGCCTGCTCACCGATCAGGACATCGCCGACATCGCCGCCTGGCTGTCCGGTCTCGGAAACCCGTCGCCATGATCCGCCTCGTGCCACACCGTCTCCCCCGCGCGGCCCGCCGTGCCTGCTGTGCCGCCACCGTGCTGCTCGGGCTGGGCGCCTGCCTGTCGATGACCGGCCACGCCGCTGCGGGCAGCGTGTCGGCGGGCGAGGAGAAGTCGGCCACGTGCGCCGCCTGTCACGGTGCGCAGGGCGAGTCGGCCGGTCCGCAGTGGCCGATCCTGGCCGGGCAGTACCCCAGCTACCTGGAGCATGCGCTGAAATCCTACCGCTCCGGATCGCGTCAGAACGCGATCATGCAGGGCTTCGCCGCCCAGCTGAGCGACGAGGACATCGAGGACCTGGCCGCCTGGTTCGCCTCGCGGCCGGGTCCCCTGCAGACCGCGCCCCGGGGCTACTGATCCGTCTCGCTCAGCCCTTTCCCGGTTCGGAAGACCCGGTGCGGCCGGCACCGTCGCGTTGCGCGGCGCGTGCCGCCTCCGATTCGATGTCGCGCGGCATCTGTACATGAAATCCCTGCCGCTCCAGGTTCGCCAGCACCTTTGCGGGATCCTCCTGCCCGAGCTTGCTGTGCGCGTGCAGCTCCAGCGTCATGGCCAGCGCCGGTCTGCCCAGCTGCCGGCGAACCGGCACGGGCACGTCGTCGAGTCCGTCCTCGGTACTCACCCAGACGTACAGGCCCTCGCGTTCGGAGCCTCGGTATATCCAGCACTGCATGCGGTTCCCGATCCGGTTCATGGCTGATCCGGCCGCCACCATACGTTGTCGGCTGGACAAGTGGTTGTGGGCGGCCCGGCTGTTCAAGACCCGCAGCACGGCCAGCCAGGCGATCGCCCGGAATCGGGTCAGGATCAACGGTCAGCGGGTCAAGCCGTCGCGCATCGTGGCGGTGAACGACCTGCTGAGCGTGGAGAAGGGCCCCTACGTGTTCGAACTCGCGGTGCTGGTGCTGGACGATGTCCGTCGCGGTGCGCCCGAGGCGAGCCTGCTCTACGCCGAGTCCGAGGCGAGCGTCGCCGCTCGCGAGGCGATCCGTGCGCGGCGCCGGCACGATCGCGAGGCGCGGCTGGGCATCGCCGGCAGCGGACGGCCCACCAAGCGCCAGCGGCGCGAGATCCTGCGCCTGCAGGACGGCACCGGCGACGCCTTCACCAACACCGCGGACGCGCTTGACGACCGAGACCGCGACCCATGACCCCATCCCTGACACAGACGCTCGGTGACGCGACCCGCGCCACCGTCGAACGCACACGCGCATCGCTTCGAGCCCGGTTCGATTCCCACTCGGCGAGCGCCCACGACACGGAGATTCCCGGCGCCATGAACGGCCCAGACATTCTTCCCGCTGCCCGGCACGGCGTTACCCGCGACTCGATGAGTCGATCGGCACTGCGGGTTCTCGACAAGTTGAACGAGTCCGGCTACACCGCCTGCCTGGTCGGTGGAGGCGTGCGCGATGCGCTGGTCGGCATCAAGCCCAAGGACTTCGACATCGCCACCGACGCGACGCCCGAACAGGTGAAGTCGCTGTTCCGGAACTCGCGCATCATCGGACGCCGCTTCCGGCTGGTGCACGTGGTGTTCGGGCGCGAGATCATCGAGGTGGCGACCTTCCGGGCCGGCCACGAGGCCGGGGCGGGCGGCGAGGTCGCCGCCTCCGGACGCATCGTGCGCGACAACGTGTTCGGCTCGATCGAGGAGGACGCCTGGCGGCGCGACTTCTCGGTCAACGCGCTGTACTGGAACGTCGCCGACGGCTCGGTGATCGACTACGTCGGCGGCCTTGCCGACATCGATGCCCGGGTGTTCCGGCTGATCGGCGACCCGCTCACGCGCTGCGAGGAGGATCCGGTGCGCGTGCTGCGCGCGGTGCGCCTGGCTTCCAAGCTCGACTTCGGCATCGAGGCCGACACGCTGGCGGCGATGCAGCGCACCTCCGCGGAGCTCGGCAACACGCCGCCGGCACGGCTGTTCGAGGAGGTGCTGAAGCTGTTCCAGGGCGGCTATGCGGAACACTGCTTCGATGCGGTGCGCGAGCACGACCTGCTCAGGCACCTGTTTCCGCTGCTCGATCGGCGGCTGGCCACGCTGGAGTCGCCGGCGCGGGGCGACCTGCAATCGATGCTGCGCGCAGCCCTGGCCAACACCGATCGACGCGTGGCGCAGGGCAAGCCGATCACCCCGTCCTACCTGCTGGCCTTCATGCTGTGGCCGGACGTGGAGGAGCGCGCGCTGGACAACGTCGCCGACGGTCTGCCGGTGCAGGAGGCGATCGACGACGGAGCGGAGCAGGTGCTGCACGCGCAGCTGTCGGCGACCTCTATCCCGCGCCGCTTCTCCGGCGCCATGCGGGAGATCTGGCACATGCAGCCCAAGCTTGAACAGTACCGTGGCGAGCGGGCGCTGGTGTTGATGGAGGACCGCCGGTTCCGCGCCGCCTACGATTTCCTGTGCCTGCGCGCCGCGGTGGACGAGGCATTGCAACCGGTGGCCGACTGGTGGACCGAGGTGCAGGAGCTGGCCATGGACGCCCGGGCGGCGAGCGCTGCGGACAAGCCGGTGACGCTGCACGTGTGGGGCGAGGGGAGCGGGACCGCCCGGCCGACGAAGAAGCGTGCCGCACGCCGCCGTCGGCGCCCGCGTCGCGCCGGCGGCGACACGGTGCGGCAGAGCGATGGCTGACAGGCACGTCGGATCGGTGCCGGTGTACATCGCCCTCGGTGCCAATCTCGGCGAACGCGGTGCCGCGCTGGACGCCGCCGAGCGTGCGCTCCTGCCGCTGGCCGATCCGCCCGCCTCCTACCGCTGCTCGCCGCGCTACCGGAGTCCGGCGATGGTGGTTCCCGAACGGCCCGGCGAGCGTCAACCCGACTACCTGAACGCGGTCGCGACCCTGCACGTCGGCCTCGGTGCCCACGCCCTGCTCGACGCCCTGCAGGCGATCGAGACGGCGTGCGGGCGCGAGCGTGCGGCCGGCCGGCGCTGGGGGGCGCGAACCCTGGACCTGGACCTGCTGCTGTACGGCGGGCGGTGCATCGATACCGCGCGTCTCGTGGTGCCGCATCCGGGCATCGCCGCACGCGCCTTCGTGCTCCAGCCCCTGCATGACCTGGCTCCCGGGCTGGATGTGCCCGGGGCGGGTCGCGTCACCGATCTGCTGGCCCGCCTGCCGGCAGCGGAGCGAGCATCCCTGCAGGCCTGCACGTCGGATACGGAGGGCTCGTGAGGCATCGCTACATCGCCGTCGAGGGCCCCATCGGGGTCGGCAAGAGCGCTTTTGCCGAACGCCTCGCCGAACGCACCGGCGCGGATCGGGTGCGCGACACCGATGGCATGAACCCGTGGCTGGAGCCGTTCTACCTCGACCCGCGTGCCAACGCGCTGCACGCGCAGTTGCAGTTCCTGATCACGCGCGTCGCGGTGCTGGAGCGTATCGGACGGCGCACCGGCGCACCGGTCGAGACGCGCGCCGAGCGCCCGATCGTGGCGGATTTCATCATCGAGAAGGATCCGCTGTTCGCCGCACTGACGCTGGACGAGGACGAGTGGCGGCTCTACCACGCACTGCACGAAAGGCTGGTCGGCGAGCTGGCCGGTCCGGATCTGGTGGTGTACCTGCAGGCCCCGGTGGCGTTGCTGATCAAGCGCATCGAACGTCGCGGCATCGCCTTCGAGAAGCGCATGGACAGCACCTACCTGCACTGCCTGTCCGCCTCCTACGAGCGCTTCTTCCACGACTTCCAGGCCGCGCCTTTGCTGATCGTCAACACCGCCTCGATCGATCTGGGCGGTGACGGCGAGGCGCTCGAGCGTCTGGTGAGCCGGGTCGAGGCGTTCGACGGCGGGCGGCACTACTTCAATCCGACCTGACCCGCCACCGGAGCCGTTGGTGGCACCCGGCGGTCCAGGCGGCACGCGGTGGTTGGACCGTGCCGTTGTGTGACCGATGTGGCACTCTCGGCACGCAACCACGGACACCACCATGAGCGAACTGCAGAACCTGCGCATCGCCCTGCTCGAGGACGATGCCGAGCAGGCCGCGCGGGTGGGCGGCTGGATCGAGGAGCGTGGCTACCACTGCGGAGCGTTCTCGTCGGCCGATGCGTTCCAGCGGGCGTTCAAGAAGAGCAGCTTCGATGTGGTCGTGCTCGACTGGTGCCTGGACACCGGCAGTTCGGGGCTCGAGGTGCTGCACTGGATCAGGAAGACGCTGACCAGCGATGTGCCGATCATCTTCGTCACCGCCCGCCAGTCCGAGGACGACATCGTCACCGCCCTCGGGGCCGGGGCCGATGACTACACCTGCAAGCCGGTGCGTCGTCAGGAGCTGCTCGCCCGGCTATACGCGCTGGCGCGTCGCGCGCAGCCGGACGTCGACCTGCTCGAATGCCCGCCCTACACCTTCGACACCCGCTCGCGCGAGGTACGGTTCGACGACCAGTCCATCCGCCTGACCGAGAAGGAATACGAGCTCGCGCTGTTCCTGTTCAGGAACCGCGGACGCGTGCTGTCGCGCCAGCACCTGCTCAACTCGGTGTGGGGCACGCGGGCGGACCTGAACACCCGTACCGTGGACACGCACGCCAGCCGGCTGAGAAAGAAGCTCCGGCTGCGCGAATCGGCCCGCTGGAAGCTGACCTCGATCTACCAGCACGGCTACCGGCTCGAGGAGCACGCGCTCGACGACTGACGAACCGATCGTGCCGGTACCGGTGTCCACGCTCGCAAGCACGGCCGAGCGGCGCGTCACACCGGTCTGGTTCGCGGGCTTCCTGCTCGCGCTGCTCGCGTTCACCGCCCTGCTGGACTGGAGCGAGGCCACCCGCCGGCTCGACATGCTGATGCACGATGCCCTGGTGAGGCTCTCCCAGCGCGCGGCACCGTCCGAGGTGGTGATCGCGGCCATCGACACCGACAGCCTGTCGGCCCACGGCCGCTGGCCGTGGTCGCGGGACCTGCAGGCGGTGGTGTACGCCGAGCTGGCCCGGCTGGCCCCCCGGGCGGTGATCGTCGACATCGTCTACGCCGAACCGTCCGCGCGCCCGGGTGCGGATCGGCAACTGGCCGAGGTGCTGGACACGCTGCCGCTGACGGTGCTGCCGGTGCTGCTCGAACCGGGCTCGGGCGGCGGGGGCTCCCGGCCGGATCGGGAAAGCCTGCCGGTCGCACCGCTGATCGGTGTGGCGGATGCGCTCGGTCACACCGTGCTGCCGATCGATGACGACGGCATCGTGCGCCGGGTGCGGCTGAAGGCCGGGTTCGACCGGGCGCACTGGTCGGCGCTACCGCTGGCGGCCCTCGAGGCGATCGATCCGGACCGCTTCGCGAGCGCATCGTACGTGACGCCCGGCCGTCGCCTGATCACGGCGACGGCCGCCGCGGGCACCACCGCGGACGCCTCGGTACCGGGCCCGCCGCGCTGGGTCGAAGATCACGAGGCGTTGATTCCGTTCTACGGACCCAGCGAGCATTTCGCGCGCATTCCGGTCGCGGCCCTGATGGCGGGCACGGTGCCACGCGATGCGGTGGCCGGTCGCATCGTGCTGCTCGGCCTGACCGCCAGCGGGCTCGGCGACGTGGTGCCCACGCCGGTGTCGGCGCTGGAGCGACCGCTCGCCGGCGTCGAGCTGCACGCCAACGTGCTGGCGGCGCTGCTCGACGGTGCCCTGATCACCCCGGCCCCGCCGTGGCTGGGCCTGCTGGTGGCGGCGGTGTTGCTGCCGCTGGTGCTGCTCGCCTATTCGAAGGCGCCGCCGCACTGGAGCCTGGGCCTGGCGCTGGTCGGTGCGCTGCTGCCGGTGGCGCTCAGCGCGGCGTTGTACGCCGGGTACAACCTGTGGTTCGCACCGGTATCGGTCGCGCTGCCGGTCCTGGCCAGCTACCTGGTGTGGAGCCGGCACCGGCTCGCGTTCATCAACCGCTTCCTGGAGGCCGAGCATGCGCGCATGGTGCGGGAGCACCTGCCCGCCGCGCGCGACGAGCGCGACAACCTGAAGCTTGCGGAATTCTTCGAACAGGCGGTGCGTCACCTGCCGATCGATGGCTGGCGGTTCGAGACGGACGACGAGCGCCACGCCGGTGGCCAGGCCCTGACGGTACCGTCGCGCGAGCGCCTGCCGGACGGATGGCGTTGCCACGACCGGGTGTGGAGCCGGCGCGTGGACACGTCGGACCGGTTGATGCTGAGCCTGCGGATCACCGCACCGGCGCGCGCCGCCGAGATCCTGGAATACATCGACTCGCTGGCGCGCGTGCGCTCCCGGATCCGCAGCCCCCGCAGCGGTGGGTCGGTGGAGCGCCTGCAGCGCAATGCCACCCGGTTGTCCGCCGAGCTCGACTGGTTGCGCAGCGTCAAGGCGTTCAGCGAGACGATGCTGGCCGGCAGCCCGGCCGGGTTCGCGGTGTGGAACCCGGCCGGCGAGCTGGTGCGTCACAACGCCCTGGTGCACCGTCTGCTGCCGCAGGTGTCCGAGCGCGTGCCGTTGGTGGACTTCCTGCACGCGGTCGGTCAGGACATCGCTCGTCCCGGCGTGGCCAGGCGCTTCGACGGGCTGCTGGAGCGTGGCGAATCGTGGCAGGTCACCGGCGAGATCGGCACGTTCGAGCTGGTGGTGGATCTGAGTGCGACGGGCGAACGGCTGGCCGAGCGGCTGGTGTGCGCCAGCATCGTGGACGTCAGCGCGGTGCGCAGCGTGGAACGGGCACGCTCGGAGATGGTCGACTTCCTGTCCCACGATCTGCGCGCACCGCTCGTATCGGCGCTGTACCGCATCGAGAACGCCCCGATCGGCATGGCGGAGGATCCGGAGCGGGCGCCCGCCCGGAACGACGGGTTCGTGGCCGTCAGCATCCGCAAGAGCCTGTCGATGATGGATGCGCTGCTGCACATCGCGCGGGCCGACACGCTCGATCCGACACGCTTCCACGACGTGCTGCTCGACGACGTGCTCGACAACGCGCTGGACCAGATGCAGCCGCAGGCGCAGGCCCGCGGCATCGTCATGCTGACCGCGGTCGAAGGTGTTCGGGCGGGCGCATCGATCGACGGATCGATCGACGGACCGGGGGACGGATCGGGGGACGGATCGGGGGACGATCCGGTCTGGGTGTCGGGGGATGCGGTGTCGCTGGAACGTGCCGCGATCAACCTGATCGGCAACGCCATCAAGTACTCCGCACCCGGCGGCGAGATCCGGGTCACGCTGACCGGCGCGGGGCAGGGACGCGCGGAGGCGGAGCTGCGGGTGTCGGACGACGGCATCGGCATCGACCCCGAGGTCATCGGCGGGTTGTTCCAGCGCTTCCGGCGCGATCCGCGCACCGAACGCAGCCATGCCGGCATCGGCCTCGGGCTGGCGCTGGTCAGTCGCGTGGTGGAACAGCACGGCGGACGCATCGAGGCACTGAGCGAACCCGGTCGGGGAACCGACATCGTGCTGCGCCTGCCGCGGCTCGCGATCGGGGACGACTGAGACGTGCCGGTGGGACGCGCCGGTGGTATGCGCCGGATGCCGGGACGGCTCAGACCGGTTCGACCGTCTCGACCTGCCCGTCGGCACGGCCCACGATCAGCAGGTCCGCGGCGCGGGCGGCGAACAGCCCGCAGGTCACCAGCCCGGGAATGGCGTTCAGTCGCGCCTCCAGCGCCTGCGGATCGTCGATGTGGAACCCGTGGCAGTCCAGGATCACGCAGCCATTGTCGGTCAGGGTGCCCTCGCGGTATTCCGGATCGGCGCCCAGGCGCACGATCTCGCGCGCCACGAAGCTGCGCGCCATCGGGATCACCTCGACCGGCACCCCGAACGCACCGAGCACCGGTACCCGCTTGCTGTCGTCCACCAGGCACACGAACCGGCGGCTGGCCGCGGCGATGACCTTCTCGCGGGTGAGCGCCGCCCCACCGCCCTTGATCAGCCGCAGCCCCGGATCCGCCTCGTCGGCACCGTCCAGGTAGAGCTCCAGCGGACCGGCCACGTTCAGGTCGTCGACATCGATGCCGGCATCGCGCAGCCGCTCCTCGCTCTCGCGCGAGGCGGCGACCGCGGAGGTGATCAGCCCGGGGCTCGCACCGAGCCGCTCGATCAGCAGGTTCACCGTGGAGCCCGACCCGATGCCGAGCCGCGTGCCCGGACGGATCAGTTCGAGTGCGGCGTCCACCGCGGCGCGCTTGCCCGCGGCGCGCGGGTCGTTCGGGGCAGGGGACACGGCAGGCTTCTTCGGCGGGTGGGCGGGACGGCGGCACAACCTCGCCGCGTTCGTGTAGCGTGGTGCGGATGAACGATACGGGAGCGCACGCCGCGCGCATCAGCCAGCTGCACGAAGACTACATCAAGCGCATCCTGTCGGCGCGCGTGTACGACGTCAGCCGCGAGACCCGGCTGCACGACGCCCCGTTGCTGTCGGCGCGCACCGGCAACCGGGTGCTGCTCAAGCGCGAGGACGAGCAGCCGATCTTCTCGTTCAAGTGCCGCGGGGCGTTCAACCGCATCCACGCGCTGATGCAGCGCGAGACGCTGAGCGGAGTGATCGCGGCCTCGGCCGGCAACCATGCCCAGGGGGTGGCGCTGGCCGCCGAGCACCTGGGCCTGACGGCCCTCATCGTCATGCCGTGCACCACGCCGAGCATCAAGGTGGACGCGGTGCGCGCGCGCGGCGCCGAGGTGGTGCTGCACGGCGACGATTTCGCCGCCGCCCTCGCTCACGCGCTCGGCCTGGTCGAGCGGCACGGCTTCGCGTTCATCCACCCGTTCGATTCCCCCGAGACCATCGCCGGCCAGGGCACCATCGCCGTCGAGATGTGCCGCCAGCATCCCGAGGCGCTGGACGCGGTGTTCATGCCGGTGGGCGGCGGCGGACTGGCCGCCGGGGTGAGCGCGTACCTGAAGTACCTGCGCCCGGGGGTGCGCACCGTGGGCGTGGAGCCGGTGGATGCGGCCAGCATGCACGACGCGCTGGCCGCCGACGAGCGCATCGTGCTGGACCAGGTCGGGCTGTTCGCCGACGGGGTCGCGGTGCGGCAGGTGGGCGAGGCCAACTTCGCCCTGTGCCGCGAGTGCCTGGACGAGGTGGTGCTGGTGACGGTGGACGAGATGTCCGCGGCCATCAAGGACATCTTCAACGAGACCCGCACGCTGGTGGAACCGGCCGGCGCGCTGGCGGTGGCCGGGCTCAAGCGCTGGGTGCGGCGCGAGGGCTGCACCGGACGCACGCTGATCGCGATCAACTCGGGTGCGAACATCAACTTCGACCGGCTGCGGCACGTGGCCGAGCGGGCCGAGATCGGCGAGAGCCGCGAGGCGCTGTTCGCCGCCACCATCCCGGAGCGCCCGGGCAGCTTTCTCGCCTTCTGCGAAGCGCTCGGGCGGCGCAGCATCACCGAATTCAACTATCGCTACGCCGATGCCGCGAACGCCACCGTGTTCGCGGGCGTCGAGGTCGGCGGCTCCGAGGAGCGGACCGAGCTGCTCGCCCGCTTCGAGCGCATCGGCCAGCCGGTGGTGGACATGACCGACAACGATACCGCCAAGCTGCACGTGCGCCACATGATCGGCGGGCACGCCTGCGTGCCCGGCGAGCGGCTGTTCCGGTTCCGCTTTCCGGAGCGACCCGGTGCGCTGCTCGGATTCCTGGCACGCCTGGGCACGCGGTTCAACATCACGCTGTTCCACTACCGCAACCACGGCGCGGCCTACGGGCGCGTGCTGGTCGGCATCGATCCGGGCGAGGGCCCCGGTGCGCCGGAACGGGCCGACGAGATGCTCGCGGCCCTCGGGCGCGAGCCGGGGTTCGACGTGGAGGAGGAGAGCGACAACGCCGCCTACCGGATGTTTCTCGCCAGCACGGTGCCCGCCTCGGTCACCACCTGATCCAGCGGCACGTCCCACGGTTCGGGCCGCAGGGCGTCCACCCGCTGCAGGGCGTGCGCGACCCCGATCAGCATCGGGGCGGGAAGGCCCGCCGCGCGCCGTTCGGCAACGGGTGCGAAGCAGCGGTCGTAGAAGCCGCCGCCCATGCCCAGCCGGTTGCCGGACGCGTCGAACGCCACCAGGGGCAGCAGCACCGCGTCCAGGCTCATGGGGTCCACCGCCTCGCCGTGCGCGGGTTCGACCAGCCCGAACCGTCGGGTGACCAGTGGCGTCTCGTCGGTGATTTCCACGAAGCCCATCGACCGGCCGTCCAGCACCGGCAGCACGGTGCGGGTACCGCGCGAGCGGCAGCGTGACAGGGCGAGGTCGAGCGGCATCTCGCCATCGATCGCCAGGTAACCGGCGACCAGGGAACACGGGGCGATCAGGCGATCGAGATGATCGGCCAGCCGACGTTCCGCACCGTCGAGGGCGGCGGCGGACAGCCCGGCGCGCCGTCGACGCATGATTCGCCGAAGCGCATCTCCGAACGCGGGCGCACCGGTTGCACCGGCAGGTCCGGTCCCGTCATCGGCAGACCCCGAAGGGGCGGATATCGGTGGGTCGGTCATCGAAGGAGGTGTATCAACCACGGCGCCGTGCCCGGGGTGCTACCTTGAACCGGGAGGTTCAGGTGGGGACGGCTGGAACCGCATCAGGCTTTCCGCCGTGACGGACATGCACAACAGCGACGACCAGACCATC
>Ga0209831_1001128_pt1 | contig 25165 bp, 20 predicted proteins | sample Maine_Asex4_meta_FD_187451 | JGI IMG/M metagenome (GOLD analysis project Ga0209831, IMG submission 187451) | Marine algal microbial communities from Maine, USA - Maine_Asex4_metaG (SPAdes) (version 2) | ecosystem: Host-associated > Algae > Red algae > Unclassified | place: Maine, USA | collected... | reverse complement strand
TACCGTTCATCTCATCCCGGACACGTGATACCAGTGGAACTCTCAGGCGGCGAAATCCTTGTCGAGGCCCTGCGCGAGGAGGGCGTCGAATTCCTGTTCGGCTACCCCGGCGGCGCGGTGCTGCACATCTACGACGCGCTCTACGAGCAGGACGCGGTCAAGCACATCCTGGTGCGCCACGAGCAGGGCGCCACCCACGCCGCCGACGGCTACGCACGGGCCACCGGCAAGCCGGGTGTGGTGCTGGTCACCTCCGGGCCGGGAGCGACCAACGCGGTGACCGGCATCGCCACCGCCTTCATGGACTCCATCCCGATGGTGGTGCTGTCCGGTCAGGTGCAGAGCAAGTTCATCGGCAGCGACGCCTTCCAGGAAGTCGATTTCGTCGGCATCTCGCGCCCGTGCGTGAAGCACAACTTCCTGGTCGACTCGCTGGAGAACTTCGCGGTCACCATCAAGAAGGCCTTCCATGTCGCCACCACCGGGCGCCCCGGGCCGGTCGTGGTCGACATCCCGAAGGATTTCACCACCCCCGGCATCACCGTGCCGTTCATGTACCCCAAGGAGATCACCATGCGCTCCTACACCCCGGCGGTGCAGGGGCATCCCGGGCAGATCAGGAAGGCGGTCGATCTGATCCTGTCGGCCAAGCGCCCGATGATCTACTCCGGCGGCGGCGTGGTGCTGGGGGATGCGGCCGAGCACCTGAACGCGCTGACCCGCGAGCTCGGCTACCCGATCACCCAGACGCTGATGGGCCTGGGCGCGTTCCCGGCCTCCGACACCCAGAACCTGGGCATGCTCGGCATGCACGGCACCTACGAGGCCAACATGGCCATGCACGAGTGCGACGTGCTGATCGCCATCGGCGTGCGCTTCGACGACCGGGTCACCGGCGAGATCGAGAGCTTCTGCCCGTACGCCAAGATCGTGCACGTGGACATCGACCCCGCCAGCATCTCCAAGAACGTCACCGTGGACGTGCCGATCGTGGGCGATGTCGGTCAGGTGCTCGCCGCGATGCTCGCCCTGGTGCGCGACACCAACCGGCGCGCCGATCCCGAGGCGCTCGCCACCTGGTGGAAGCAGATCCGTGACTGGACAGCCGGCGACTGCCTGGCCTTCCCGCTCAGCGAGACGCTGATCAAGCCGCAGGCGGTGGTCGAGTCGCTGCACCGGGTGACGAAGGGGGACGCCTACGTCACCTCCGACGTCGGCCAGCACCAGATGTGGGCCGCGCAGTACTACGGCTTCGACAAGCCGCGCCGCTGGATCAACTCCGGCGGGCTGGGCACGATGGGCTTCGGGCTGCCGGCCGCGATCGGCGTGCAGCTGGCCTTCCCGGACGAGCAGGTGGTCTGCATCACCGGCGAGGCCAGCGTGCAGATGTGCATCCAGGAGCTGTCGACCTGCCTGCAGTACGGGCTGCCGATCAAGGTGATATGCCTGAACAACCGCTACATGGGCATGGTGCGCCAGTGGCAGGAGTTCAACTACAACAAGCGCTACTCGCACTCCTACATGGACGCGCTGCCCGATTTCGTCAAGCTGACCGAGAGCTACGGTCACGTGGGCATGCGCATCGAGAATCCGGCCGATGTGGACGGCGCGCTCGAGGAGGCGTTCGCGATGAAGGACCGGCTGGTGTTCATGGACTTCCAGACCGATCAGAGCGAGAACGTGTACCCGATGATCGAGGCCGGCAAGGGCCACCACGAGATGCGGCTGAATCCGGCCCGGGAGCTGGCGTGATGCGGCATGTCATCTCGGTCCTGCTGGAGAACGAGTCCGGTGCGCTGTCGCGCGTGGCCGGGCTGTTCAGCGCACGCGGCTACAACATCGAGTCGTTGACCGTGGCCGCCACCCATGACGCGACCCTGTCGCGCATGACCATCGTCACCACCGGTACCGAGCGGGTGGTGGAGCAGATCGTCAAGCAGCTCAACAAGCTGGTGGACGTGGTGCGTCTGACCGACCTGACCGAGGTGCAGTTCATCGAGCGCGAGATCATGCTGGTCAAGGTGCGCGCGGTCGACGGCGGGCGCGAGGAGATCAAGCGCCTGGCCGACATCTTCCGCGGCGCGATCCTGGACGTCACCGAGACCAGCTACGTGGTCGAGCTGACCGGCGACGACTACAAGCTCAGCGCGTTCCTGGATGCGGTGAACCGGGACAACGTGGTCGAGGTGGTGAGGTCGGGGGCGACCGGGATCGCGCGGGGGGAGAAGGCGCTGAGGGTGTAAGGCACCGGCGCTCGTCGCGATGGGGACGCCTCGCACACGAATGGAGCCGGCGCCGCCGGCTTGCGTCGGCTGTGCTGCCGTCCGCCCTCGATAGAGCATTTGCCGGGCCTGCCTGAAGAAGAGGTACGCCACCCGGCACCGTCGACAAGTTCGTGCCGAATGAAGCAGGCCCGCGAGTCCTCGGCGTCATTCCGCAGCAGCGGACAGCCGAACGCTGTCTCGATCGACTCGGAATCGTTCTTCAGCTGGGCGAAGATCTCCGCGTTCTCCTCGGCGTCGCTGCTGTCGATCCGCAGCTGGACTCGGCGTAGCGGTTCCATACCGCATCGATTCCCGGAATCTCCTCGGTCACGTTCTCGACCGCGCCATTGTTGCTGGACGCGATGACGATCTCGTGTCCGTGGAACGGTTCGGTCCACTGCCAGACCGTTCGCCGATAGTTCCCCGCCTGCCAGCCGGACGAGTCGGCGAAGGCATCCCGCGCAGAGCGCAGCGTCGCGAGACGCTTCGCCCGCTCGACCACCACGTTCGCGATCAGATCCCGCAGCAACGTGGTCTTGCCGGTCCCGGAAGGGCCGTTGACCGCCGCCACGCCTGCACCGTTACCCAGCGAATGCACGGTGTCGTTGATGGCGAAGGTCTTCCGGAGGCGTCAGCCAGGCGGCGAGGGCGGCACCCGGCCCGTCGGTCTCCGTCTTCCCGGCCACCCGGTCGAGATCGTCCATGAGGAAGCTGTTGAGAAGCACAGGCTCGTTCCTCGACGCATCGCGACGTCACTGACCAAGGTGCAGCGCATCCGGGTCATCGTTATCGTGAGACCACCGATGTCGAGTCAGTGCGTGTGCTGATCGGCGCCATGTGCTCGCAGCCTTGACACCAGACCACTCAGGTAATACTTTTTGGTATTACTTCTATGCGGAAAGTGCCATGCGTGTCACCAGCAAGGGTCAGGTCACGATTCCCAAGGCGGTGCGCGACGCACTGGGAATCAGGACGGACGGTACCGAGGTCGACTTCGTCCTGAACGAGGCGGGTCAGTGGGTGCTCTGCAGAACCGGTACGGTCGAGTCGCGAAGCCGCTTCCGGACCGCGCACGAGGTCGCGAGACCGGTCATGACGACGGACGAGATCCTTGCGCTGACGCGAGGCTAGGCGGTTGTCCGACGTGCTGATCGACTCCTGCGTCGTGCTCGACCTGACCGACCCGGACGGTGCCTGGTTCGAGTGGAGCGCCAGCACGCTGGAGACGCTGGATGCCGGGACCACGTTCCTGATCGATCCGGTTGTCTACGCGGAAGTTTCGGTCGGATTCGAACGCGTCGAGGCGGTGGAAGCGCTGTTCGCCAGACTCGACATGGTCTATCGCGAAACTCCGCGTGCGGCGGGGTTTCTCGCCGGCAAGGCGTTCCTGCAATACCGCCGTTCGGGCGGCACGAGAACGGGTGTGCTGCCGGACTTTCTCATCGGCGCGCATGCCGCCGTCTCGGGCTACCGGTTGATGACGCGCGACACGCGACGTTTCGCGACGCACTTCCCGACGGTGGTGTTGATATCCCCGACAGGACAGGGTCGAGACAGGCCCGGGTAAGCGAGACGGGTGCCCATGAGGCAAGGACGCACCACGTTGGCTGACAAGCTCGGCTCTGCGGCCTATCGGCCAGATCAGGTGGCCGATAGCCGTTCTATCGGCCATCGATTGGCCGATCGGATCGTGGCGCTGGTGGGAGACGCGGTGCGCGAGGGCTTGAACCTGCGCGATGCCGCGCCCGTCGTCCGTGGCTGAGCTGTGGAACGTGCGGCCGTGGAGGATGTCGAGCGCTTCTGCGAGATGGCCGAGGGCGAACTGCTCGGGCTGGACACGCACAACTTCGCGCGCTTCCGGTCGAGACCGTCGGAGTATCGGCGGTGGCGGGAGCTGCAGGGGCAGGCCGGGTGACGGATTCGTCGATGGTGAGGTCGAACGCTTGACGGTAGGATGGCTGCCGAACCCACATCGAAGGATTCCGATGCTACCTGGTGCCAGACGTCTCGCCGCCTTCGCTGGACTGATGCTCGCGGGCTGCGGCAGCGACGGCGGATCGGTCGCGCCGGCGAACGACGACGCGTCGGGATCGGCAGCGTCGAGCGGCGCCAACGGCGAGCTTACCGGCTTCGTCTGGACCGAACGGGATGCCGGTATCCTGGATCTGGACACCGGCACCAGCACGTTCGTCAACAGCGGTGATGGCAACGATGGCGCGCGCCCTCGCGCCGACGGCCTGGAGTTCGTGACCGTGACCGACGACGTGCGCTTCGCCGTCGATCCGTTCTGCAGCAGCGGAGAACGGTATCAGCATGTGGATCGGGTGACCGTGCACGACACGCTCAGCGGCCTGGCAGTAGCGGGTTTCGACATCACCGATTCGATCTACGGTGTGCCGCAACTGTCCCCGGACGGCCAGACGCTCGCCGGGTACTGGCGGAACGGCTCGGTGTGCGTGGACGGCGAGCTGGCACTGACGGTCTGGGATCGGGACGGGCAGCAGCTGATCCGTGGACTGCCCACGATCGGCGACGTCGACTGGTTGCCCGATGGCCGGCTGGTGTTCGAGATCGATGGCAACATCGCGGTCGAGAGCGAACGCAACACGCTCCGGCACGATGTGATCGCCGACCTTTCTAACGTGCCGGGCACGCCTGTCGCCCTCGACGTGTCGCCCGACGGCTCCACGCTCGTGTTCGAGATGGTGACCGATGGTTCCGGCTGGCTGGAAACGGTCGACTATCGCGAATCCACGGTGTGGCGCGTCGGCATCGACGGCAGCAACCTGGAACTCGTCGTCGACACGAGCCGCCCGGAAGAGGCTGCCGGTCGCTATGTCAACGCACCGGTGTTCTCGCCCGAAGGCGATGCGCTCATGGTCACCGAGAACTGGCTCGGTGGCGGTGCCATCACGTTGTACGGAAGCGAAGGCGCGGAGTTTCCGATCATCACCGGCGTGGACTACGTGCCGATCGAGAACGGGGCGGTGACGCAGGTGGTACCGCTGCCCTTGCTGCCGGCCGCGCTGCCGCCGCCGGCCTGGTCGGCCGAGGGTGTGCGACCGGTGTTCGAGCGTGACGAGGACGGTGCGCTGCAATCGGCTCGCCTGTGGCCGCTGGACGGGCGCAGTTGGACGTCCGTCGTCGCGCCCGCCGCGACCGAGACGGGTTCGCTGTCCGCGAGCGACGGCGTGCCGAATCGCGGGCTGCCGGGCAGGCTGTACCGACACCGCGACGACAACGACGTGAGCGCGATCGAACGGCTGGATCTGGCCACCGGTCGACTGACGGAAGTTCCGGGACCACCGCAGCTGGACCTTGCCGAGGTGGACCACCTCGACGTGTCGGATGACGAGACGCGTTTCCTGGTCGTGGCCGACGACGAGGATCTGGACGCCGTGCTCTGGATCTTCGACGATAGCGGCTCTCTGATCCGCAGCCTGCCGCTGGAGACGGACGACTACGACCTGAACCCGCAGGGGCAACCGCGCTTCGCGCCCGGCTCGAACTCGATGTTCGCCTTTCCCGTCGATGACGACGATTTCGGACAGCGGGCCATCGTGTTCGATCTGGACGTGGCCGATGTCTTCGGTGTCGGCGAGGGTGTGTACGTCGATAGGCTCGACTGGTTTCCGAACGGGGACCTGCTGGTGGTGGACGGCACCGAGCTGCTACGCGTTTCGCGCACCGCGACCGGGTTCGGTGCGCCCGTGCCCGAGGCTAGCCTGGACACGAGGATCGCCGACATCAGCGTGCATCCGGACGGGCGCACGGTCGCCGTCGCCGACGGGCGCCAGATCCTGATGCTGGACCTGGACACCGGCGTCGAGCGCCGGCTGACCGCCTGGACGCAGACGGCCGAGGTCGCCCCCGAGTTCTCGCCCGACGGTTCGTTCGTCACGTTCAAGAAGCTGGGCAGCTTCGACTTCGGCTGGCCCTGGGTGGTGGCGAGCGATGCCGCGAACGTGCGCATCGGCGCGCCGGACGATACCGTCGGTGCCATGCGCATCGGCGAGAACAGCGATCTGGACTGGCGCATCAGTCGCAGCGCTGTGCTGTGGCGAGGCGCGCAATGAACGGCTTCCTCCTCGACCGGTGAATGACCGCCGGGCCGGTACCCGGAAAGGTGTGAAGCGTCGCATCCGTGAGAGTCCGGGGAGGCGCTTCGGCTGAAAGCGAGGTTTCGTTCAGTTCGGGGCGACCAGTGGAAAGGCGCGGGCGATCGCATCGAAGTCGCGATCGTCGTGCAGGAGCGTGCAGTCGAACTCCAAGGCACACGCCGCGATGATGCAGTCGTCGGTCTTGCGAATCGTGATCCCCTGACGACGCAATGATCGATAGATGTCTGCGGCCGCGATGAAGGTGGACTCGCTGATCGGCAGCAAGATGAGCCGCGCGAGCCGCTGCCGGACGCGTCGGTGTGTCAGGTCATCGTCGATGCCCTGGAGGATCTCGGTCAGGACGATGCCGCAGATGGCGATGGTGTTCTCATCGTCGATGAGCCGTTCGAGCAGAGCGACATGGTCTACCTGTCTTGCCGCGAAGAAGTCGATCCAGACGCTGGTGTCGACCAGCGTCACGAACCGTTGCCGCCGCGCATCTCCTCCAGGTTGCCCTGCCAGTCGACGGACCCCTTGAGATCGAGGATCCGACGTTGATGCTTGTGCCTCAGCAATTCACGCAACGCGTGATCGACGAGCTCGCGACGGGTCTTGAGCCCTGTTTCACGCAGCGCTTCGTCCACCAGGTCTGCGTCGAGCACGATGTTGGTTCGGACAGGTCTGTCGGGCATGCGGGGTTCCCCTGATACACATCTAGTCTACATGTATGTGTATCGACGTGTGGCAGCCCGACAAGCCGACCGCTCAGGAGCGCGGCTTCGCATTCTCCGCATCGTACAACGCCTTGTACCCCACGCTCTCCACCACCAGGGTGTAGCGCTCGCCGAAGTACTCCATCGCAAGCTCCCGCCCTTCCTGGCAGTACGCGTGCGGCAGGTATCCGAGCGCGATGTTCTTGCCGATGCTCGGCCCGTACACGATGCTGGTGGTGTAGGAGCGCCGCCCCTGGGAATCGATCAGCGTCTCGCCGGTGTCCGGGTCCATGATCGGCGAGGTGCCGACCGGATAGCGCGCCACGCCCAGCGAGTCGATGTTGTCCTTCATCGTGAAGGTGCACAGGGTGGCCGGCTGGTGCTCGCGCTCGCGAATCGCCAGGTAGGCCTGCTTGCCGTGGAAGTCGGCCGCCTTGACCACCGGCCGCGCCAGACCCGCCTCCAGCAGGTTGTACTCGGTCAGCAGGTCCGCGTTCTGCAGCCGCAGGCTCTTCTCCAGCCGCCGGCTGTTGGCGTAGGTCTCGATACCGATCGGGATGACGCCGATCGCTGCCAGCGCATCCCACACCGCCAGCCCGTCGTCGTAGTCGAAGTGCAACTCCCACCCCTGCTCGCCGACGTAGGAGATCCGGAAGGCGGCGATCTTCACGCCGGCGATCGTCAGTGGGCGCACCGCGGCGAACGGGAAGTTCTCGTTCGACAACGCCGCGGGGTCGTCCACCAGCTTCGCAAGCGTGGTGCGCGCGTTCGGGCCCCACACGCCCAGGCAGGCGTAGTCGGTGGTGCGATCCTCGATGGAGAGATCGGTCCAGCCCCGGTCCTGGCTCATGCGCTGCAGCCAGACCAGATCGCGGTGCCCGGAGGCGCCACCGTCGATGACGCGGAAATGGTCGTCGGCCATGCGGATCACCGTCAGGTCGGCCCTGACGCCTGCGGCATGATCCAGGAAATGGGTGTACACCCCCTTGCCGACCGGGGTGTCGCCGGCCACCTTGGCCACGCAGGCGTATTCCATCAACCGTTCCGCATCCGTGCCGCGCACGTCGATGATCGCGAAGTGCGACAGGTTGACCATGCCCACGTCCTCGCCCAGCTGCAGGTGCTCGGCGTTGGAGACGCGCCAGAAGTGGCGGTTGTCCCATTCGGCGGCGCGCTCCGGCACCCGTTCGCCGAACTTCTCGAGCAGGTGCTCGTTGCTGGCGTAACCGTGCGCGCGTTCCCAGCCGGCCGCTTCCATGAAGTGACCGCCGAGCGCGGCTTCGCGCTCGTGGAAGGGGCTGCGGCGAAGGTTCCGGCCTTTGGAATAAGGCTCGCGGGTGTGCACCGCCGGGTTGTAGATCTTGAAGGCGGACTCGTAGCAGCGGTCCCGGATGTAGTCCTCGTCCTGCTGGAACGGGTAGTAGCGCGAGGCGTCCACTCCGAAGTGGTCCAGCGTGGTGCGCCCGTCGGTCATCCAGTCGGCGATCAGCTTGCCGGTGCCGGGTCCGTCCTTGACCCACACCGACACCGCGTACCACAACCCCCGCACCGTGGCCGACTCGCCCACCGAGGGGCCGCCGTCGGCGGTGACCTGCAGCAGGCCGTTGAACGAACGCTTCTCGTCGTAGCCGAGCTCCCCCAGGATCGGGGTCAGCTCGATCGCACGCTCCAGCGGGTCCATGACCTGCTCCAGCTCCAGGTCGCGCTGCGAGGGCGACAGCCGTGCCTCCTCCTTGGACTGCAGATCGCGCGGGTGGCACATGCGCGGCTCGCGCTCCTCGTAGTAGCCCCACTCGATCATGCCGCCCTCGGAGGTGGTCGGATCGCCGGTGTCGCGCAGGTAGGCCGAGTTGCCCTGGTCGCGCAGCAGCGGGTAGCCGATGTGCTTGCCGGTGCCGGCGAACTCGTCGTACGGCCCGAACCACAGCAACGGGTGATCGACCGGCATCACCGGCAGGTCCTCGCCGGCCATGGCGGCGATGTCGCGGCCCCACAGTCCTGCGCAGACCACCACGTGATCGGCCTCGATGGTGCCGCGCGGGGTGACCACGCCGGTGATGCGTCCGCCCTCGATCACCAGGTCGGTGCAGGCGCAGTTGGCGAAGGCTCTGAGCTTGCCGGTGGCGACCGCCTCCTCGACCAGCTCGCCGGTGACCACCTGCGACCTGGGCACCACCAGACCCGCGTCCGGGTCCCACAGCGCACCCTGGATGACGTCCTCCTCGATCAGCGGCATGCGCTCCTTGGCGTCCGCCGCGCTGATCATCGTGGCGCGCGTGCCGAACGCCTTGCCGGAGGCGACCTTGCGCTCCAGCTCGTTCATGCGCTCATCGTCGCCCACGCGCGCCACCTCCAGTCCGCCGACCTTCGCGTAGCGCCCGCGGGCCTCGAAGAAGTCGATGCTGTAGGCCGTCGTCCAGCAGGTCATCTGGTCGTGGGCGGTGGCGTAGCAGAAGTCCGAGGCGTGCGCGGTCGAGCCGACGTCGGTCGGGATGGCCGACATGTCGATGCCGACGATGTCGTCCCAGCCACGCTCGATCAGGTGGTGGGCGACCGAGGCGCCGACGATGCCGCCCTGGCCGATGATCACGACGCGGGCTCGGGTGGGGAAGGCTGCCATGAAGGGTGCGGCTCGGTCGGAGACGGGGTGCTGTCGCCGGCACTATAAGCTGCCCGGAGCGGTGTGCAACACCGATCCGGGCCGCCGTGCCGCGCACCGTCGCACCGAGCGACACGTCGGGCGCTTTTGCGACATTTCGCCGCGTCGGAATGCCCTTCGGGTGCCGGTGAGGTACCGACGGGGCAGCGCTGCGGCATACTCCGAAGGGCCTCGTCGGCCCGGGCGACGGCGCTCTGCCGAGAAGCATGTCGATGAACGATCGCGTCGGTCCCGTCGCACCCGATCCTCCGCCACGACGGATCACGTTCTTCCTGGTCGAGGGTTTCTCGCACCTCGCCCTGGCGTGTGCGATGGAACCGCTGCGCATCGCCAACCGGATGAGCGGGCGGCCGTTGTACGAGTGGTCGCTGGCCTCGGCGGACGGGGCGAGTGCACGTTGCTCGAACGGTACCGAGGTGCGTGTGCACGCCGCGTATCCGGTGCTCGGCAGGGGGCAGCGACTGTTCGTGCTCTCCGGCATCGATCCGTGGGTGCAGACCCCGGATGCGTTGCTCGCCTACCTGCGGCGCGAGCACCGTCGCGGCACCGGGCTGGGCGCGCTGTGCTCGGGTGCCTTCGCGCTCGCCGCGGCCGGCCTGCTCGAAGGCCAGGCCGTGGCCCTGCACTGGGAATATCACGACAGCTTCATGGAAAGCTTCCCGGCGGTGAACCTGTGCCGCAACGTGTTCGTCGCCGATGCCCCGATCGTCAGCGCCGCCGGTGGCACCGCCACCGCCGACCTGGTCCTGCACCTGATCGCCCGTGCGCACGGCGAGCCCCTGTCGCTCGCCATCGCCGATCAGATGGTCTACGACGCGGTCCGCCAGCCGACCGCCGAGCAACGCCTGTCGCTGCAGTCGCGCCATGGGTTGCGCAGCGAGAGCCTCACCGCGGTGATTCGCCTGATGGAGGCCTCGATCGAGGAACCGCTGGCGCTGAGCAGCATCGCCGCCTCGATCGGGCTGTCCACCCGCCAGATCGAGCGCCTGTTCGGGCGGCACCTGAACTGCTCGCCCGGCAAGTACTTCCTCGATCTGCGCCTGCACAAGGCGCACGATCTGCTGGGCCAGAGGGGGCATTCGCTCACGGACATCGCGATGGCCTGCGGGTTCAAGTCGACGGCACACTTCTCGCGTGCCTACCGCCTGCGCTACGGTCTGACGCCGATGGCCAGGCGCGGCGGCGGGTGAGGCGCACGCACCCGTGCCCCGCGTCGTGCGAGGCGATGTCGCTGCGTGCCGTTTCGTGTCGGTCGTCGTCAACGCGAGGGCGAGGCGATCCCCTATCGTCCGCCCAGGGCCACCCTGTGGACCATCACGTGCCTGCCAGAGCCGCTCCATGTTCTCATCGACGCTTTCGAACCTGCTGGACCGGCAGACACCCGGGCATTCCCTGACCCGCGAGTTCTACACCGATCCGTCGCTGTACGAGACCGATCTGGATACGATCCACTACCGCGAGTGGCTGTTCGCGATCCCGGCCTGCCAGCTCGTCAAGCCCGGCCAGTACGTCACCTACCAGGTGGGCCGCTATCCGGTACTGATCGTGCGCGGCAGCGACGACGTGATCCGCGCCTTCCACAACGTCTGCCGCCACCGCGGTGCGGTGCTGTGCGAGAAGGCGCAGGGCAGCGCGCCCAGGCTGGTCTGCCCGTACCACCAGTGGACCTACGAGCTCGACGGGTCGCTGCTCTACGCGCGCGACATGGGCGACGATTTCGAGCGCGGCGATCACGGCCTGCTGCCGGTGCACTGCCGCGATGCCGCCGGGCTGATCTTCATCTGCTTGGCGGCGCAGGCGCCGCCGTTCGAGGATTTCGAGCAGCAGGCGCGGCGCTACCTCGCACCGCACTCGCTGGCGGATGCGAAGGTGGCCCATTCCACCGCCATCGTGGAGCAGGGCAACTGGAAGCTGGTGATGGAGAACAACCGGGAGTGCTACCACTGCCCGGCCAAGCACCCCGAGCTGTGCCGGACCTACTTCGAGGCGCCCGAGGCCATCGGTGATCGTCAGGCGGTCGGGCAGGACCCCGAGACCGAAGCGCACTGGGCACGCTGCGAGGCGGCCGGTGCGCCGTCGCGTTTCCTGATCGATCCGGCCGGTGGCTGGCGGTTCGTGCGCATGCCGCTGCTCAGGAACGCCGAGAGCTACACGATGAGCGGCAAGGCCGCGGTGTCCACGCCGCTGGGCACGTTCCCGTTCCGCGATGCGGGCTCGCTGCTGGTGTTCAACTATCCGACCATGTGGAGCCATTTCCTGGGCGATCACACGGTGCTGTTCCGGGCGACGCCGACCGGCCCGACCACCACCGAGGTCTGCACCTTCTGGCTGGTGCACAAGGAGGCGAGCGTCGGCCGGGACTACGAGCTCGAGGAGCTGACCCACGTCTGGACCCATACCAATGCCGAGGACCGGGCCCTGGTCGAGGCGACCCAGCGCGGGGTGGAGTCGCCCGCCTACACGCCCGGGCGCTGCTCGCCGGTGCACGAGGCCGGCGTGCTGCAGTTCCTGCAGTGGTACACCGACGCCCTGCGTGCCGGGCCTGCGGCGCGTGCCGGCATCGAGATCGTGCCCGAGGCGCTGGCCTCCTGATGAAGGTGTGGACCGATGTCGAACCGCTGATCTGCACCACGGTGGTGCCCGAGGCACCGGATGTCAGCACCTTCAGCTTCTCGACTGCCGACGGCTGCGAGTTCCAGTACCGGGCCGGCCAGTTCATCTCGCTGGAGCTGCCGGTGCCCGGCGGCCCGGTGGTGCGCACCTACACCCTGTCCTCCTCGCCCTCGCGGCCGCGCTCGATCTCGGTGACGGTCAAGGCGCAGCCCGGCAGCATCGGTTCGCGCTGGATGCTCGACCACCTGCGTCCCGGCCACACCCTGAAGGCGAGCGGGCCTGCCGGCACGTTCACGTTGCCCGAGCCCGACACCGGCAAGTACCTGTTCATCTCGGCAGGCTCCGGTGTCACGCCTGCCTTGTCGATGAGCACCTGGCTGTACGATGCCAGCCGGGATCCGGACATCTGCTTCGTGCAGTGCGTGCGCTCGCCATCGGACATCATCGCGCGGCGGCGCATGGAGGGCCTGGCAGCACGCTCGCCGGGGATACGCCTGCATTACGTGGTGGAGGACGACGAGCCGTTCACGGTATGGACCGGCTACCGCGGCTACCTCTCGCAGATCATGCTGGGCAGCATGGCGCCCGATTTCCGGGATCGGAAGGTGTACTGCTGTGGCCCGGAGCCGTTCATGCAGGCGGTGCGCGACATGCTCAACGGCCTGTCCTTCGACATGGATCGCTACTACCAGGAGAGCTTCGGCTCGCCCGCCGAGGCGCTGAGCGATCAGGATGTGGCGCAGGACGACATCGTGCCCGACGAGACGGTGGTGTCCCGCGTGGTGTTCGGGCAGTCGGCCGTCACCGTGGACTGCCGCGAGAGCGACACCTTGCTGGCGGTGGCCAAGGAGGCCGGGCTGAACATCCCCTCGGGCTGCACGATGGGGCTGTGCGGCACCTGCAAGGTGCTCAAGACGGCCGGCACCGTGCACATGGTCCACAACGGCGGCATCAGCGACGAGGAGATCGAGGAGGGCTACGTGCTGGCCTGCTGCTCGCACCCGATCGGCACGGTGGAGATCGCGGTGTAGCGGTGCCGCTACACGGAGCGTGACGCGAGTCGTGCCGTTCGCCGGCTCAACTTGCCCCTCGATCGGCCGATCATGCCCTTGCAGGACGATGTCGGGACGCTATCCGGAACGCTCCGCAGGGCATGCGACACGGGCAAGGATGCGAGGGTTACATGCACGAACGCGACGGTGCGGACGGCACTTCGATGTTCCCGTGGCTGCTCGCCACGCTGACGGCCGCGGTGTTGCTGGTGGTCATGGCGGTGACCTGGAGCGTGGTGTCCGCCAGCCAGCGGCACCTGATCGAGTTCCAGGCACTGCGCATCGCCGAGACCGTCGCCAGCCAGGCGGCGACCGCCCGGTCGGTGTACTCGGAGCTGGCGGTGGCGAAGCTGCACGGCGACGGCTTCGGGGCCTCGTCGAACGCGGACCGGCCGAGCGGTCACGTGCCGTTGCCCGCGCAGTTTCTCAAGGAGTTCTCGCAGCGCTCCCGGCTACGGGCCGATGGGCTGTACCGGTTCACACCGGTCAGCCGCTGGAACGTCGATCCGGAGCAGGGCCTGTCCAGCGACTTCCGCCGCTGGGCCTGGTCGCGGCTGGCGGAGCAGGATCGCGCCGCACCGGATGCGCCGATCGACTGGTAGCCGGTGTGGCGCATCGACGAGCTTGCCGATGGCGAGACGTTGCGCTACCTCAGTGCGGACCCGGCCTCCGGAACCTCGTGCGTGGAGTGCCACAACGGCATCGAGTCGCGGCCGGACATCCGGGCGCGGCGTCGCGCCGACGGTGTCGAGCCGGGTCGTCGCTGGTCGCTCCACGAGCTGCTCGGGGCGACCGAGGTAGAGATTCCGTTGAGCGGTGTCGCCGTGCTGGCGCGGGAACAGGCCCGCAGCAGTCTGCTGCTGGTCGGTGCGGCCACCTTGATCGCGCTGGCGAGCGTGGTGTTGCTGGTGCTGTACCAGAACGCGCGCAGCCGCGGTTTCACGCGCAGCCTGACGCACCAGGCGCACCACGACTCGCTGACCGGACTGCCCAACCGGTTCCGGTTCGAGGCCGAGCTGGCGGGGTTGCTCGACGATCGGGTCGGCACCGCGCAGCATGCCGTGCTGCTGCTGGACCTGGACAACTTCAAGCAGATCAACGACACGCTGGGGCACGGTGCGGGCGATCAGGTGCTGAGGCTGACCGCGCAGCGGCTGCGCGGCGCGTTGCGCAAGCACGACACCGTCGCCCGGCTGGGCGGCGACGAGTTCGCGGTGATCCTGCCCGACACCGAGCGGCTGGGCGCGATGGCGATGGCGAAGCGGTTGACGCACGCATTGCAGGGCACGTTCCGGATCGACGATCGCCAGCTGAGCTCGGGGGCGAGCATCGGCATCGCGTTGGTGCCCGGGGACGGCGACGAGAAGGGCGAGTTGCTGCGCTGCGCCGACGTGGCCATGTACGTGGCCAAGCGGTCCCCGGACAGGCAGGCGTTCTACGATGCGGCGCTGGACGAGCACCACGTCTCGAACCTCACCATCGTCCACGACCTGCGCGAGGCCATCGAGCGGGGAACGCTGGCGCTGCACTACCAGCCGAAGTACGCGCTGGGAGAGCGCCGCATGAGCGGTGTGGAGGCGCTGCTGCGCTGGCACCATCCCGTGCACGGCATGGTGCCGCCGGATCGGACCGTGGCACTGGCCGAGCGTCACGGCCTGATCGACGAGCTTGCCCTGTGGGTGCTGGACACCGCCCTGCGACAGTGCCAACGGTGGCGGGACGCCGGCTTCGACCTGGACGTGGCGGTCAACCTGTCGGTGGTCAACCTGCACGATCCGACCTTCCCCGCGCGGGTCGACACCGCGTTGCAGGCCTGCGGCCTGACCCCGGCCTCGCTCGTTATCGAGCTCACCGAGAGCGTCATGATGGTGGACACCGTGCGAGCGCAGGGCACGCTCGACGCCCTGCGCGCGTCCGGCATCACGCTGTCGGTGGACGACTACGGCACCGGCCACTCCTCGCTGTCCTGCCTGCGCCGCCTGCCGGTGCAGGAGCTCAAGCTCGACCGCTCGTTCCTGACCGACGTGTGCGATGGCGGCAAGGATGCCGTCATCGTCGAGGCGACGCTCGATCTGGCCCGCAACCTCGGCCTGTCGCTGGTGGCCGAGGGTGTGGAGGACGCCGCCACGCTGGCCCACCTGCAGGGCATCGGCTGCGACAGGGTGCAGGGCTTCTTCCTGTGCCGGCCGCTGCCGGCCGAGGAGCTCACCGAACGCCTGCCATCGATCTACCGGCTGGGCCTCCGCGGGGACGGCGCGCCGGTGGTCCGGCTCTCGGCCACGGGGTAGGGCAGGCGAGGCGGGCGGGGCGATGCGTCCGGTGTAGGGTATCGCCCTGATACCCGTACCCACCGCTTCGACACTCACGATGGCCACACTGACCCGCTTCTCCGTCGCGCCGCTGGCCGGCATGACCCGCCGGCTCGCCTACGTGGCCGCACGGCGCACCGATCCGGACCTGATCGTCCGCGGTGCGCGGGTGCTCTCCACCTACACCGAGCGCACGCTCGACGATCGAGAGATCCTGATCAGCGGCGGGCGCATCGCCGCGGTGCTGCCGGCCGGCAGCTACAACGGGGACGCGCCCTCGTACGACGCGGCAGGCGCACGCATCGCGCCCGGGCTGGTCGATCCGCACCTGCACATCGAGTCGTCGATGGTCACCGCCTGCGCCTACGCCGAAGCCGCGCTGCTCAACGGCACCACCACCATCTTCTGCGACAGCCACGAGATCGGCAACGTGATGGACGTGGCCGGTGTCGAGGCCATGCTCGAGGATGCACGCCTCGCCCCGCTGTCGATCTTCCTGACCGTGCCGTCCACGGTGCCGGCCACCTCCGCGCGCCACGAGACCGCCGGCGGCGACCTGACCCCCGACAAGATCGGCCAGCTGTTCGACGACTGGCCCGAGGCGGTGGCGCTGGGCGAGAAGATGGACTTCGTGCAGGTGGCGGGCGGCGACGAGCGCAGCCACGCCATCATCGAGGCCTCGCTGTCGCGCGGGCGTCCGGTGTCGGGGCACGTCTACGGGCGCGAGTTCGTGGCCGCCTACGCCGCCTCCGGGGTGACCGACACGCACGAGGCGATCGACCGGGACATCGCCGACGACCTGCTGGAGGCCGGCGTGTGGATCTTCCTGCGCGGCGGTCCGCCGACCACGCCGTGGCACTCGCTGCCGCACGCCATCAAGGCGATCACCGAGCTGGGGGCCTCGCACAAGCGTGTGGCTGTGTGCACCGACGACCGCGACGCGGACGACCTGCTGGTGTTCGGTCAGGACTGGGTGGTGCGTCAGGCGATCGAGGCCGGCATGAGCGTCGAGCAGGCCTGGTCGATGGGTTCCCTGCACGGTGCCACCCGCTTCGGGCGCGAGAACGACATCGGCGGGCTGGGCGGTGGCCGGCGGGCCGATCTGGTGCTGCTGGACGATGACGCGAAACCGGTGTGCACCTGGTACGGCGGCGAGCTGGTGGTCGAGCAGGGCAGGATCACGCCGCTGCTGGACGAGGCGCTGTCGGATCGTTACGACTATCCGAAGGCGGCGTTTTCCACCGTGAAGCTGCCCGAGCGGGTGACGCTGACGCCCGAGCTGCCCAGCGCTGCGTGCACCGCCAACCTGATCCGCGTGGCGCTGCCGGGCATCGAGCTGTACCACCAGCGGCTCGCACTGCAACCCGCGAGCGACTGGCCGAGCCTGCTGGCCGAGCACGGCCTGTGCTTCGTGACCGTGATCGAACGGCACGGCAAGTCGGACGGCAACGTCGCCCACGGCCTGCTGAAGGACTTCGGGCTCACCGACGGCGCGGTCGCCTCCTCGGTCGGGCACGACAGCCACAACGTCATCGTCGCCGGCCACACCGCCGATGACATGGAGGTGGCGCTGCGCGAGGTCGAGCGTACCCAGGGCGGGGTGTGCGTGGTGCGCGGCGGCCAGGTGGTGGCCAGCGTGCCGCTGCCGATCGCGGGGCTGCTGTCCGATCAGCGCGTCACGGTGGTGGCCGAGCAGATGAAGGTGCTGAAGAAGGCCTGGAACGAGGCCGGCTGCATCATCCCGTTCATGGGGTTCAACCTGATCCCGCTGTCGGTGATCCCGGAGATCAGGATCACCGATCTGGGGCTGGTGACGGTGCCGGGGATGGAGTCGTTGCCGTTGTTCGAGGCGAGCTGATGGGACGTGCCCGTGCCGCCGAGCGCTTGCTTGGCCGTTCGGGCGTCGCCGTCAGCGTTCGTCTCCCGCGACCGGGTCGGCGTCCGGCACGGCGTCCAGGATGGCGTGCAGGTCAGCCGGTTCGTGGCCGGCCGCGCGCTGCTCCAGGAACAGGTCGACGGTGTCGAGCGTGCCGACCTTCTCGGCGACCGCTGCCGCGATGAATTGGTTCAGCGACACGCCGTCCGCGCGCGCGAGTCGCTCCGCGGCCGACTTCACCGAGCGCGGCAGTTTCAGGGAATGGCTAGACTCGTCGGTCATCTCGATAGCAACCACCACAGGGAAAACACGATCTCGCATGGCCGGCAAGAAGAAGTCAACCGCAGGGAAGTCGTCCGGAGGTGCTCGGGGTGACAAGAGCATCGAGCAATCGCTCTGGGATACCGCCAACAAGCTGCGCGGCTCGGTCGAATCGTCCGAGTACAAGCACGTCGTCCTGAGCCTGATCTTCCTGAAGTTCGCGAGCGACAAGTTCGAGCGCCGCCGTGCGGAGCTGATTGCCAAGGGTCAGGAGAAGTACGTCGACATGGTGGAGTTCTACGCCATGAGCAACGTGTTCTACCTGCCGGAGGATGCGCGCTGGAGCCACGTGCAACGGCACGCCAAGCAGAACGGCATCGCGCTGATCGTGGACACCGCACTCGCCGAGGTCGAGAAGAGCAACAAGGCGCTCAAGGGCGCTTTGCCGGACAACTACTTCTCGCGGCTCGGGCTCGATGCCGCGAAGCTCGCCTCGCTGATCGACAGCATCGACGACATCGACACCGTGGCCGATCGCGAGACCGACGTGGTCGGGCGGGTGTACGAGTACTTCCTCGGCAAGTTCGCCGCCAGCGAGGGCAAGGGTGGCGGGGAGTTCTACACCCCCAAGTGCATCGTCAAGCTGATCGCCGAGATGATTGAACCCTACCAGGGCAAGATCTACGACCCGTGCTGCGGCTCGGGCGGCATGTTCGTGCAGTCGGTGAAGTTCGTCGACAGCCACGAGGGCAACCAGAAGGACATCTCGATCTACGGCCAGGAGTACACCGGCACCACCTACAAGCTGGCGAAGATGAACCTCGCCATCCGCGGCATCGCCGCCAACCTCGGCGACGTGGCCGCCGACACCTTCTTCAAGGACCAGCACCCGGACCTGAAGGCGGACTTCATCATGGCCAACCCGCCGTTCAACCAGAAGGAATGGCGCGCCAGCGAGGAGCTGGCCGACGACCCGCGCTGGGAAGGCTACGAGGTGCCGCCGGTCGGCAACGCCAACTACGGCTGGATCCAGCACATGATCGCCAAGCTCTCCGAGCGGGGCGTGGCGGGGTTCGTCATGGCCAACGGCTCGATGAGCTCGAATTCCAGCGGCGAGGGCGCCATCCGCCGGCAGATCATCGACAACGACCTGGTGGACTGCATGATGGCCCTGCCAGGTCAGCTGTTCTACACCACGCAGATTCCGGTGTGCCTGTGGTTCCTGAGCAAGACCAAGCAGGCGCTGACGGTGGACAACCGCGGCGAGCGCGTGACCCGCGACCGGCAGGGCGAGACGCTGTTCATCGATGCCCGCAACCTCGGCTCGATGACCGATCGCACCCACAAGGAGCTGACCGATGACGACATCGGGCGGATCACGCGGACCTACCACGCGTGGCGCGGCGAGCAGGCGGACGGCGAGTACGAGGACGTGGCGGGGTTCTGCTACTCGGCGACGTTCGAGGACATTCTGGAGAACGACTTCGTGCTGACGCCGGGTCGGTACGTGGGGGCGGCGGCGGTCGAGGATGACGGGGTGCCGTTCGAGGTGAAGATGGCGGAGCTGACGGAGAAGCTGTTCGAGCAGATGCGGGAAGGGGAGCGGTTGGATGGGGTGATTCGGGGGAATTTGAAGGGATTGGGTTATGGAGGATGAGTGGAGTGAGGTGTCTCTAGGAAAGCTGTTCCGAGTGAAACATGGCTTTGCCTTCAAGGGTGAGTACTTTACTGACGAGATAGTAAAGACTGTGCTCGTGACGCCCGGAAACTTTTCAACCAATGGGGAGTTCAAGAACTCAAAGCCTAAATACTATAATGGGCCTGTGCCTGACGGATATCGCCTGCGTCCGGGTCAAGTCATCGTTTCGATGACCGATTTGAGCAAAGCGACGGATACGTTGGGATATGCGGTTCGTGTTCCTGAAGATAACTACGAATGGCTTCACAACCAAAGGATTGGGCTTCTCGAGTTCGAATCGACGAGCGTGGATCCTTTGTTTATAGCCTATCTGCTACGTTCCAATGAATACCGTTCCTGGATAGTGGGTTCGGCTACTGGTACGACGGTCAAGCATACGTCTCCCAAAAGAATATCGGCTTATACGTGCCGTATTCCACCTCTTGATGTGCAACGAGCAATTGGCAGCGTTCTCGTGGCTTTCGATGAGAAGGTCGAGCTAAACCGACAGACCAACGAAACCCTCGAATCCATGGCCCAAGCCCTATTCAAGAGCTGGTTCGTCGACTTCGATCCCGTGATTGATAACACGCTGGCTGCTGGAAACGACATTCCGGAACCGTTCAAGGCCCGCGCCGCAGCGCGCCAGGCGTTGGGTGATGCGCGCAAGCCGCTGCCGGAGGCGATTCGTCGCGAGTTTCCGGATACGTTCGAGTTTCGGGATGAGATGGGGTGGGTGCCGCAGGGGTGGAAGATTTTCTCGTTGGATTCGATAGCTGAATACCGGAATGGTTTGGCGCTGCAGAAATTTCGACCCGCTGACGATTCCGAGTACCTTCCCGTGCTTAAGATCGCTCAGTTGAGGGTCGATGAGCCTACACACGCGGAAAAAGCGTCCGTTGATATTCCCGAGGACTACATAGTCCGTGATGGAGATGTTGTCTTTTCCTGGTCCGGGTCCCTGATTCTGCGTATATGGTGTGGTGGTCGCGCTGCGCTGAACCAACACCTATTCCGGGTGACTTCCAAGCAATTTCCGAAGTGGTTCTACTTCGGATGGACGGAGGCGCATCTCGGAGAATTTAAAAAAGCTGCTGCCGATAAGGCCGTTACAATGGGCCATATCAAGCGGTCTCATCTAAAAGAGGCGAAATGCGTGATTCCCACGAATCAGCTGATGCAGTACGGTACTGGCTACTTCGCACCAATTATAGACAGGCAAATTGCGACCAGGCTTGAATCACGAGCGCTCGGTTCGCTCCGAGACACGCTCCTTCCCAAGCTCCTCTCCGGCGAACTTACCCTCCCCGACGCCGAAAAGCTCGCTGCCGAAGCGCTGTGACTACATCCGGCCACATCGAGATCTACCAAGCCGAGGACGGTCAGGCCCGGATCGAGGTTCGGCTGGAACAGGCCACGCTGTGGCTCTCCCAAGCCCAACTCGCCGAGCTGTTCGACAAGGACGTCCGCACGGTCAACGAGCACATCCGAAACGTCTTCCTCGAAGGCGAGCTCGACCGGAAGGCAACTATCCGGAAATTCCGGGTAGTTCGCCAGGAGGGGACACGGGAGGTCTCCCGCGAGATCGAACACTACGATCTCGACGTTGCCATCTCGGTCGGCTACCGCGTCAACTCGAAGAAGGGCACCCAGTTCCGCATCTGGGCGACCAGTCGCCTGCGCGACTATCTGGCCCAGGGCTACGCCGTCGACCACCAGCGCTTCGAGCGCAACGCGGCCGAGCTGGAGCAAGCGCGCGAGCTGATCCGCAAGGCGGCTCGGAGCCCTGAACTGGGCACGGCCGAGGGCAGGGGGCTGGTCGAGATCATCGGCCGCTACACCCAGACGTTCCTGTGGCTGCAGCGCTACGACGAGGGCCTGCTCGACGACCCCGAGGGCCAGCCCGGCGGCGTGCTGGCCGATCCGGACCAGGCCATGCAGGCCCTCGGCGAGCTCAAGCGCCAACTGATGGCGCGCGGCGAGGCGACGGACCTGTTCGCGAACCCTCGCGCCGACGGTCTGTCCAGCATCTTCGGCAACCTGGACCAGAGCGTCTTCGGCGAGCCGGCCTACCCGACCATCGAGAGCAAGGCGGCGCACCTGCTGTACTTCGTGGTCAAGAACCACCCGTTCGCGGACGGCAACAAGCGCAGCGGCGCCTTCCTGTTCGTCGATTTCCTGCACCGCAACGGCCGGCTGCTGAACGCGCGGGGCGAGGCCGTCATCAACGATACCGGGCTCGCGGCCGTTACCCTGCTGGTGGCGCAGTCCGATCCGAAGCAGAAGGAGACGCTGATCCGTCTCGTCATGCACATGCTGGCAAGGGAGTGAAGATGGCGTGAAGTTCACGGAGGAACAACTCGAACGCGCCGTCATCGAGCTGCTCGGCGCGCAGTCCTACCCGCACGTGCCGGGTGCGACGCTGGTGCGCGAACCGTCGGATGTCCTGATTGGCGAGGACCTGCACGACTTCCTGTCCCGCCGGTACCGCACTGACGCGCTGTCGACGTCCGAGATCGACACGGTGGTCCGCAGCCTGACGGCACTGCCCGCCTCGGATCTGTACGACAGCAACCGGGCGTTCATGAAGTGGGTGTCGGACGGCTACCCGCTGAAGCGGGAGGACCGGGCGAACAAGGACCTGCACCTGGGCCTGATCGACCACCTGCAGCCGGCGAACAACGTCTTCAAGCTGGTCAGCCAGCTCGAGATTGTCGGTACCGAGACGCGCATTCCCGACGCCATTCTGTACATCAACGGCCTGCCGCTGGTGGTGTTCGAGTTCAAGAGCGCTATCCGTCCGGAGGCGACGCTGCACGACGCCTGGCGCCAGCTCACCGTGCGCTACCGCCGCGACATCCCGGAGCTGCTGAAATGCAACGCCCTGTGCGTGATCAGCGACGGGGTGAACAGCAAGGTGGGTTCACTGTTCGGCCGCCACGAGTTCTTCTACGCCTGGCGCAAGGTCACCGGTGACGAGCCGGTGGCGCAAGAGGGCATCAACTCGCTGCACACGATGCTCGCCGGGCTGTTCGAGCCGCAGCGGCTGCTGCAGGTGATCCGACACTTCGTGTTCTTCCCGGACGCATCACGACGTGAGGTCAAGATCGTTCCGCGCTACCCGCAGTTCTACGCCGCGACCAAGCTGTACGCCAACATCCTGCAGCACCGGCGCCCTGCCGGAGACGGCAAGGGTGGCACCTATTTCGGCGCGACCGGCTGCGGCAAGAGCTACACCATGCTGTTCCTGACGCGCCTGCTGATGAAGAGCGTCGAGCTCGCCAGCCCGACCATCGTGCTGATCACCGACCGCACCGATCTGGACGATCAGCTGTCGACGCTGTTCGTCGCGGCCAAGGGCTACATCGGCGACGACGGCATCATCAGCGTCGACAGCCGGGCGGAGCTGCGCGAACACCTGGCGGGCAAGCGCAGCGGCGGGGTGTTCCTGACCACCATCCACAAGTTCACCGAGGACACCACGCTGCTGACCGAGCGCAGCAACGTCGTGTGCATCTCGGACGAGGCGCACCGCAGCCAGACCAACCTGGACCAGAAGGTCAGCGTGACCGAGGACGGGGTCAGGCGCACGTTCGGCTTCGCCAGGTACCTGCACGACTCGCTGCCCAACGCCACCTACGTCGGTTTCACCGGCACGCCGGTCGATGCCACCCTGGATGTGTTCGGCGAGGTGGTGGACGCCTACACCATGACCGAGTCGGTCAAGGACGACATCACGGTGCGGATCGTCTACGAGGGCCGCGCCGCGAAGGTGGTGCTCGACAACGCGAAGCTTGAAGAGATCGAGCGCTACTACGGCGATGCCGTCGCCGAGGGTGCGAGCGAGTACCAGGTCGAGAAGAGCAAGCGCATCACCACGCGCATGGACGCCATCCTCGGCGACCCGCAGCGGCTGGCGGCCCTCGCCGCCGATTTCGTCGAGCACTACGAGACGCGCGTGGCCGAGGGGGCGACGCGGAAGGGCAAGGCGATGTTCGTGTGCAGCCGCCGCGAGACCGCCTGGGCGTTCTACCGGGAAGTGATCGCGCTGCGGCCGGACTGGGCCGAGGTGCGCGAGTGCGACGAGGGCGTGGAGCTGTCCGACACCGATCGCAAGCGCCTGAAACCGATCGCCAAGGTGGTGATGGTGATGACGCGCGGCAAGGACGACGACCGCGAGCTGTACGCGCTGCTCGGCACCAAGGAGGAGCGCAAGAAGCTCGACGCCCAGTTCAAGAACGCGGCGTCGAACTTCAAGATCGCCATCGTCGTCGACATGTGGCTGACCGGCTTCGACGTGCCATTCCTCGACACCATCTACATCGACAAGCCGATCCAGAAGCACAGCCTCATCCAGACCATCTCGCGCGTCAACCGCACGTTCGAGGGCAAGGACAAGGGGCTGGTGGTGGACTACATCGGCATCAAGCGGCAGATGAACCTGGCGCTGGCGCAATACTCGAAGGGGGAGGGCGAGAAGCTCGAGGACGTAGAGCGTTCCGTGGTGGCGGTCAAGGACCACCTGGACCTGCTGAAGCGGCTGTTCCACACCTTCGATGCGCGCCCGTACTTCGCGGGCGAGCCGTTGGCGCAGCTCGCGTGCCTGAACCGGGCGGCGGAGTTCGTCCAGCTCACCCGGAACATCGAGAAGCGCTTCATGGAACTCGTCAAGCGCCTGAAGGCCGCCTACGACATCTGTGCGGGCAGCGATGCGTTGAGCGATACGGAACGGGACCACGTCCACTTCCACCTCGCGGTGCGCTCGATCGTGTTCAAGCTCACCCGCGGGAACGCGCCCGACACCGCGCAGATGAACGCCCGCGTGCGGGACATGATCTCCGAGGCGCTCAAGAGCGACGGCGTCGAGGAGATCCTGCGCCTGGGCGACGAGGCGAGCGGCGAGATCGACCTGTTCGACGATGACTACCTCGAGAAGATCGGCAACATCAAGCTGCCCAACACCCGCATCAAGCTCCTCCAGCAACTGCTCGCCAAGGCGATCGAGGACTTCAAGAAGGTCAACAAGGCGCGCGGTGTCGATTTCTCGAAGCGGTTCGCCGCCTTGGTGGACCAGTACAACGAGCGCGACGAGGACAGCGTGCTGGTGTCCGGCGTGTACGAGGACATCACCGACCGGATGGTCGACCTGATCATGCAGATGCGCAAGGAACAGGGCGCCCACGAGGATCTGGGCATCGATCTGGAGGAGAAGGCGTTCCACGACATCCTGCTGTCGCTGGCGAGAAAGTACGACTTCAGCTACCCGCAGGAGCAGATGCTCGAACTGGCGCGGGCCGTGAAGGCGCTGGTCGACGACAAGGCGCGCTACACCGACTGGAACCGGCGCGAGGACATCCGGGCGGAGCTGAAGGTCCATCTGATCCTGCTGCTCGGCGAACACGGCTACCCGCCGGTGGACCGGGACGAGGTGTACAAGGAAATCTTCGAGCAGGCGGAGAACTTCCGGAAGCATCGCGAGCGATGACGGCACCAGCGTGCGGACTGATCTGATGGAACCTGCCAAGCGTCCTGGAACGTCGATCCGCATCTTCCTCGCCGACGGCGGGGCGGACGGTGTCTGGGTGGTCGAGAAGAGCAACTGGACCGGCAAGTGTTCCAGAAGGCCGAGGAGCAACCCTC
>Ga0209831_1001127_pt1 | contig 25181 bp, 33 predicted proteins | sample Maine_Asex4_meta_FD_187451 | JGI IMG/M metagenome (GOLD analysis project Ga0209831, IMG submission 187451) | Marine algal microbial communities from Maine, USA - Maine_Asex4_metaG (SPAdes) (version 2) | ecosystem: Host-associated > Algae > Red algae > Unclassified | place: Maine, USA | collected... | reverse complement strand
TTCCAGATCCGCGTCCAACAGACGAAATAAATCAAATACATGTTTGATGTAAGTTTTTCAGCCCGATCTGTGGCCGTGCACACTCGAGATTGATTGTGTGAAGAACTGGTACAGGCCCTATTTTAGGTGCATTTTCTAGACAACGAACGGGAGCACTTCGTTGGAAACGGAAACGACGTGCTTCCTCGTGAGGTTCTCAGGAGTCCGTCCATATTTTTTTCGTTCGAAGAACGAACAGAAAATCCCATGTTCTGAGGCAGTTGTGAAAAACTGGTGCCAGACGGATACTTCGTCACGAGCGAGGTGCTCGGGGTGCTCCATTGCGCCAAAGTTGGCCACACCTCACGGCAGCTCACGTACAAGCGCGCGGTACGCGCGTTGCTCAAGGAGTAACTCGAAGGGGACGACCTGGTGGACCACCTCCAGTCGCTTATGCAAGCATCCCAGGAGAAGTGGGAGGACGAGCACGAGTTTGCATACCGCATCCTCGATGCGAACTGCGCCTTGGGCTCGGTCCAGCACGAGTCAGAGCTGAAGAGTATGTTACTCAAGTGCGTCGGGCGGGAAATCCGGGCCCTGGGCCGAAACTTCACCACCCAGGGCCGGACGCTCCCCAAGCTACGCAAGTTCCTGGCCAAGACGGGGGCAGCCACCCGCGCGGTCCGGGGGGGCAAGCTCCAGGCCAAGAAAAAGGCGAGCACCTCCCGGTCGGCCGGCGGCGATGATCGGGAGTCTCGTCGGGCCCGACTGGCGGCGCCTATCGCTCTCCCGGTGGGAGCCGCCTCGGCCGCAACGGCCCTGGCCGTCACAGATTACGGGACCGAAGCGGAACGGGCCGAGTGGGCCGCAATTATGGCCGCGGTGGCAACGCCCGTTGGGTACGGCCGTCCTGACGACGTCCCAATTCTACCGCTGGATAGTCTGCCGCAAGCGTCTTGGTGGCAACAGCAGCTCGCGTGGGGCGGGCACCCGGCGCTGTACCCCGTCCGTACGGGGGTAGGACGCGGGCGCGGCACCCTGGCACCAGGCACTCCGGTGCCCCCGCGGGCGGGCACCGTTTCTTTGTACTCGGACCGCCCCCCGCGGTTCCCCCGTGGCAGGGCCCCGCCTACACGCGGTGGGGCATCGGGCGGCGTGCCCGAGTAAGGCCCCCCGGCCCGGCAACAGGAGGCCTGCTCCTTCTGTGGCCACCTGAGGCACTGGGTGTGAAGGTGCCCAGCCCAGTCGCCCGAGGTGCGGGCCCACGGACGGGCTCTGCGCAAAGCCGTCGCGGCGCACCGGAACGGACGGGGACCCGCGCCGCCGGCGCCCCTACGTAGGGGCACGGGACCGCCGGTCGCGCCCCCCCCGCCATCCGCTGACACCACTGGGTCTGGGCCTCTGGGAACGGCCACCTTCATCATCGCCCTGGAATTGGATGACCGGGTGTACCCGGACGCCGCGGGCGCCGAGGGGGAATGCTCCTCCGAAGAGTGGGCCGCGGGCGCCGAAAATGCGGGTTGTGGGGATGGCCACGCTTGCCGCTGCCAGGGAAATGCGTCAGGGGCAGCCCCTTCAGTGGGCTGCCCGCGGACGTCATCCGTCTCAAGGCGCACCGGCACTGTGACACTACGGCGACCCGTCTGCGACAGGTCCGCAAGCGGCGGGCCGCGGCGGGATTCCTGCCAGCGCCAGCCTTCTGACCCCGCATCCTCGCACGGCCGGGCGGGGGCACCAGTGCCGCGGTAAACGCACCAGACAGCCCCTCCGCTCCGGCGGCGCCGGTCGCAACTGAGGCCGCCCCACTGCCCCAGCCGGCCGTCGCGTCGGTACTGTCCCTTGGCCACTCCGACCCCCGACATTGGGGCGGCGGGGATGGCATCCCTGCGGACGCACCCTCTAATGGGGCACGGATCGGAACGGGGCTCCGATGCCGCCTCTGTGGGCGCGCCCGGCGCGAGCTTACCCGCGTTCGGCGCCACGTCGCCACCGTCGCGGATTCCGCGGGGACCTCGGGCACGCCGCCCAGGGGCGGGGAAGAACTTCTTTTCAGCCTGCACAACTACCGCATTGTAGCGTCGCTGGACTTGGACAAGCTGTCCCTCGTCGCGTTAGGCGTCGTCGTGGACATGGGAGCGGGCCCCAACCTGGTCCGCCGGAACGTTCTCTCCCCTGACTGGCTCCGCCAGGTGGTCACTTCCAAGGAGGAGGAACAAGTACGCCTCCGGGACGCCAGCAACGCGCGGTTACGCACTAGCGGTACCGTCACGTTGTGGCAGGGTTGTAAGTTCATGTTGAATCTACAGATGGTTCGATGAATCAGGTTGATTTCAAGAAACGAACCAAACCAAACAAGAAACGACTTGGTTCTATTTATGATTAATTGCCCAGGCAGACAGGAGCTTTCGTTGACCACTTCAAATTGATCAGCCAGGTGGTTCAGCGCTGTGCGGCCGCTCTGAGTGCCTCGTTGCCATACCCCCTGCAGGTCAGTCACGCTGAGAGTTCTGCTCCCAGACCCTCCTTCATGTCAACTGTCGCCAATCGGCTGCGTAGCACCCTAGGTGCTGAGTACGTATATCGATTCATCTGCTGTCAATGTGTGAGTGAATCAAAGCCTTTGTGGCTGGAGGATGGATGGGTCGTGGTCGCACGCAGGAGTGCGTGGAGTGCAGCAAGCTGCTTCTCGGACAACGGGGCATCCTCTTGCCCTCAACGCCCCGTCTTCACGTGTCGGTGTTTGGTCCTTTCTATTTGGTCTTCCCGTCTCTGTTACTGTGCTGAGGCCCAGTCGGTTGTCAACGTCGTCACCCCGGCGTCGGCTCGTACCAGTCGTTTGATCTGTGTCGCGGTGGTGGGGCAGGCAAGCAGGGCTCTGTCGCAGGGACTGCAGCAGGCCTGCTATGCACACGGTACATCGGCTTGGCGACTCAAGCTCGATGGAGCTCGAGTCAGAAAACTCGACTTCCCCAAGCACACTCTCAACTACATTAAAGAGGGCGCAAGCGCAACGAACAGCCTCGGCAAATATGCAAAGTAGGGTTGTGCATCACACCCCTTTTTCGAGGGCAGGGTGGGCGACGCACGCCCAATCACACCCTTTGGCACGCCCGGCTGACACGCACGCCCCCGTTCACGCCCCGAACTTGATATATTGAAATGGCTGACGTGCGTTGAACGCAACCATCAATCAGTTGACTGGACCCTTCTCATGTGGCATCCAGGGCACTATACTTATTGCTTCGGTTGGCATTATGTTAAGTTTGCAGATCGCGCCCAGTAAGTGTGCAAATCACGCCCCTGGCACGCTGCTCACTGTCAGCCATGTCCAGTTGGGTAATGCAGTCGTCTTCTTTCCGGCCTCGCTCATGTCAGTGGAGTCGGCTTGTGCAACACGCCCCTTTTTGAAGGGCATGCGGTCGTGACACGTTCAGACACGCCCTAAACACGCCCTCAAACACTAAACACGCCCAGCACGCCCTAAAGTGACAACCATATAAACTCCAAGTAGCACCTACCAATGCTCTGCCGAAACCGCTCCGTACGATACAAAATCTTACAAAGTCGTGTCAAACACATCCTTGAGCAGCAAGTTGGCCTGACGAGGACCGCGGCCGCTGCCTGCCGCGCTCGACGCCTCACCCACCGCAGCAGCGACACCCTCCGTAACGGCGCTCCGCGCCACGTAAGCCTCGCAAATGCTCAGCAGATCAGACTCTCGGTGGCGAGGCGGCTGGCTGGCGCCGTTGACTTCCGACGCTTCGTCGTTCGCTGTCGCCTCTCCCCGCACGCGGCATGTCTGGAACACTTCGTCCAACTCTTGCTGTATGCTGCTGGCGTCGGATGCCAGGCCTGCGAACGCACCCGCGTCAGTGTCGTTCTCGTTGTCCGCAGCGGGGGGGGGGCTCCATTCGTCCTCGAAGTCATCATCGGGGTCCACCATTCCGACGGCATCTTGACCAAGTTCGTCCATGCGGGATCCCGCTGACACCGTCTGGCGCGGCGCCGCCTCTATGGCCAGCGCAGCTCGCATTTGCAGCACCACCTTGGTCATGTCGGTCAATCGATGGGGGTCGACTCGGTTGCAATCCTTACACGACCACCTCACTGCAACAAGCCTAGTAAGTGCACATGAACCTGTGATAAAACGCGCCTAAAACACGCCCCATGTTTGGGCAGGCGTGCTGGCGTGACACGCCCTAAACACGCAATGAAACACGTTCTGGGCGTGTCCGTGAACACGCCTTGGGCGTGTTGCACAACCCTATAGTGGAGGGTATTTCCAATTGACAAGATGACTCCAACTGCCTTATGCATGTCGTTAGAGAGGGGCAGAGGCCGGCCACGGCTCATTGGGCATGAGAACTAGCTGCAGGAGGTCGTTTTCCACCTAATAAAACCTTCTCGGCATGCTTCAGTTGTTTTCTCTACTAACAACGCGTACGTGGTTCAACCGAAGGCGCCAAGCGAAAGCGAGACGTCCACTCAGAGACGTAGGCGCGAAACTGCCGGCCGCACAAGTTTCACTGGTACGGGTCGAAGGCCTCAAAGAGGGTCGTGACGCCCGTCCGGCGTCCGCTGGTTGTCCGGGGGGTGGGAGCTACCTGTCAGCCAGCAGAGTTGGGTGTGGCAGCTCTTTAGGATGCTGGGGTCATTGGGAAGACAACCAGGGTAAGGCGAGGTCGAGCTTCTTTGTGGTTCAGGTTTTATGGGACCATCCCCGGTGCGCATGCGGGACCCGACGGGGCAAGTTCACCCCCATAGAACATACATGTTTTTGGGTTTCTATGGCGCGTCGCCAAAGAATGATCGGATCTGAGAAACGCTCACAGCAAGTCGCAGCAGTTCACAGCTTCTCACAGCACATAATTTAAAATTGCTTTGATCGCCCTTGCCTCCCACAGAGCCATCTAGGAGCCCTCAGCATGGAATAATTATCAAAGCACAGTCACAGCACGGTCACAGCGTGCTGTAACTTGCTGTGGAACTTGCTCGGATCCGATCATTCTTTGGTGACGCGCCATACCAGGATTTCTGCACGGAGGCACTCTCATAGAGTCATAGTAGCTCAGCTGAGGTAGTCAGTCTGCCCAGCCTCTGGCTTTTGCCCGTGCAGTGAGCAGATACCGAAGAATGGCGTTTGCCTCCCTTTGAAGCCACAAAGGACCAACCTCTGGCCAAGCGGCCGCCTCCCCGCTGGGTTACTTGTATTTCACAGGCTCCCACTGGACCAAGGAAGAGTTTCAGGTGGGTGGTGTCGCTGGCTGAAGCCTGGGGGGCATCGACGGTGGGCGCAACAAGGGGGCACCAGGGTATGCCGGGCATCGAGAGCGAGCCACCGCCACTATGGTGTGGCTGGTCATCGAAGAATAAAACGTACAGAGACAGAAAGCTCTTCGAATGAAGTTTTTGTTGGTATGCGGGGGGGGGTTTAGTTTTGCTTGTTTCATAGGCAAACGCCAGACGAGGTACTCGTAGTCCGGCCGTGTCGCCCATGTTGGGATGCAGTTTCCTGACCAAATTTTCCGTAATCTGACGGCGTCTGGGCACATCGCATTCGCCGAGTAATCACATTCACGTGCTCGACCAACAACGAGACCGCCGAGCTCCGACGCTACTTCATTGCCGAGCAACAACCATGACTCAGCCAGTCGAGCGACGACGAGCATTGCGCCGCTGCTTTGGACGCATGGGAGGCCTCCGTGCGGCAAGTCCCGCCGCAGATGCAGCATCATGCCACCGAGACCGTCTTGCCTCAAAAGAGGACGTAGTGCACGTGGACGTTGGTGGGTTGTGTTTAGTAGATTCCTTTCAACGACATAGCATACAGCGCGCCCGAACGCGTCACGTGAAATTAGCGTGACACACACTCTGTTTTGGCCATCACTCCCGGACCGCCCTTTCAAAGGCCTTACAAATCCGCCCAAGTGCGACGATGCAGCCATCGTACTGTCACAACAATCGTGCAATTCCCGATTTGAAAACAACGATCTCAGCTTGATAATAGCGTGACACACACCCAGTTTTGGCCATCTTGACCAGTACAGCCGAGTTCCTCGGCTGAATTAAACATGGCACGCTAAGTATCATGGGGAACAAGTACGGCCTTTGAAATGTTGCGTTCAATCCGAACGCTCCAGCGTTCAAGTGAAACAGGATGAACTCCGTTCATGTTTGGCAAACCAAACGAAACGCTGACAACCCTGCGCTGTGGCTACAGACCAGGGGTTGCCATGGATATATTTCGGAGAAATATATCCATGCATTATATCCGTGTCCACTTCGGTTACGCGCCGAGGACTCTTATCCTCAATGCATTAGAAGAAAGAGAGGAGAGGATATAACTATCCTGTCCTACAAGAATTGCGAGATTATATCAGATCCGTATTCCAGATATGAAAGTCAGGATACATGAATGTACGAGATGATTGGACTTCTCGCGCCGGCAGACTTCTAACGGAAAGCAGTCGACCACTCTTTTCACGTTCCGACAATTGGGCGATTCATGTGCAAACATGTTGAAGCGACAAGCGGCGATTCTGCCAGACCCGGAAGAAATCGTTTCATCACGCGACACGGCCCGCTCGCGTTATCAGCAAAGTATGACACGAGGTTCAGAATGGTCCTGACGACCATTGAAAAAACGGCGGGGCACCACCTGGACCTCGCCCGTTTGGGTGCACACGTCAGATGTGACTGTCACCTCGTACTTGACGTCCATTTAGCACTCGGTAAGTGTCTGAATGGTGTCTTTCTCTGGCTCTCTATGCGTGCTGTCTGGCGGACGCTTATCGATATACTTGGATACGATAATTGGATCCAGATACGGATATATTCTACGTCATAGTCCTTTTTCGGAGGCAGATATCCTCATCCGGATCTGAGTCGAGGCAGTTATCCGTAATCGCATACACAGCATCGGTGTGTATCTGTATCCTATTTCGCGCCGAAATACAGATTCTGACAACCCTTGCTACAGACGGGCGCCCGGATCGTCCCTCTGCCCTTCCTCGTCGTCGACGACCTGTCGGTCCCAGGTATCTTGGGCTGCGCGTTCATCGAAGGCAACGCGCACGCCATCCTGCGCCAGGACCGGTCCATCCGTTGGGCGGACGGTTCCGTCACGGCAATCGTGCGGGGCCCATTGGACGACGGCGACCGCTCGATGGGGGTCTCCTGCGTCCTCCGTGCGACACACAAAACGCGGCTCCCGCTGACGGCGGCCTCGGTCGTCTGGGTGCGAACCATGTGGATGGGTGTGGGCTAAATGTTTGGCGCCTCCCGAATGTTCACGACACATGGTGTCACCATCGCCAACGGCGTCCGCGACATTGTGCCGGGGCTATCTTTCCCGGTCATCGTGACCAATTTCGGCGCGCGCCAGGTCGTCCTCCGGCAGAGGGCCAACGTCGACTACGTCGAACCGCTCACGACGGAGGTCGTGCAGGTGCCTCTAGGGGCATCCCACGAAACGACGCGCGCGCTAGCTTTCGAGGCGGCCGTGAACGCCGAGGGCGTGGTGGGGGCAGTATCGGGCACCCGGTGCGACCCCAAACCGGGGCAAGCACCGGCTGCGGCTCCGCCGATGGACAGGGGTCCTGTTAACCCGGTGCGACCCCAGGACCCGGGAAAGGGGGGCGCCCTGACGGCCGCAGCGCCACCTGCGGCCCCCCCTCAAGTGGGGGACGTGAAACTACCGGTTGCCGACCCGGCACAGCACGACCGAATCCGCTGCATGCTGGACCCGCACAAGGACATGTGGACGGGCAAGGCGCTGGGCGTCATCAAGGCCACCCATCACCGTATCGACCTCAACGCCGGCTCCCGGCCCGTCCGCTTTGCGCCGCGCCGCGCGGGCCACGCGGCGCGGGAAGCCGAGACGGCCGAGGTCAAGCGGCAGCTGGAGGTGGACGTCATCGTACCAACGTCGTCGGAATGGGGCTTTCCGATCGTGCTCGTCCCCCAAAATAATGGCACCCTCCGCTTCTGCGTCGATTAACGACTGTTGAATGTCGTGACAAAGAAGGATTCGTACCCGCTGCCCCGCATCGACGATTGCATCGATAGCCTTAACAAAGCGACCATCTTCTCGACACTCGATTGCAATGCCGGCTACTGGCAGGTTTCCATCGCGTCCGAGGATTGGGAAACGACGGCTTTCGTGTGCCACGAGGGCGCCTTTGAGTAAAAGCGGATGCCGTTCGGCTTGACGAACGCGCCCGCGACATTACAGCGGGCGTTTGACATCATCCTCTCCGGCTTCAAGTGGCAGAGCTGCAATATCTAACTTGACGACGTCATCGTGTTCTCCAAGACCGAGGAGGAGCATGTCGGACATGTCGACCGCGTCCTGCGCCTGCTGCGAGGTGCAGGAATGACACTCCGCCTGCCCAAGTGCCGGTTCTTTCATAAAACCGTGGAGTACCTCGGGCACGAAATCAAGCCGGGCCGGCTTGGCGTGATGGACGCGCAAACGCGTGCGCTGCGCGAGGCGCACTTCCCCACGATCCGCAAGCAAGTACGGAGCTCAGTGGGGATGTCTGACGTTTTCCGCCGATTCGTGCCGAACTTCGCCCGGATGGCGCCGCCATTGACGGACCTCATGGGGTCCACGGCCCCTGTCTCAGTGCGTCCTGCCACGCCCCTGCAGCAGCAGGCGTTCGACCAGGTGAAAATGGCCCTCACGACCCCACCGGTCTTCGCCCTCCTGCGGCGCCGGCGACAGTACGTCCTCGACGTGGACGCCTGCGGGACGCAAGTGGGCGCCGCCCAGCTGCAAAAACAGGTGCACGAGAAGCTCCAGCCGGTCGCTTATATCAGCAGGCGGCTGGAAACGAACTAATTATCCTTCAAGATAAAGGAAAAAGAGTTCCTAGCGGTCGTCTGGGCGTCGCTCAAGCTCCGCCCCTACCTCGAGGGTGACCGATTCCTCGTGTGCATGGACCACGACTGCCTGGAGCGGATCTTCAACATCGAGTACTCGGGGAACCCCCGCTTGGCACGCTGGCGCTTACGCCGGAGCGAGCTGGAGTTCGATGTCGCCTACAAACTTGGGATGACCCATTACATGGCGGACAGCATCTCCCGCGTGGAGTCCGGAGGCAGCGACGAGACGGCGTTCGATGACGCCGTCCCGGTCTCCTCCGTACGGGCCAACACGGTCCGGGGGCTCGACGCCGCCAATACAATCAGCGGCCCCACGGTCCGTGGCATCGACCGCCACGCGGTGCTATCGGCCCAAACCGGCGATGGCTACTGCCAAGCGGTCGTCAAGTCCCAGACCGCCTGGTGGCGCATCCCTTTCTTCGAGGACCCCGGTGGAATGCTCCGCCGACACGCGGCACCCAACGGTGCACACCAGGTGGTGGTCCCGGCCTCCTTTCAGGAGCAGGCCCTCCACCTGGGGCACGATGCGACCTTCGCGGACCACGCCGGAGAGTCCCGCATGTATGCGGCGATGCGGCGGTATTAATGCTAGGTGAGGATGGCGGCTGATGTCGTCTCCTATGTGAGGAAATTGGACAGATGCGCTCGGCAGCGGGTGCGGTCCCTGGCCCGGCGCTCGCCCCTCACCCTGCTCCCTGCCACGATACCCTTTCAGAAAATCGCGGTGGACCTCTACGAGCCTCTCGACAAGACGGCTGCCGGCCATCGGTTCATCCTGGTGATCACCGATAGGTTCACAAAACTGGTGCGATCCATCCCGATGAGCGGAACGTCGTCAGTGCACTGCGCCCCAGTCGTCCCGGACTACTGAGTGGCGGCCTATCGTTCCCCGAATCGGCTGCTCTCTGACTGGGGACCCCAGTTTACTAGCCACTCCTGCGGCCAGGTTTGCAACATGCTCGACATCGAGCCTAAGATGACGTCTCCGTCGCACCCGCAGACGAACGGGAGGACGGAGCAGTTCAACCGCATGATGCATACGATCCTCAAACATTAGTTGGCGGAGCATCCTCCGTCGTGGGACCAACTCCTCGGGGCCCTTACGCTGGCGTGTAATAGTCGCCCGCAATGGAGCACCGGGGTCGCTTCGTTGGAGTTTGTCAATGCCATGGGGGTGTCAACCTGGGCATTCAAGGACGTGCCCAGGACCGGGGCGTACCCCCTCATGGCGCAGCGCGGCACCACCGCCGAGAAGCGGGCCCAGGCCGCCCTCCTTACCCGTCTCGCGCAGGTCATTTGGCAGAAGCGGGCAACGCTCAAGGCGACGCAAGGACGCTACAAGCGCGACCACAACAAGCGCCTCGCGCTGCACGCGGAGAGGCTCACGGTGGGTGGCAGCGCCTGGCTGCGCGACCACGCCAAGGAGATGAGTCCCGACGGCAAGCTGACACACGTCGCCCGCTGGCCGAATCACGTGGTGGCCGCGGACGGAACCACGGTCCTCCTGGACGTGGACGGAGAGCACCGCCGCAAGAACGTCGCGCACGTCTGGCGCGCGTCGAGCGCGGCCACCGAGGGCCTTGCCCAACAACCCGAGCTGAAGTAGAGCGCACCGCCACGCAACTGATCTGACATTAGCCCGCCCAGATCCGCGTCCACAAGCTGCAGGCGCTTGCTGACTCGACCGCCTCCTGTTCTAGGCACAGGCGTCATAGCCGCCTTTCCATACACGCACGGCTCGCAGACTTCCTTGACCGCCATGGAAGAGCACCTGAGTCCGTCAATGTCCTTGTTCTTGATCATCCGCTTAACGCCAGCCACGTTGACGTGCCCAAGGCGCTCATGCCATAGATGCAGGAAGGGCACCGCAGCAATATCCGACATAGGGGCCATGTCCAGGTGGAAGAGCCCGTTCTTCCGCGTGCCGCACGCAGCACTCTTCTCTTTCATCTTGATGATCATCTTACCGCCCTTTAATGAAACTTCCGCCCCACGCTCCTCCATCATGCCGACCGACATGAGGTTGAAGCCCAATGTAGAAACATGAAGAACCTTCTTGAACTTGATCTTGCGCGTCTTGCCGTGAACGATGACGTTGAGCACGACGGTTCCGACGCCCGCCGTGGCTACGGACCGCTTGTCACCCATCGTGACGCTGCGTCCTGTGGTCGTCTGGTAGACGTCGAAGCAAGTGCGCATCAAGAACATGTGTGAAGACGCCGCAGAATCGACGAGCCACTACTTGAAGATGTCATCGCTGTCAGCCGCATTGCCCACCAGACAGATGGCGTCGTCGCTGTCGCTACCATCGTCATCCGCAATGGCGGCCACCTTGTCCTGTCTCTGCTTCTTGGCCTTGAGCTCTCGGCAATCGTGAGAGATGTGCCCAATTTTACGGCAGTAGTAGCACTTGATCTTGGAGAGGCCACCACGGCGGCCTTGACCTCGATAGTTGGCGCCAACGAGTGCAGCGTCGCCAATGCGCTTGGTCGCCGGCGACTTGTCCGCCTGCAGCCGCTCCTCCTGAAGCAAGCGGCTCTTGACAAAGTCAAGGCTCAGCTCGTCCTCACCCTTGGCGTCGAGAGCCACCAGCAGGTTCTCGTTCTTGGACGTCAGCCCGTTGAGGACGCTTATGGCAACGTCCATCTTCGTCACCTCGCCGCCGATGGCCTTGAGGTGCTCGCCGAGGTTGCGCACGCAGTTAATGTAGCCCAGCATGCCCTGGCCGACGGTCATTTCGACGGTGTAGAACTCGCGTCGCGCCTTCATCTTGTTCATTAAACTCTTGCGCTGGAAGACACCTTGTAGCGTCGACCACATTTCCGCCGTCGTCTTGCAGCCCGACACGTGCTCGAGCTGCTCAGACTCAAGGGTGAGCCCGACGATGGCGCTCGCCCTCGTGTCTCGACGCTTCCACAAAGCCATCTTGCGGTCTTCCGCGTTCGTCGGCTTGCCGTCTTCGTCAAGCATATCGTCCAGGTCGCGCAGCGCGAGGACCAGCACCCCATTCCCCACCCCACGCCCCCCACGCCACGGCAACGTGGCTGTGCGCGCCCCCCGTGCGCGCTTGCGGCCATGGAGCCGGCCGGCGCGCCTGGTGTCAATGCGTCGCCGCGCGCGCCACCGGCCTGAAGGCCAGGGTATTGCACGCAAGTGCCTGGAATTGTATCCATTGGGCGGCATGCTTCATCCTCGGTGAAGATCCCCCAAAGCCCTGTGAGGCCCCCTCCCAAGATGCCCGAAGGGTCTACTTTGCATGTGATTTATGATATGACCAGACTGCGTCATTTCTGACTTGATTAAATGATAGCTTGATGAACAACTTAATCACAACATTCTAATGCATTGATTTATTCCGCGCCATCCTTGGTCTGGACGCAGCAGTGGCACCCAAGAGCCCCACAATCATCATGATCGCTATGAGTGCTGCGTGCGAAGAGGACCATCTTAATGCGCTGACGCCACTTTTGGAAGTTCGTCTCTGTCAATTTGTCGATCTTGATGGCGCCCATGCCGGCAGCGCCTCCGTCCATGATGCCTCGTTGTCGTAGCGCCCGACCTTGTCGAGCAGTGCGCCTTGACCATGACGTCCTTGAATCACCTTGACCTCGTCTTCTTCGCACTTGCGGCGACCGCCACGACACCAGCTGGCACACCTTGATCTGGTCACAGCCCCGGCTCTGGACCCATAACCTGTTGAAGCGCAGTGGGGATAGATGTTGGGGGACCACTGTGAAGTGGTTGAGTGGCTTGAGCTTGTGTGTGTGTGTGCGAACAAGCTTTGCTGGTTGTCCTCAGGTTCCCCGCCTCTCTGAACCGAGAGCACCTCCCAAATAGTCCCCACCGGCCCAACTGCTCCCCACTGTCGCGCCCACACCGACGCCCACGCCCTCGCACCAAATCGAATCACTCACCAAACCAAAAGCCCATAGAGCAAAGCGAAGATCAAATCCAAAACACGCCAAAAGTAACTCCCCAAGATGACGCAACACAAATGTGTGCAACTTGACCACGTCTTGCAAATGTACCATCTGCGGTAGCATAGTGTGGCGGTCGGGGGTCCCCCAATTGGAAGGAGCGCGGCCCCTCAGCTGTGGACAGCACACCCCCGGGGGCCGTCCCAAAGTATCCCGATCCGGGCCAGCAAGGGAATGACCTGTCCAGATCTCGGGGAGATTGGATTCGGTCGGGGGCGGAGCTTTTCCCCAGTGGTTTTCCCAGCCCCCATACTACGTGCTTGAACTTTTAACTTTGGAGGGATACATCGGTTTGGCGTCTTAGGGGTGGCTACTTTGGCCATCGGCGTTCGGGTTGGGAGGGGTTTATTGAGAGTGGAGACGCCGTCACCGTCGCCTTTTGATAAAACCAACTGTGCTTTGGACTACGATTCCCCCATGGGCTTTGCCGTGATCCTCTCCTCCCGTTGGGGGAAGGCTGGGCTGTGGGTCGATTTCGGGGGCAGTTCCTTCGACGGACCGAGCTGATCAAACATTCAATTCGGCCAACGATGAACCAACGTGGTGGTGCTTAGAACCGCTATACTTTCTGGTGGAGCAGCAGGGGATTCCGGCCGTTGCCACGCCCGTACCGGGTCGCCGGTTCCCCGATCGTCTGTGCGTTTGTGGATTTAAGAGCATACCCAGCAACGTCGGTTGCGAACGATCTGCGAACCGTTTAAGTGCGCGACGTGTGCGCCTATGAGTGGCCAAAAGCGTTTCGGCAGCGATATACGCAGGCTCTGCTAACCCGGTCCGCTCGGATCCAGAGTACTTGTTTTCTTCTATCGGCAGATCGCAGTGTATGAGAAACGGAGAAGGCGACGTTGCTGGGTTGTCGACCTGCGAACTGGAGCCTGCGAGCGGCTTTCCCGTGAGATGTCCACATTGCGACTGCCCAGTGCTACATTTCAAGCAAAGAGGCCATCGATCGACCTCGCGATCACGCTGATCTGGACCCCAATCGTCAGCAAATAAGACAGTCAAGTGAGACACGCAGCGCGATAGCCTTCAAATGGCTGCAAAATCTTGCAATCGAGTAGACACGACGTGGTCAACGCACAAATGTCGGAAACACGTTGGAAGTATCTCGCATCATCTTGCGGCGCTGTCGCATCCCGCGACCGAGAGCAGTGATTTGTAGGTCTCTCATTGGTCCGTTCAGCCGGCAGACGTACAGCGTGCGTGAAATCTGGGGGCGCTTTCGCCTCGATCGACACTGGAGCATTCTTGTTCTGAAGCGCCTGTGAGGCGGCCGCGTTGTGTCTGCCCCTGAGGCGGCCGCGTGGTGTCCGCCAGTCACCGTGACGCAGGGCGGGTTCCCACGCGGCCGCCTGCGGTTGTCGGGTGGCCGCGCTTGCGAGTCCGTCGAGACCCGGCAGAGGTCACGTACGATAGCGCCCGTCGCGCAGCGGCAGAATCGTGCGGCCACATCCGATTTTCGTGTCAGCGATCCGCATGCTCATTGGTCAGACGCGCTGATCATATGCATCCCGCCGCTCACACCCTGCTGCTGTCCAGTGCAAGACTGCGCAAGGCCAAAGCAGCGGAGTCACGCCTCGCGTCCCTCTTGACAACGACGGTGCTGGCTGTATTGGGCACCTCTGCGGCCGCTACTGCGGCCGCTAAGGCGACGGCGGCTGCGGCCGCAGGTGGGGCTCCAGGTGCGGCCGCATCGCCCGCATGTGCGTCTTCTGCATGTGCCGGTGAGGCCGCGTCTCCTGGGTCTGGCGGAGCGCCCTCTACGCCCGGCGTCGTGGCTGTGAACGGCCGCGATGCGGCCGCGTCGGTAACGACCACGGGCCGTACCGTCGAGTCTTTGGCGTCCGGCGCGGCCGCGAGTGTGGCCGCATGGCTCCCGTCTGCACCATTTCCCAGAGGCGGCTCCCATGCGTCGCCGTGTGCCGGCGCATCACCAGCTGTGGTCGCTAGCGCGGCCGTTGCCCGCCGCGCTGCGGCTTCGGCTGGTGTTTAATCTTTCAAACGGAGGAAGGCGCGCGGCTTGAGCTCGCTGCAGACCAAGCATGCCCCTTCACGGCGGGCGGGGACTCCGTCCCGGGTTCAAGTCGCTTCGTGACGCCGCGGCCGCAGAATGCGGCCGCTGGCGCTTCGGGCGACGACGAGTGGGACGCTTCCTGTGGCACTAGTGGCAGCGATGTCGCTGATGGTGACTTTCCTTGAGTTGTGACTCTTTTCATTGGCGAGACCAATTCCACTCCGCGCGTTGAATAACCGGCTAGTGCACCACATTATTACATGATGTTTTTTTCCCTTCGCCGGTTCTCATTTTTTCCTACTCTCTGACTCTGTCCGACTCACCTACTCTGTCCGAGAAGCCAGCACGGCACGATCCCTTCACTTATGCACCAGTTACATTGCAGCAGGATGTTCTACAGAGCTCGCGAACATCCGCCCTCGCCAGACAGAGCGGTGGCCTTGCCTGTATTTCCAGAAATGTGGAAGCCGCACATGAGTCTTAACTATCCGAAGTCGATGTGGCGGCCGCGGCCAACGCGCAGATATGTGAGGAAAAAAAGCCATGACGGCGAAAAAAAACAACCGTTGAGGACTACACATACAGCTTCGCAAGGGACCCGCGGTCCGCGGAAATATAGGCTGCCAGGTCTTCGCGAAGAGATCTCCCCCTCGATAGGAGGCCGTCGGTACACAGGTTCCCCCTTCTCACCGATAAACTCAATCAGCTTCTTTGTCGCCACGTCAGTTGGGAAATTGGACAGCCGAACATACTCATCCGCGCGATTGAACGACCCCCCGTACGCAGTCACACAGAAAGCGGCCACCAGCTTCTGCAGAACATGAGCTCGTGGCCTCCTCGTCCCATTGATGCTCTGCCGACCACACGGCCTGTCGCAAATGGCCTCGTAAACGCTCATAAACTGAGACCGTGGCACACGGAAGCGACGCTCAAACGACTCTTCTCCATACACAGGCGGCTGCCCATCCACACCAAAATAATCCCGCATGATGCCGCGCATACCCTGGTCGAAATCACGTGGCCGGTTGGCGCGCCGCCTGGCCACAGACCTGACAAAACACCGTCTGCACGCTCGCTGCGCCGCGTTCCTGCAATGACGGAGCATTAGGACCAGAGATCGCGCTCCGATGACGGCCGCAAGCAGCTCGTCCGCGGAGCCCTCCGACTGCCCGCGGCCGACATCGCTCGACGACCCAGACCCATCATCAGTGGACGCGTCCATCTCTATCCACAAGTGCAGCCGACGTCAGGAGAGGTAGAGCGGCCGGAGAAGCGGCCGCAAAGGCGGCCGTCAACACGGCCGCTCACGGCCGCTCACGGCCGCTGCGCCGGCGAAGGAGACAGGCAGAACGAGAAACCGGGATGGACGACGCCGACGACGGCGGTGCTGCAATCACGCTCCCGCCGACGACGAAGGTGTGATCGACGCGCCGCTATTGGCGGGCCCACCACGTCGATCTGTCGCTCCGCGCCCCCGCCCCAACAGAAAGCGCAATTGGAAGGTCCCGGGCGGCCGCGTGACCAATAATGTGGGCTGCGCGGCGCTTCCTGAAAACCCCCATGCAGGGCCCATTTTCTCGGGTGCTGCTGCGCGCGGACAGTCACATGCCGGCCACACAATGTTGCTCTGCGCGGAACCCCCTCCCGATTGGCTCCCAGCGCAGGTTGGTGGCACCAGCAGCGCGTCAACTCGGGGCCCCCCCGCCTAAGAATTCCGCTGCACGACCGCATTGCGGCCGCGCGCCCACTCATGCGATAGTGCCTCTAGGGGCCCCTCCCCCCATAATCAAACCGTTCAGCCGTGGGGGGGCCGACCAAGAATCGCGCGTGGCGGCGGATGTCCACTAGGAAAAACCGTGTCCCGCCCGCCCCCCCCCCAACAGGGCCCGAAAATGAGCGCCGCCTGCGCCTCGAACGGAATCTGCGGCCACTCGCGACGGCATGCTCAGGAATATCAGATCTCGAGACGCCTGTGCGATCGTCAACGCAACGTGTGTTCGTCTGCGATCGTCCCGATTTGGGTGTTTAACCCCCGTTTGGACACAATTGTGGACAGATTCGGTTCGCATAACGTTCGGAAATGCACAAACGTCTGCCCAAACGCCAGGGGTATGGTCGGCCGATGGAAAAATGCGAACCTCCTGCGAACCAGCACCTTATTATCCGGTTGGACTTATATCTGGCCCACCAGTAGCTCGGTTCGCAGATCTGGTTCGCGACGCTGGTGGGATGTCCGGTTTTCCCATACCTCTGCCCATAACTGGAAAATATGCCACGTTTAACGAATCATACGCAAAAGCGGTTCGTAACCGACGTTTCTGGGTGTGCTCTAAGGCTTCGTGGATCTCCGCGTCGGTCTGTCGTCGATTACCGCCCGGCCACTACGATGGCGTCGCCGCCCGACATCCCCAAGTCGGACGCGATCGCCAGCGGTATGCCGGCGGGTACATCCGCGGTGACTCTAGTGGTTGCTGCAACAGGGGGATCCGCGGCTGGATCAGGGATTCCCTTCGCTCCACCTCGGCCATTTGCGGACGTCGTGGGCGAAACGGTACGGCGGGTCCCGCCGGGGGCCGATGCCTTTCTTCCTCGACGTCACGACGAACGGACGGGATTGGTGGATCAAGATCGTGATCCGGCGACGCCTCTGGCGATGGCCGATCTGGACTCGGCGCTATCGACGTTTTGCGAGTCGTTACTGGCCGACGTTTCTCGGGTCATCGCGGCGAGCCCCGGGGGCTGTGCTCAAGATACCCCCCGCCGAGATTCTCCAGTGGACACGCGGAAGAGCCGCATCAAAGGGAAGTCACTGCCTCACCGTAGTCCCTCGTCTTCATCCTCGTCTTCATCTTCCTCGCCGTCGCCGGCGATAACCGACAACGACGACGACCACGTGGTGCGCAAGGTGGGGTCCGGCAAGTTGACGGTCCTCGGGTGCCCGGACGATCGCTTCGCGGGCGTCCTGGACTACAGATCGTACCACCTTCGGAACCTTCACTCGACCTTCGGGGCGTCGCAGGCCCGCAAGGTGGGACGGACGGCCAAGAGCATGAAGTTCTCCTTCGGGGGGACCCCGATGTTCAACGGGAAGAAACCTCTCGAGGACTTGTCGTGGCTGCGGAAGTTCGTCAAGGCCTGCGATGACAACGACGTGTCAGAGGGGATGGGTTTGTACCTAATTCCCACCTTCATCGCGGGCGACGCTGAGACGCGGTTCACTCGGAACTTACCGGGGTCGGATATTGCGGGCGGACGGTGCTCGCTTCGATCCTTTCCCGCAGCGGTCAATTGGCTGTTGTCGACCTACGCGGAGCCGCACGCTTTGGGGCTGGCGCAGGACAAGCTTAGCCGGGAGGCGCTCGTGGACAAACAGGGGGCTGATGCCTCCGCGGCACTTCTACGGAGCCTCGCGGAGCTTTGCGGCAACATCCACTCCGAGGGGACGATTAAACAGCAGCTGATCCAGGGCCTACCGGCGTATCAACGGACGGATGCCTTCGTGTACAACTCGGCGCAACGAAGCAACCAGTAGTTGTCGACCTACGTGGCGGGGAAGTATCGGGCCGCCAGGGACGTCATGTCGTTGGCCAGCCGGGGGCCAGCCGGGGGATCGTCGCGGAAGGGACAGACGTTGACGGGGTCTCGAGGCCTCTCAATCAACCAGCTCCACTCCTCGTGGGACGAGGACGACACGGCGACATACGACACGGTCGCGGTGCTGCCGTCGGGTACCCCGGGGTTCCGGACCGCCGGAGGAGCGCCCTACGCTCCGTGCGAGACCCCAACGGGTCCCTTGCTGTGCTATATGTGTTGGACGCGCGGACACCGGGTCCCTGATTGCAAGTTTCTGACGGACAAACAGCGGGACCTCATGGAAGCCGCGCGGAGCATCTTCCTTCGTCAGAGGAACAAGGCGGCGGCCGCCGTCGCTGATCGCACCTCCGTCGTGGCCCTGGTGTTGGACGACCTGTTGGGCTGCGCGGATTCAACGGAGACGGAAGGGGGGGGGGGCCCGCCCGTGGCAACCCCGGCCAAGGGGCGCCGCGGGGCGGGAAACGCCTAGGGGGGGTGGCATCGCCATCCCCTTTTTTCCCCCCTGTCCGCCCCAACTGCCCGGTCGCCCCCGTCACGTCTCGTTTGCCTCCACAGGCGTGACCACAACGAGGCCTGTCCCGGTCCGCTGCCCCTGCCGTCGTGGGCGATACCGCCCGCGGTTCAAGGGGACGCTGTTGCTACTCTGGAAAGAAATTTTTGAGATGAGCGCGTCGTACCAGTTGGCGCCGTGGCAGACCCCCGTCCCCACGAGGGAGGTGGTCGACACTGGCGCCGGGCCAACCGTGATCCGTGCGGATATGTTGCCCGAGGGGCGGAATGAGTATGCATCGCGGGCGCCGCGCCGGATGCAAGTGAGTGACGCCTCGGGGCAGCTGCTCAAGGTGAACGCGGAGGTGTCGCTGACGATGTACGTCGGGGGTGCCGCTATGAAGTATGAGCTCCTCGTGGTCAAGGCACTATCGGTACCGATCATCCTCGGGTGGGACTTCCAGCGTAACTACGTGAACAGCATCTCCCCCAAGACGCAGACGATCAAGTGGGACTACGGCACGTCCACGGTGGCGATGCGGGGCTGGACGAGGAACACGCGGCCCGCACCCCCACGCCAAGGAAACAAACCGAAGGCCCAAGCTGGGGCCATCCGGCTGCGGCAAGGGGTAACCGTGGGCCCGCGGTGCATCCAGGCGGTCCAAGTGTGCTGCAACGTCCAGGGGGTCCACCTGGTGCGGGGACGCCCCGTGAAAATGAGCCGACGGAAGGTACTGTTGCACAACGCCGTCGCGGAGTTCTCCCCCAACACCCCGCGGTCCCTCTGCCTGACAATCATCGGGGACGTGCCGGTGCACCTTACTAAGGGGTACGTCATCGGAACCGCGACGGCCTACAGTGGACCTCTGCACGTCGTCGAGGAGAAGGAGGAAACGGGGGCGGTCCTAACAATTGGAGAGGATCCCTGTGACAAGACCGACGAGGAGGTCAAGACGGGGCGGCAAGCCGAAGAGGGGATCGACAAGGGACAACCTCCGCCCCACCTGCCGGACCAGTCGTGCCCCAAGCCGCAGGTCCACTGTGGCGGTGTCCCCGGTCCGCTCCGCGGTGTTGTGGACGAAATCCTCGAGGAATACAAGGCGCTATGGGCGGGGCAACTCGGCAAAGTCGACGTGACCCCGCACCGGATCGAAGTGAACGCCGAAGCACGGCCACGGCGGGCCCAACCCTATCGGGCGAGTCACGCTTCGAAGGACATCATCACCAAGGAGGTGCAACGTCAACGGGACCTCGGGGAAATCGAGCCCTCGAGTGCCGAGTGGGATTTCCCGGTCGTTCTGGTCCCGAAATCCGACAGGACGATGCGGTTCTGCGTGGATTACCGCCGACTCAACGAGGTAACGGAGCGGGACGTGTACCCGCTGCCACTTATGGACAATTGTACTGACTTCCTCGGGGACGCCAAGGTGTCTTCGACGCTCGACTGCAACTCGGGGTATTGGCAGATCCCCGTGGCGGACGAAGACCGGGAAAAGACAACCTTCGTTTACCACGAGGGGCCTACCGCTACATCCGCCTTCCCTCCGGTCTGTCCAATGCCCCGGCGACCTTCCAACGGTCCATCGACATGATCCTCGGGGGACTCAAGTGGAAGAGCTGCCTCGTGTACCTCGACGACATCATCGTCTTCTCGCAGTCGGCGCGGGAACACGTGGAACATCTCCGGGAGGTATTCACGGCGCTGCGCGGCGCGGGTATCTCCCTGAAGGCCAAGAAGTGCTACTTGTTCCAAGAGGAGGTGGAGTATTTGGGCCATATCGTGGGCCGGGGGGAGCTGAAGGTACGAGACAAGAACATCCGCGGACTCCAGGAGGCGTCTCCCCCGCGGTGAAAGAAGGACCTACGTATCTTACTCGGGATGTGTAACGTCTATCGGAGGTTCGTCAAGGACTACGCCCAAGTGGCGCGGCCGTTGGCCGCCATGACGAGCTCCAAGAGGCCCGACCGGTGGGGGATGCTGTCCGACGAGGCCCTGGGGGTATTCGAAGAACTCAAGAGGCGACTCACGGAGGCCCCCATCCTCGCCCAACCGCGGCGACAAGGGACCTACACGTTGGACACTGACGCAAGTGCGGGGCAGGTCGGCGCGGTCCTCCTACAAGAACAACCCGACCAATCCACACGGCCCGTGGGCTATTGGAGCCGCTTCCTCAACACGGCGGAGCGGAACTACAGCACGACGGAGCGGGAGTGCCTCGCGGTGGTGTGGGCGTCACTCATTCTCCGCCCCTACGTCGCAGGGACCCGCTTTACGGTACGCACGGACCACGCGGCGCTCAAGTGGATGCTGCACATGGACGGGGCCCACGGGAGGCTGGCGCCGTGGCGGTTGCGGTTGGCGGTGTCCGACCTCTTAGTACAGACGCGGCCCGGGGCGTCACATCACGCGGCGGACACGATGTCACGCATCTCGACACCCGCTGGAGACGAGGGGGCGATACCCGACGCGGTTCCCTGCCTGGCTTTGCCCAACTCGTCGGCCGCGTGGCAATTACCGCAAAAGACCAAGGGGGGACTGCTAGCCCCCCTGACGCTCGCCGAGCTTCTCGAGGGGCAGGCGGAGGACGGACGGTGCAGGGAGGTCCGCGCGGCAATGGATGGCAACGACAAGTCCCGGTTCCGCGAGGACCCGAATGGCCTGTTGGTGCGCACGGCGCCGTTGGACGGGGCCGCGCGAGTCTACGTGCCAATTCATATGCGCTACGAGTTGATGATGCGGGAGCACTACCCTCCGCAAGCCGGGCACCCGGGGGCGAACAAGATGTACACGTCGATGCGACGGTGGTTTTATTGGGAATTAATTGTGGTGGACGTCTACGCCTTCGTGGCCAACTGCACTCAGTGCGCAAGGAACCGCGTTAGCAAGAGACGCAAAACAAACTACCTTAAGACCTTCCCCCCGACGGAACCGCTGACGGATCTGTGTATGGACCTGCTCGGCCCCTTCTCCCGGACGGCGGCGGGGAACGAACATCTGTTGGTCATCGTGGATCGTTTCTCCAAGATGACGCGGGCCATCCCCCTCAAGCGGATCGACGCGGAGACCATCGCGGCAGCCTTTTTGGACAACTAGGTGGCGGCGTTCGGACCCCCGGTGACGGTGTTTTCGGACAATGGCCCCCAGTTCCGCTCCACGTTCTTCCAAGGGGTTTGCTCGCTCCTCCGGGTCTCTAACCGGTACTGCACGACGTACCACCCGCAGACGAACGGCCAAGTGGAACGGTACAACCGGACCATAGTGGGCCAGTTGCGGACGTACGTCGAGGACCACCAAGACCGATGGGACGAGCATGTGTCGATGCTGACGTTGGCCTACAACAGTCGACCGCAGCAGAGCACCGGGGTGGCGCCCCTTGAGCTCGTCACCCTCGAGCGTGCACGGAGTCTCTCCGTGAAACGCCTGGTCGGCTCCCCAGCACCCGAGGAGACAGACGGTAGCCCACGAGCCGTCCGCGAGGGCATCCGAGCGCGGCTGCGGAACCTGATCCACAAGGTGCCGAAGTCCCTCACGCTGGCCGAGCAACGGTACAAGAGGAGCTACGACGCCCGCGTACGGCCGGTCAACAAGGACGTACACACGGGGGACTGGGTGTTCGTCGATGGCCACGCTCGGACCAAGTATAAGCTCGGGACCCGCGCGGCCTGGCCGTACAAGGCGTTATCCCGCGGAGAGGGCACGTTTTCGCTGGACATCAATGGGTACCCTAAGACGGTAAACAGTGACCACGTGACGGCGGCGCCGGGCCCGCTTGGGGATCCGCAGACGCTCCTGCAGAACCTCGGGGTACCCCAAGACATTGTGGTCCCAGAGGGGCAGCAACGCACGGGCGAGGAGTTCGTCTGGGAGGCCTTCGTGGGCCACGAAGTCGCTGACGATGGAACGCTACGCCTGTGGACCCGCTGATGGGGGTACCAGCCCGAGGAGGACACCCTCGAGTTGGCCAGTCGATTCGACCACATAAGGTGCACCAGTATATGCGGCGTGTGGGACTACGAGTCGAAGAAGCCGGGTCGGTCGTCGACTTCCTCGCCTAAGACAAATTCCACGCGGGACACGTGGTTTTCAATATTCGAATCGTGGCAGATTCTGGGGTTCAACACGTGTCCCGGACGGAGCCACGTGGCCATGGTAGCGACCGTTCCGACTGCGTGGCGGGCTGGCCGTTTTCTCCGTGACCCTTGTGGGGGGAGCCAAGGCGATCGGATGGCATGGACGGAATCAGGGGGCGGTGGTGGTACGTGACGGCTGACCGGCGGGGGCCTGTCAGATGATGGACCACGAAGGGGGCCCGGGATTCGGCCTGACGAACAAGGGGCTTTCCCGAGGGTGATACGCAAACGACCCGCGTGGGGTTTATTGGTCGCTGACGCGCCGTACGGCACCGGCGACACTACGAGACCCCCTACACTACTACGCGCTAGGACTTCGACTCCCGAGGGCGCTGCTCCCTCCGCGCCTTCCGACATCACTACCCCCCCCATCCCGGATCAACGGCGGGCCGACGACGGCCCGCCCCACTCGGGATCGGGCGGACCACGGGAGCGCTGCGCCGCCGGCTCCTTGTGGTAGGCGTCGCGGTCGTGGTGATGCTGCTGACGGCGGTCGGCCCCACCGCCGGCCACGCCGACTTCGCGAAGGAGAACCGCGCGGATGCTGCGCCGACCGACCAACTGAAGCAACTTCTCCAAGTGACGGGGCGGAATCCCGGGGTGGTCGAGGGCCCACTGGGCGATCGAGTCGCCAAGAGACACCACGGTGTGGCTCAAGCCGGTTACCAGGGTCCCCGTGGTGTAGCCGGGGAGTTCCCCGGGGTCATAAGCCACGACGCGCGCCAACCCTGCGGGACACGGTTCGAGAGAATGTGGTCGAGTTGGTCGAAGGCCACGTCGGGGATGTCACGGTGCTCCACGGGGTCGAACGAGACGATGAGGCTACCCCCGGAAATACCCCCAGAAGGGGCGGCGGATGCGACCGGCGGCGACGGACGCGGAGGGGACAACCCCGCGGTGCCGGTCACCACGGAGGTAGTGGGGGGTGCGGTCCCACCCCTAGGGTAACGTGGGCTAAGGGCGGCCAAGATGGCGGCGGCCCAACCCGCACGAGTAGGGCCGTAGCCACGCGCCTCGAGGATGTCCGCGGTGTACGGCAAGTCGAAGGGGCGAAGGTCCTCGGCGACCTTGGCGTGGGTTCCGTCGTCGTCCACCTCGAGGGACGCCCAAATCGAACCCTCGCGGTCTCGACGGTCGGTGCTACGCGCGCGAAGGCGCTGGCGGAAGGCCTCCGTGTCGGGAAGCTGGTCCGCGAGGTCCAGCAACGCCCCAAGGGTAGCGGCCGCCTCTGCGTCGGGACCCACGGAGTTGACGCAGATGTTGGACGCCCCGAGGGAGCGGATCCAATCGAGGAGACGCGGGGGGTAATGCCACAAGACCCGACGGGTACGGAACGTCTCGAGGAGGACGACTGCCGCCGCGAGGGCCCACTCGCTACGTATGACGGCGCATGAGGCGCGCCGCTTCGCGTAGAGGTCGTCCGTGGCGTAGGCGTGCACCCATGGAAGTTCCACCATGCAGCCGTACGGGACCTCCACCCCGGACCACCACGCGGGAGACGGCAATTAGAAGCGCGAGCGGGTCGCCGTGGCACCGCTCGAGTACTCCGCCTGGTGCCACGCCACGAGTTGTCCGGTAAGGCCGCCCCGGTTGTTGCGAGCCGTGGTCAGCTGGACCGTCGTGGGGCCCTCCACGTCCGACACGTCGATGAAGGGCGGGCACGTGAGGATGTACTCGAAAGTCGGCACCAACGGCGGGTTCACCAGGGGGTCGTCCATGAAGCCTACGTATGAGCGGCGGTACCCCACCTCGCGGCTGCGCCGCACCACGGTGATCGACGAGGCGCGCTCGTCAAGGGAAGGCACGAGGGCGTGCGGCATCGCCGCGATGTGCTTGGCGAACAGGTTGGAGGGGCGCGTCAAGTCGATGCCCCGGAACGTCGCGTAGGCCAGCGATCCCGCCACCCCCATGCGGGCCTCGTCACGGGCCCACGCGAGCGCTCACGTCGACGGGTTGGACAACACGGGCAGGGGGCCCACGACGGTCTGGTAGCGCATCTCCTCATCGGCCATCGCGGAGGACGACGCGGGCACGGGCGTCCCGTAGACGGGTGGCCGCCGGGTCCTCGGTCCGACAAGGTGGAAGGGAGGTGAAAAAGGTGACCACGGGGT